>ERZ1669248.142-NODE-142-length-43597-cov-6.062560_pt1 | contig 43597 bp, 42 predicted proteins | sample MGYA00579296_ERZ1669248 | MGnify/ENA primary metagenome ERZ1669248 (study PRJEB41166, sample SAMN08046057) | hot springs metagenome | biome: hot spring; feature: neutral hot spring; material: thermophilic sediment; isolation source: thermophilic sediment from...
GCAAGAGCTATTTCTAAGGGTACAGTTATCTGTCTTTCTACCTCTTCTGCGGACCTTCCAGGATAAAGGGAAACTATTTCTATGACGGGAGGTGAAGGATCAGGAAAGGCTTCCACATTTAGATTCCTAAGGAAAAGCGCAAAAGCGCTAACAACAATAAGGGTTATAAGTATAAACAGCAAACTGTTATTTACAACAAAGTTTACCCAAGACTTCAAGGTGATACCTCTCTCATAGGATTTGCAAGTACTTTCTGTCCTTCTTGCAGACCTTCTAAGGCTACATTACCATCTTCCAACTCCTTTACAAAAAGTACTTCTTTCTTTCTAACATTTTTGCCTTCCAAAAGGTAGACATAGAACTTACCATCTTGGTATAAAAGAGCCCTTTTTGGTAAAACTGCGTATTGCTTTTCTCCTGTGAACACCTTCATATTGAAGAACATGTTTATTTTGAAAGGTTCTTTCTCTAAGGGGTCTATATAAACCTTTACTGTGCGCGTTTCTGGATCTACAACATCGCTCACATACTTTACCACACCTTTGAAGTTCTTATCTGGATAAGTGCTTATATTAAACTCCACAGCATCTCCCTTTTTAATTTTGAATGCATCCCTGTCATGAAGCTGTGCAACTACCACAACTTTTTTAGGGTCTGCGATGCTTAGTATTTCCGTAGATGGATCTACGCTATCTCCTATATGGGCATTTATCTGATAAACTACGCCATCTATGGGAGCTCTTAACACGCTCACACCCATACCACCACCTAACAGTTTTAACTTTTGCTCTACACCATCAAGCTGGGCTTTTATGACCTTGTAGTTAGTTTCTGCATCCATAAGTTCGCTCTTGGGTATGGCTCCAACTTCGTAAAGTTTTTGCTTTAGTTCATAAAGCCTTTTTGCCTGCGCCAATTGCACAGCAAGGGATACCTTTTGAGAATAGAGGTCTGTGGAGTCTGGTGCCTTTACCACCGCAAGAAGCTGACCCTTCTTTACCTTATCTCCCACCTGCACTTTTATGCTCTGCAATACACCAGGCAAGCGCGATGTTATTTTTACCACACCCTCCTTATCAGGCTGTATGCTACCTGTAGCTTCTACAAAATCTTCTACTTTTTGCACAACTACCTGAATGGTTTGAATGTCTTGAGTTCTCTCCTTTTCTGGTATTTTTTCTTCCTTTTTACCACACGCAAATACAAGTGCTAAACCGATCATTAAAAACTTAGTCCTCATAACTCCTAACTCCCAAAATTTCTAAAGTGTAGTAGCTTTGTAGATATTGATAACGAGCCTGGAAAAAGGCATTCATAAAGGCTCTGTATGTGCGCAGAGTATCTAAAAAGTCAAGGGTAGATATACCTCCCAATAGGTATGCCTTCTTTGTCCTCTCTAAAAGCTCGTCCATAAGCTGTTTTTTTTCTCTGTAGGTGTTGTATATCTTTTTGTTAGCTATGTAGTCCTCATAGGCTTGAGAGAGTTCCTTTCTTATCCTCTCCTCCTCACGTTTTATGAGAGTAAGGACCTGTTCTCTTAAAGCCATAGCTGTCAGAAGGTCTCCCTGCCTGCGGTCAAATAGGGGAAGGCTTACCGAAACACCAAAACCCAAACCCGGCTTGTATTTTACACCAAAGGCGTCATACTCCACACCCACAGAAATGTCTGGAATGGAGTAAGCCCTAAAAAGTCTTATTTGATAATCCACAGACTTTAGCTGTTCTCTAAGAGCCTTTAGACTTTCTCGTTCTTTTAGAGCTCTCTGTATGAGTTCCTCCAGGTTGGCTTCCCTGGAGATGTCCTTTATATCTACTGGCTCGTAGTCTTCACCACCTAAATAGAAACTAAAGTCCTTTAAGTCCTTTTTGTAGTTGCTCATTGCCTGGGTTAGAGCTTTCTCAAGCTCCGTTTTGTATAGCTGGAGTTTTATAAGCTCTATCAAGCTTAAAAAACCTAACCTCTGTTTCTGTTCCTGTATTTTTAATATCTTCTCAAACTCCTCCATATCCTGCTTTACGTACTCAAGGTAAGCCCTATCGGAGAGTGCCTGAAAGTAAGCGGACACCAAACCGAGGCTCAAAGTCCTAAGAAGGTCCTCACTTTGGTAGCCTACGGACCTTAGCTGATACATGGCAGAAAGCTTTCTGTATTCCCTTTTCCCACCAAGCTCTATAGGTTGATCTACTCTCGCAGAAAACATTGTATTTCCCGTATCGTAAAGGATATTCTTTCCAAACGTAAGGCCTGTGTAATTTACAGAAAGGGTAGGATTTTGGAACAATCCAGCCTGTAAATACGCACCTTCACTCTTTTTAATTTCGTAAAGGGATATCTTAAAGTCGTAGTTTTTCTCTCTGAGTATTTTTATTGCCTTAAAGAGACTTATCTCTTCCGAAAAAGCAAAGCTCACAAAAAGAAGGACAAAGATAAACTTCATGAAGCAGGATTTTAGCAGAAACACATAAATTTTTTATTAATTATTTGCCTATTAGCTCCCTTTCTCTTATGCGGGGATCAAGCATCGCAAGGAGTATGTCCGCTATGAGGTTTCCAAGTAGTAGCATAATGGTTCCTATGTACAGTCCTCCCATCACTAAGAAAAGGTCTTGAGCCAAAACCGCATCAAGCATAAGGGTACCAAGACCTGGCCAACCCACTATGATCTCTATAAGTGCCGCACCAGAAAGAAGCCCCGCAATCTCATAGCCTATCAACGTAGTAAATGGGTTCATCACATTCTTAAAGACGTGCTTTATCATAACTCCTTTGGCTACTCCCTTTGCTTTCAGAAAGAGTACCATGGGACTGTTTAACACTTCTATCACACTGCTTCTTACGAGTCTTACCATGCTTGCAGTTGAAACCAAACTTAATGTAAGAACGGGTACAACCATGTGTTTCAAAAGGTCAAAAGTTTTCTCAAGAGGACTCATACGCTCAAACCCGGCACTGTGCATACCACCAACGGGAAGAATTCCAGTCTTAGATACCATTAACAGAAGCATAAAAGCCAGAAAAAAGGAAGGAAAGGACATAAAGATGTAAGCGTAAGCCTTGATAAGCTTATCTATCCAAGTGCCTTCCCTAAAACCTGCCAAAAAGCCAAGAGTAAGAGCAAAAAGCCAAGAGATTATGGCAGAACTGAGCGTCAGCAGTAAAGTATTACCTATCCTTTCTTTTATAAGCTCCAAAACGGGAGCGTGGTACTGAAAGGAGTATCCCAAATCAAAGGTTATTGCGGATTTGAGCCACTTAATGTACTGAATTAACAGAGGCTCGTCTAAACCATACTGTTTTTTTAGAAGCTCTATGGTCTCTGGCGATATCTGTGGATTGAGTCTAAGCTGATCCAAGTAATCTCCTGGTGCCATCTTTATGATAACAAAGGAAAGGAAAGTGACACCCAAAAGGGTGATAACCGACTGCAAAAGCCTCACAAAAAGAAACCTAACCATCAGAAGTAGTTAGCCACAAAGTATTTGACCTGAGAGAAGTACCTTTCTATCTCTTTCTTGTGCTTCTCTTTCACATACCTTACGAGTTTGTAGTCATCCCATAGGCCTATCAGTGGTATCCAGTCAGGTATGGAGTCCTTGCTTTCTATAAAGTAAAGAAGGGCAGAAATAAAATCTCTTCTTGCGGATTCTTGGAGGTCAAAGTTAGGATCACTAAGAATTCTGAACAAAAGCTTAGCATCCAGGATAAGGTTTCTCACATACTCCATAGTAGGTGGTACGGAAGAAAGTTTTTCAAGAAAGAGCTTTCTGAGTTCATTTATCTGCACACTTTTATAGTATCTTTGCAGGGTTTTTTCTTTTTTTGGGTCTTGCATAATTACTATTATAAAACCTTAGCTATTAACTGAGGCTGTTTAAAAAAATAGCAAAAGAGCTTTCCACAAGGGGAATAAGAGAAGTCTTTGCACATGTTAAGGTAGAAGTTCTCATGGGAATTGTAAGAGGTAAGAAGAGGGATACACCTTTCAGATCTTTTTACCTTTTGGGAGATGCTTAACGGTATGGATAGAGAATTACTCAAGGAGATAAAGCAGATTTTTTAAGTTTTTGAGGGCTACTTTAAGAAATCAAGTTTTGTCAATATTCTGGGATTTTTCAAACAGCCTCCCAAATTACTTGACTATTTTCATGTTTTGATGTACTATTCTTATGCGTGAAAGAAGTATTAGAGACCGTCATAAAACAGGCAACAAAAGAGACATACGGATTGGACATTGATCATTTTACTGTAGAAAAGCCCAAAGATGATCAGCTTGGGGATATGGCTACCAATGTTGCCTTTCTTCTATCAAAAGCGCTCAAACGCAACCCTCAGGCTATTGCACAGGAGCTTGCACAAAAGCTAAACGACAGTAGGTTTTCTCCGCAGGTAGCAGGAGGCTTTATAAACTTTGTCTTTTCGGAGAGTTATGTAAAAGAAGAGTTTATTAAACTCCTCCAGGAGGGTGAGGCGTATTTTGTGGAAGATATAGGTAAAGGGGAAAAACTACAGTTGGAGTTTGTAAGTGCCAATCCCACTGGACCTCTTCACTTGGGACACGGAAGAGGAGCGGTAGTAGGTGATGTCCTTGCCAATCTCTTAGAGACTTATGGATATAAAGTTGTGAGAGAGTACTACATAAACGATGCGGGATACCAAGTTTATCTGCTTGGGCTTTCCATACTTTACAAATACAAAAAGCTCTTTGGTGAAGAGGATGAACAGCTAAGGGAAGTGTACGAAAGGGAAGGCTACAAAGGTAAGTACATTGAAGAACTTGCCAAAGATGCAAAAGCCTTTTACGGCTCTTCCCTATTGCAAGAGGATAGGGAAAAGGCTATAAATCTGCTAAAAGATTACGGGGTAAAGAGGCTCTTGGAGGAAATAAGAAGTACCCTTGATCTCATAAACATAAGGTTTGATGTATGGTACAGTGAACGATCCCTCTACGAAGAAGGAAAGGTTCAAGAAGTGGTGAATTTACTTACACAGAAGGGATATACCTACAAAAAAGATGGAGCACTGTGGTTTAGATCTACAGATTTTGGTGATGACAAGGACAGAGTGCTCATAAGATCTGATGGGACATACACTTACTTTGCAGGAGACATAGCCTACCACTGGGAAAAGTACAAAAGAGGCTTTGACAAAGTAATAAATATATGGGGAGCGGATCATTATGGCTATCTTCCCAGGTTGAAAGGAGCATTGATAGCTTTAGGTATTCCAGAAAACTGGCTTAATGTGCAATTTGTCCAGATGGTTAGGCTCTTCAGTGAAGGTCAAGAAATAAGGATGTCCAAGAGGACAGGGGAGTTTATTACTTTAAGGGAACTGATAGAGGAAGTAGGACCTGACGCGGTAAGGTTTGTGTTTCTGACCAAAAGGAGCGACACACCGTTAGATTTTGATATAGACCTAATAAAAAAGAAGACTTCAGAAAATCCAGTTTTCTATGTCCAATACATGCACGCAAGGATAATGGGAGTATTCAGAGAGGTAAATGCAAGGTTTAACATGCAGATAGACAGAAAAGAACTTCATAACTATGTGTCTTTTCTCAAAGAAAATCAAGAGATTAGGCTCATAAAGAAAGTATTACTTTTGAAGGATCACATAAAGGAAGCAGTTCTAAGGTTGCATCCTCACATAATAACTTACGAGCTTTTAGACCTTGCTAAGGAGTTTCATAACTACTATAATCACTACAGGGTGATTCTTGAGGACAAAAACCTAATGTTTGCTCGCATCGCACTACTCAAAGGCATTGAAATATCAGTAAAATTTGCGCTAAAATTAATGGGAGTTAGCGCACCAGATAGGATGTAAAGGAGGAGAGTATGAAAAAAGAAAAGCTAATAATTCTAATAGGTACGCTAGTTGCTGTAATTTTCTTTTATCTTGGTTTTAACACTTGGCTAAAGAATAAGGAAGAGAAAATAGTGCCACCGCCGGTAGTAGTTAAACCTCAACCCAAGGAAGTACCCACTCCACCCGCAGAAAAACCCAAAGAAGAAAAAACCACCGAGCAGGAAGTGAAAGTGGAGGAAAAGAAAGAGCTTCCAAAGGAAGAGAAAAAAGCTGAAAAGTTTATTAAAGAAAAAATAAAGGAAGAGAAAGAATCCCAAAAGAAAGAGGAAGAAGTTGAAAAGGTAGTTAAAGAGAAGATAAAGGAAGAGAAAAGACAAGAAAAAACCACTAAGGTAAAAGCTAAAACTTACATAGTTCAGGTAGGAGCTTTTTCAAAAATGGAGAATGCAAAAAGAGCCCTAAAAAAGGCGAAAAGCTTAGGTTATAAAAGCTTTATAGTAGAAGAAGATGGTTTCTATAAGGTTAGGTTAAAGGTTATTACTGCAGACATAAATAAAGACTTGAGTAAGCTAAGAAGCCACTTTGGAAGCGTGATCGTTAAACGATGAAAAAGTTTGCCTTTTTCGTCTTCCTCTTAGTTTTATCTTGCGCGGTTCAAGAGCAGAGAGAGGTAAAGGATTGGCGGTATTACTATGATCTTGGCATGTCTTCTTATGTAGCAAAGAACTATTCAGATGCTATAGCTAACTTTTATAAGGCAGTTCAGCTTTCACCAAAAGAGCCAAAGGTATGGAACGCTTTGGGTCTTGCCTATATGGAGGCTAAGGAGTTCCAAAAGGCAGAAAGCGCTTTCCAAAAAGCTCTTGAGGTTGACCCTTCTTATACTGAAGCAAAGATGAATTTGGGTATACTCTACTACAATACAAAAGACTACCAGAGGGCAAAAAGTACTCTTTTGGAAGCGCTCAAAGATGAGGCATTTTCTCAGAAGCATATGGCTTACTACTATCTTGCTAAGGCATACAAGGAACTTGGAGAAAGGGATATGTATTTAAACAGCTTAGAAAAGGCAACTGCTTACAATCCTCTTTTCTTAGAGGCTCAGATGGAACTTGCACAGGAGTACGAAAAAGAAGGTAATTACCTAAAGGCAAGGGATGTTTATAACACGCTCTTGAACAACAATGTGGATAATCCTATAGTGCTTTTAGGTCTTGCAAGGGTAAATTTTGAGCTAGGTAATTACGATGCATCAAAGAACATAATAAAAACCATTATAGAAAGAAAAGACACAGATAGCTTAGTAAAAAATCAAGCATATGAACTTCTTAACAAAGTGCTTATCAAGGAGCAAGAGAAGTATATACAGTCCTCTACAATACAATCCTCTCCGCAAGAAAAGCCCAAAGATGAGCAAAAGGTAAAGGTGACAGAAGAAAATCCAACTGCAAGTAAAGTTTTTTCCATACAGGTGGGAAGTTTTTCTTCTTACGTAAAAGCCGAGGCTTACAAGAAAAGGATAGAGACATATCTAAAAGATGTAAGAGTAGTGGAGCAGTCGGGCATTTATAAGGTTCTCTACGGAAGGTTTTCAACAAGAGAAGAGGCAGAAAAGGAACAAAAAAATATTTTGAAAAACTTTAACATACTGGGTTTTATAGTGGAGCAATAATTAGCATCTTTTAAGAATGTCCCTTAGCATCTTTTTCATTCTTGGGAAGTGGCTACCTTTCCAAAATACATCTTGACACTTGGGACACTGGGTAAAGTCGTAGCCAAATTGGTAAACGAGAGGTGGAACCAGATCTTTTATTTTTTCCTTGTTTACAAGCTCAAGCTCGGTGTTGCAGTAGGGACACCTGCTTAGCAAAAGTGTGGGTCTTATTCGGAAGTGCTTGAGTATGAGACATAGCTGAACCTCCCAGTCATCTCTTGGAAGGACAAGATAGCTAATTCCCCAATCTTTTAGATGCCTTTCCCACTTTCTTGATGTGGTGATAAATACTCTATCCCCTTGTTCAACAATACTCCTTTTGTTTATGGGACCTTTGAGTACAAGAGCATCCTGACCTAAAAATCTCAGCCACTTAGCTAACTTTTCTAGGCCAGCCTCAAGTAGAAACTTCAAGCTCTTTTAAGCTTACTACCTCCTCAGGATGTGCTATTCTTCCAAGAACTGCGCTTGCTGCCACTACTGCGGGATTTGCCAGATACACCTCACTTTTGGGGTGTCCCATCCTTCCAGGGAAGTTCCTATTGGAAGTAGAGATGCATCTTTCTCCTTCTGCAAGTATACCCATGTGTCCTCCCAAACAGGGACCGCAAGTAGAGACAGAAACCACACATCCAGCCTCTATGAATATGTCTATAAGACCTTCACGTAGAGCTTGTTGATAAACATTCTTTGAGGCTGGTATTACTATACAGCGCACGTAGGGGTGTACCTTTTTACCTTTAAGCACCTTTGCAGCTATCCTAAGGTCCTCTATCCTTCCGTTAGTACAAGAACCTATAAAAGCTTGATCTATGGTTATGTGGGTTGATTCGCTTACTGGGTGTACATTGGAAGGCAGGTAGGGCCATGCAACGAGAGGTTCTATCTTACCTGCATCCCATTCATAAACTTCTAAATACTGAGCATCTGGATCGCTTTGGTAAATTTTCCAGGGTTTTTTGGCTCGTGCGGATACATACTCTATGGTCTTTTCATCAGGGGCTATTATGCCGTTTTTACCTCCTGCCTCTATTGCCATGTTGGCGATGGTTAGCCTCTGTTCTATAGAAAGCTCTTTTATCGCTTCACCTTCAAACTCCATGGCTTTGTAGAGAGCACCATCAACACCTATCTGCCCTATGGTGTAAAGGATAAGGTCTTTTCCTGTTACCCAAGGCTTTAGCTTTCCGTAAAAGATGAACTTCATAGAGTGTGGGACTTTTAACCATATCTCTCCTGTAGCTAAGGCGTATGCCAGATCAGTAGAACCTACACCCGTAGCAAAAGCTCCTATACCTCCGTAAGTGCATGTGTGAGAGTCTGCACCTATGACCAAGTCTCCGGGTACAACTATACCTTGCTCAGGTAGTATGGTATGTTCTATACCTTCTCCCTCTGGAAAGAACCACTTTATCTTATGCTTTTTTGCAAACTCTCTTACCATCTTTGCCTGCTCTGCGGACTTTATGTCCTTTGCAGGCACGAAGTGAGAAAGCACCAAAGCGACCTTATCTGGATCAAAAATCCTATCTATACCGTACTTTTCAAGGGTCTTTATAGCCAAAGGTGCGGTCACATCGTTAGCCATAGCAAGGTCTATCTTGGCGGTAATAAGCTCTCCAGGATAGACCTCCTTTTTCCCCGCGTGGTCTGCAAGTATCTTTTCCGTTATAGTCATACCCATGCCTTTACCTCCTTACTAAAGATTCTTCCTGATTTTTCTTTTCAAGGTTTAGTTCTTCTTTTTTGCACTCATTTTTCACCTCAACTCCGTAAAGTTTGAGGACTTCTACAAACTCCTCGCAAGATATGGTTTCCTTTTCTAAGAGCTTTTTCACGACAGCCTTTAGAGGCTCTTTGTAAGTCTCTATGGTTCTTTTAGTTTCTTCATAAGCCCATGTGAGTATTCTCTTTACCTCTTGATCTATCTCCCTTCTTAAGTCCTCGCTTATATCTACAGATGTAGTCATGCCTCCAAGGAAGGGATTTACTGTCTTCCTGACTGCTAAAGGTCCTACCCTTTCGCTCATTCCCCACATGGAAACCATCCTGTAGGCAAGCTCTGTTGCTCTTTGAAGATCGTTTTCCGCACCAGTAGTGATACCTTCCTTTCCATAAAACACCTCTTCTGCTGCACGCCCACCCATTAGGGTCAGTATCTTACCCATGAGGTCTTCCTTATCGTATATGTGTTTGTCATCTATGGGAAGCTGTTGAGTCACTCCCAAAGCCATACCCCTTGGTATTATGGATACCTTATGAAGAGCGTCTGAGCCAGGCACCATAAGGCTCATGATGGCGTGTCCTGCCTCGTGGTAAGCGATTTTCTCTTTCTCTTTTGGAGATATTACCATTCCTTTTCTCTCAAGGCCCATGGTAACTCTGTCTATGGCTTCTTCTATGTCCTCCATCTCTATGTAATCTTTGCCCTTTCTTGCTGCAAGAAGAGCTGCTTCGTTGAGCACATTCTCAAGGTCTGCACCTGTAAAGCCCGGTGTGGCTCTTGCTACTAGTTCTAGATCTACATTAGGAGCGAGCTTTTTGTCCTTTGCATGGACTTTGAGTATTTCGTATCTTCCCCTCACATCGGGTCTTGGTATGTATATCTGCCTATCAAATCTTCCCGGTCTTAGAAGTGCTGGGTCCAATATGTCTGGTCTGTTGGTGGCCGCTATGACTATGATGCCTTCTGATGTATCAAAGCCGTCCATCTCCACAAGAAGCTGATTTAGGGTCTGTTCCCTCTCATCATGTCCACCACCTAAGTTTACAGCACCCCTTGACCTTCCTACCGCATCTATTTCATCTATAAATATGATGCATGGAGCGTGTCTTTTGGCGGTATCAAAAAGATCTCTAACTCTTGCAGCACCTACTCCCACAAACATTTCAACAAAATCAGAACCAGAGACTGATATAAAGGGTACATGCGCCTCACCCGCTATAGCTTTAGCAAGGAGTGTCTTACCTACTCCCGGCTCTCCGTATAGGAGCACGCCTTTTGGTGGCCTACCACCAAGCCTTTGGAACTTTACAGGGTCTTTTAGGTACTCAATGATCTCTTTTACTTCCTCTTTGACCTCTTCCATACCAGCCACATGGTCTAGTGTTACCTTGGGTTTTTCATCTATGTAAACCTTTGCTCTACTTTTCCCAAAGCTAAAAGCTCTTGAGTTGGGGCTTCCACCACCGCTTACCTGACGCATCATGTATATCCATATGCCTATAAACAAAAGAATGGGTAACCAAGATATTAAGAAGCTGATAAACCATCCGCTGTGCTCTGGAGCTGGAACTTCAACTTTTACACCTTTGTCCATGAGTTTGCTCACTATGTCCGAGCCAGGAGGTATACCCGTCTCTATCTTCTGTCCGTCAGTGGTGACGCCTATTAGCACATTGTCCTTTACTTTAACTTCTTTGAGCTTACCCTCTTCTGCCAACTGTAAAACCGTGTTTAGAGGGGTTTTAACTACCGTTTCCTTGCTTCCCTCAAAAAGATTAAAAGCAAGTATCATAAATCCTATTATGAGTAACCATACAAAGAGATTTTTCACCCACTGCATATCAACCTCCTAATAAGGATTAAACATAATCAACATTCTGTCCTTTGCAAGTGTAAGTAAGCTCCTTCAGACTTTAGAACTTTTCCTTCACCAAGGTAGATACTCCCCCCTTTGTCTATCAAACATAGAGCCTGCTCTATCTTTCTAAAGTCCTTTATGCCCAACCACGTGGAAAGCACTCTCCTTTGAATGGCTGGGTGTAAGGACTTTAATTCTTTTTTGCGCAGAGCCTGTCCTTCTACACATTTTTCTAAAGCCATAAGGGTTTGCTCATGGATAAATGCGTTTTCCTCTTTGAGGATATCTCTTAGTCTTAAAAAGGTAGCTTCAAGGTGTGGGTTTATGTGTTTAAGTTCTGGGACTACACGGTGTCTTATCCTGTTTCTTGCATACCCAATGTCGTAGTTGGTGCTATCTTCTACCCAACTTTCCTTTCTTGATAATACAAATGCCCTTATTTCCTCTTTAGTCACCCAATAGAGAGGTCTCACAATATCCTCTAACTTTTCATCAAACCCTGTGAGACCTTCAAGACCACTGCCTCGGACAAGCCACAGTATTATGGTTTCTACAAGGTCATTAAGGTGATGAGCGGTAGCTATTAGGTCAAATCCTTCACGATCCTTGATACTTCTGAGTGCCTTATATCTGAGTTCTCTGGCTAAAGCTTCAAGGTTTTCCTTACTTTCTTGTGCCATTTTTTTAACTTTTAGCCTCTCAACAAATATTTCTAAGCCCTTTCTCTTGGCAAACTCCACCGCAAACTCTTCATCTTTGTCCGCATCTTCCCTTATACCGTGATTTATGTGCGCTAGGGCAATTCTTTTTAGCTTAAGAAAGTCTTTTAGTTCTATCAGAGCTAAGGTGAGAGCCACAGAGTCTATACCACCAGAGAAAGCCACAAGCACTGATGTGTTTTCAGGTAAAAGCCTCTTTTTTCTTTGAAGGGTTATGACTTTTCTGAGGAGTTGCTGAGCCATATTAACCCTTGATGAGCTCACCCATCTTGAATATGGGTAGGTAAAGAGCTATAAGTATGAGACCCACTATACCACCTATAAACACCATAAGGGTAGGTTCTATGAGCTTTATCATGCCTTCGACCGCTCTGTCAAACTCATCCTCGTAAAATCTGGCTATGGTATCAAGCATCTCATCAAGCCTTCCCGTATCTTCACCTACTCTCACCATTGCTATCACAAGCTTAGGAAATATGCGCGTCTCTTCCAAAGAAGCGTACATAGGTTTTCCTTCTGTAACGCTCTTCTTTGCTCTATCAAGAGCTTCTTTTATGATGAGGTTTCCTGTAACCTGACCTGCTATATCAAAGGCTCTATCAAGGGCTACACCGCTTGTAAAGAGTGTAGCCATGGTGCGTGCAAACTTTGCCATAGAGCTTTTTAGCACAAGCTCTCCCATTTTGGGTACTTTAAGAGAAAAGGCATGAACGGACTTCCTAAAAGCGTAGTTGTTTTTGTATAGTAGTCTGAAAGCTGTGGAAAACAGTACTATAACACCTATTATAAGCAAGAGGTTATTTCTCAGGGCGTTTGAAGCATTTACCAGCATTTGGGTGGGCAAAGGAAGCTCTCCACCTAAGCTTGCATAAAGTTCAGCAAAGGTAGGAACCAAATAGTAAAGTATGCCTGTGACTATGATAGTAGCTATAACTACAACAAAGATGGGATAAAAAGAGGCACTTTTTATCTTGCTTTTTATCATTGCCATTTTCTCATAATAATCCGCGGCTCTTATAAGTGCGATATCAAGATTACCCGTTTCTTCACCTACCTTAGCGAGGCTTACCACCAGTTCTGGGAAAACCTTCGGAAACCTTCTCATGGCAGCAGAAAGAGACATACCTTCGCTTACCATTTTTGCCACTTCCTTTCCTGCTGTAGAGAGCTGTTTGTTGGGAAGCTGTTCCGCGATTATGTTTATAGCGTCTATTATGTTAACACCTGCGTTTATCATATTGCCCAACTGCCTGCAGAATATGGATATATCCCTGTCTTTTACACCTCCAAACAGGGGAATTTCAAAGGATAGCTTTCTTCGCTCTCCTTCCTTCTTTTCGTCTAACTGTTGCACTTCAACTATGGCTAGACCCTTTTGCTGAAGTTCAGAAACCAAAAGATCGTAACTGGGGTATGTAACCTCTTGCTCCACTAAGCTCCCATCTTCTGCAAAGGCTCTGTATCTGAAACGAGGCATGTTATATGCTCCTACCTATCATTCTTTCTAACTCTTTCACATCAGGAGAATACCTAAAGGCATCTTCAAGGGTGATGAGTCCTCTCCTGTAGAGATTTGCCAGAGATTGATTCATAGTTTGCATACCCGTTTCCGCCTGACCGCTTTGCATGATGGCATAAACTTGCTGAAGTTTGTTCTCCCTTATGAGGTTTCTTATGGCTGTGTTGGGAATCAGAAGTTCATAAGCTAATACTCTGCCACCTCCCACCTTTGGCACAAGTCTTTGGGCTATAACTCCCTGAAGAACAAAGGATAGCTGTATTCTTACCTGCTCTTGCTGTGATGGAGGAAACACGTCTATGATCCTTGTTATTGTGGATATGGCGGTGTTAGTGTGGAGAGTTCCAAACACCAAGTGTCCCGTTTCTGCAGCCCTCAGAGCTATTTCTATGGTTTCTAAGTCTCTCATTTCACCAACAAGAATGACATCTGGGTCCTCTCTGAGAGCTGCTCTGAGAGCACTTGCAAAACTGTCCACATCTTCACCTATCTCTCTTTGGTTTACTATACTCTTCCTGTGTTGAAAAACATACTCAATAGGGTCTTCTATAGTTATTATGTGATGAGGAAAGTTCTCGTTGATGTAGTTTATAAGTGCTGCCAAGGTGGTAGTTTTTCCTGAACCTGTAGGACCTGTCACCAAAATTAATCCCATACTCTTATGACAAAGCTCAAGCACTTTTTCAGTAAGCCCAAGCTCTTTCACGCTCATGATTTTATAAGGAAGCCTTCTGAAAACGCCAGCTATTGAACCTCTCTGGAAAAACACGTTAGCCCTGAAACGTCCTACATCTTTAATTCCAAAAGAAAAGTCTACCTGACCTTTCTCTTCTAATTCCTTTCTGTGTCTTTCGGACATAATAGAGTAGGCAAGCTTTTGAGTCATTTCTGGTGTTAGCACAGGATATTCAGAAAGAGGCGTAATCTTTCCATCTACCCTCACGGAAGGCTTGGCACCAGGTGTAATGTGAAGGTCACTAGCATTAAGCTGTACTGTCTTTATCAAAAGATCAACAAACTTAACTTCTTGGATTTGGGCACTTGGTGTCATTTTTCCCTCCTCATTAAATTATATTTTACAAACTTTTAAATATTGCATTATACGCTTGATTTCTTGCTTGCGATTTTTCTTTCTAATATATACTTTGCTCTTGAGCGCACTATGGGATAAGGATGATGGGAGAGCTTTCTTAGAAGTTCCAAAGCTTCTACGTGGGACATTTTACCAAGGGCATCAACTATAGCCATCAAAAGTATAGGATTTGACTCTTTATTCGCCATGTATTCAAGTTGGGGAATAGCGGATGCGAGGTCTTTTATGCCCACCGTATGTATAACATTCATCCTCATCTCCAATACTGGATGTTCAAGACCCATAAGAAGCTTGTATTCGTATGGCATTTTGTGGAATTCCCTAAGATCATATCCACAGTTAGGACATATCTCATCCTTTTCTGATATAACGCTCCAACAGGCGGGACAAAAGTAGATTATGGAGGAGTTATCATTAGTTTTCAATACCTTTATCTTACTGCCTTCTTCTATGTAATCGTAAGGATTTAATATATCAAACCGCTTTATTTGATTGACCAAATAAGCCTCAAAAACATCCGCTTCTTCATCAAAAGCGCTTTGATATATTACATATCCGTCCATAAATACCCGATAACCGTAATCTTGCATAGATACACTTACTAAAAGTAGTGGATGTCCCATGTGCCTCTTGGATAGTTCTTGGCAGAACTCTTGTGCATCCTCTAATTTCCAAAACACGGAGACCATCTTAGGATCGGAAAGTAGAAAGCTAAGCACTATGTCTTCCAATTGGTAGAGATTTATCAGACACATATTTTCAGAAAGATTTTCTATTATCTGTTTGAGTGCCTCTGTGCCCTTTTGTTGCTCAGTTCTTGCATCTACAATCAGGCCGTTCTGTAAGAAGATATATCCCTTTTCTCTTTTTACTCTGTCTTCTATCTCTACAAATCCCGTGGTAGAAAACTCTTCTAATTTTCTGAAAAACTCCTTTATGTTAAAGCTCAGACTTTCTAAGTTTATCCATATGGGTTCTTTTTTGCATAAAGGTATTTCTGGAGATAGAGGCATTTGAAAGTGATGTATGAGAAAGTTTCTTGTGGATTTATAGAAACTGAGCATCTCAAAGTACTCAGGAAGGTCTCCCCACAGAGCACCATTGACCATTGGTAAAAAGCGCGTCTGTTCCAAAGATTGAAACACATAAAAGCCCGTTTGAAGAGAAGAGCTGTGTATCTCAAGTATCCAGCTTAAGTTCACCGCTTCTCTGTGTATGGGACCAAAAACAGGTTTAGCCTTTTTAAGAAGATCTAACAGCTCCTTCTTCATTTTTTAGAGCAGTCTTTATGGCTTCTTTTAGAGTTTCCAAAACGCCAATGCCATCTTTTGCGACTGCGGGAATCACAGGTACGCTATTAAAAGTCTCTCTTATGATTTCCAATGGAACTGCGTTTGGTACATCTCTCTTGTTTGCTTGCACTACTATCCTATCCATGCTTACAATATCCTTTATTTCATAAAAGCTTTCCATGTTTTCCTGCATGTCTCTTGAGGAGTCAAAGACAAACACAAGGGAAGATGCATGTCCAAAAAGCCAAGGTCTGAGTATTTTAAACCTCTTTTGCCCGGGTGTGGTGAATAGAGAAACAAGAACATCTACACCTTGAATATGGGTATGAAACTTTAGCGTGAGCACATCAAGATATACGGTCCTTCCTTCCGCAGTCTGCTGATGGATTCTATCGTAAACTCTATCTTTGTAGATTTCTCTAAGCTTTTCCAAGTTGGTGGTTTTGCCAGCCATACCAAGACCGTGGTAAAGTATGCGCAGTTCCCTCATATGGCTATGTCCTCAAATCTTATAGTGCGCGTATTTGCTTTTCTACTGCGAGCCTCTTCTAAGATGGGATATATCTCTTTCATAAGTCTCTCGGCGAAAACCTTCACACTGCCAAGGGGCGTTTTATTAGAGAAAGAAACGAGTAGAATAAAGTCGTTTTCTGATTTATGCATATACACACTCTTGGTCTTTCCTGCTACGTACAAAACTCTTCCACTATCAACGAGATTTTCTAAGTACTCTATGGCTCCGTTTATTGCTGCGGAGATGACTGCACTTCTATGGGATAGGGGCTTTAAGCTCTCAAGCTTTGGGGCAAAAGTTATGAGTCTTCCACCTTCATCACACAGAACGCACAGTTCCACGCCCACATTCTTGACAAAGTTTTCTAACATTAGGGAAAGTCTTTCCAGCTCTTCGTCTAAAAAGTTGTAAGAAATTATATCCACGATCGGACCTCCTTGGTAATAACTTTAATGATGAAATGTTAAGTTTTGGTTAATTTGTCTGGAGTACGCTATCTATGTTAGTTTTTATCCACTTGGAATCAAGCCACTCTTTTGGATTTACTTCTATCCCATGAACCATTATGCCAAAGTGTAGGTGGTCCCCAAGAGCCAAGCCTGTGCTGTCTGTGTTTGCTATAATATCTCCCTTTTTCACAAACTGTCCCTTTTTAACCTTTATCTCTGATAGATGACCGTACAAACTCATAAGACCAAAGCCGTGATCTATAACAACTATATTTCCGTATATACCCATACTGCCAGTAAAAACCACTATGCCACTGTTGCTGGCTGGCACTGGTGCGTTTTTAGTAGAAGCAAAGTCATAACCCATGTGTCTGCTCATGCTTATTTCTCTGCCTTGGTAGTAGTAGTACCTTATGTCTCCAAAGGTGGAGATCACTTTGCTACCCGGAAGCTGTAAAAAACTGCCCTCCCAAAGCTTTTTAGCGGTGCTGTTTGATCCTATACTTTTGAGATGCTCCACGTCTTTCTTTCTCCAATTCTCGTTAACTTCTTTGAAAGCATCAATGGGTGGCATGTCCCTACCAAGAAGGGGTATAATGACTTTCTTTATAAACTCTTCGCTGAGGGTTATTTTATCTATTTTAAACTGTACCTTCTTTATTTGGGTTTGCAAAGGGATAACTGCCATGTTTCCTGCAAGGTCATAGGCAATAACCTTTATGGGGGTAGCAGGATCTTGGTCTACCTTTAGAGGATATAGAGTAAAGTATTCCTCCTTACCTACAGGATACATGGGATACTTTTCCTCTCCTACCTGCAAGTATGCGCTATAGCCATCTTTTACCCTTACCTTTACCGCACCTGTGCCACCCTGTGGTACATACCGAGTATAATCCACAACTTCAAGCCTTGGAGGCAGAGTATCAATCCAAGTGTCCATTTGGTAAGTTTTTCTGCCCAAAAGCCCGTATCTAAGTGTTATGAGCAGTTTGGCTTTTCCGTCTGTTAGTCCCACCTGTTTGGGAACTAAATGTAGGGGAATAGCCCTTCCTTGTGGTGGTGCATCATACAGGATAAATTCTTTCTCTCCCTGAATGATCTTTACAGTTGCCTTTTTTACATCACCCTTTAGTCTTAGGATCACGTCCTTTTGAGTAGGTATGAAAGTGAGGTCCTTTAGGTTTTCCACTTGGGGTTTTCTTAACAAAAGAGAAAAGGCTAAATATAAAGCGGTTCCTAAGACACCTATCAAAAGGATCAACCTTAGAAGCTTTTTTCTTCTTTGTTTTGGCTGTTTCCTTTCTAAACTGTACCTCATTTTTCCACCACTATGCCATACCAGCCTTTAAGTTTCTTTATTTTAACTGTGCGCAGGTCTTTTAGCATTTCTAAGAATTCCTCAAGTTCATCTTTTCCGTATATACCAGAAAATACCGCACGTTTATTAAACAGGGGCTTTATGTGTTTCATTTCCTTTCTGAAGATATCTATCTCTAAGTTTGCACAAAGAAAGTCGTATGTTTCCTTTACATCTTGTGGTCTTGCTTTTATGCATTTTATGGATACACCATTTGTTTTTGCGTTCTTTTTGCATTCTCTTATGGCAACTTGGTCTATATCAATAGCTAAAACTTCTTTTGCGCCGAGCTTTTTTAGAGCTATAGACAAAATTCCGCTACCGCAACCTACATCTATGGCGGTCCAACCTCTTTTGAAAAACTCATCTATCAACAAAAGACATACCTGTGTAGATGCGTGCAAACCAGTGCCAAAAGCCATGCCTGGGTTTATGAAAAGGGTCTTGATACCATAGGGCACAATGAGAAAGTCCTTTACCCTTATGGTTCTTAGATAACTTTTTGGGTGTTTTATACGGACCTCTTGAACTTGCAGAGGTTCTAAATGATCTAACTTTTCATAGACCGCAAAGATCACATTGCCATCTTTTCTGTCTAAGATCTCAACACCTTTTGTGTACTCTGTAAGTAGCTGATAAAAGCTTTCTTCCTGCAAGGAGTATATGTACCTTATGTACTTCACTTTATGAGTTTGGATAGGGCTTTAAACTCTTGAGTGCCTGCCACTTTGAGGTGCTGAAAGAGCACCGTTTCGGTGCATGTTATTACCGCTCCTGCGGACCTCATGAACTCAATACCCGTTTGGTGGTTTTCCCAAGAGCGCGAGCATACTGCATCAGAAACCACATGCACATGGTAGCCTTCTCTTAAGAGTCCCAGAGCGGTCTGCAGTACGCATATGTGTGTTTCCATGCCAGTCAAGATGACGCTTTTCCTGTTATAACCTTTTATAGTTTCAAGAAAGAGCCTTTCTTCACAGCAGTTAAAACTGAGTTTTTCTATGGGTTTGTATTCTGGTAAGACATTTCTTATCTCCTCTACTGTCTGTCCCAAGCCCTTGGGATACTGCTCTGTGATTACTATGGGAATTTCAAAGAGCTTACACATCTCTATAAGATTTTGCACATTTTTTATAACACTCTGCCTTTTTTCCATAACTCTGGCAAGCTTTTCCTGAATATCTATTATCACAAGAACACTATTCTGTGCTGAAAGGAAGAACTTTTCTAAACTCAAGTGCCCAACTCCCAAGAGGATAGATACTTTACTTGCTCTGGCGTTAGAGTGTCTATCTTCACTCCCATACTCTCAAGCTTTAGTTGTGCTATCCTCCTGTCTATCTCATCTGGTACTTTATAGACATCCTTTTTTAGCTCCTGATGGTGTTCAAGAATGTATTTGGCAGAAAGTGCCTGATTGGCAAAGGACATGTCCATTACTGATGCAGGGTGTCCTTCCGCACTGGCAAGATTCACAAGCCTTCCCTGAGCTATAAGATAAATTCTCCTGCCGTCCGCAAGTTTATACTCCTCCACAAACCTTCTTATCTCTCTTTTGCTCACACTCATCCTTTCAAGCGCCTGCAGATCTATTTCCACATTGAAGTGTCCTGCGTTGGAAATGATGGCTCCATCTTTCATAACTTTTATGTGCTCTTCCCTTATAACAGATGTGTTTCCTGTCACTGTAACGAAAAAGTCCCCTATCTTCGCAGCTTCTATCATAGGCATCACTAAAAATCCGTCCATTCTTGCCTCTAAAGCCTTTATGGGATCTACTTCGGTGACAATGACTGTTGCACCCATACCTCTTGCCCTTTGAGCCACACCTTTGCCACACCAACCATAACCTGCAACCACAAAGTTAGAACCTGCTATGAGCCTGTTGGTAGCCCTCATTATGGCATCTATAGTGGATTGTCCAGTTCCGTATCTGTTGTCAAACATGTGCTTGGTGTATGCGTCATTGACCGCTATTACAGGAAAGTTTAAAATCCCTTGCTTAGCCATAGCTTTTAGTCTTATAACGCCTGTGGTGGTCTCTTCCATGCCTCCCATTACTCTCTTAGAAAGCTCCTTGTAATCTTTGTGAAGAGTGGATATGAGGTCCGCACCATCGTCTATAACTATGTTGGGTTCCTTTTTTATCACCTCATGAAGGTGTTGGTAGTAAGTTTGGGTGTCTTCACCTTTTATAGCAAATACTGGTATCTGATAATACTTCACAAGAGCTGCTGCCACATCGTCCTGAGTGGATAGGGGATTAGAAGCGGTCAAATAAATTTGCGCACCACCTTCTTTGAGGGTTATGGCAAGGTTGGCAGTCTCTGTGGTAATGTGCAAGCAAGCAGATATTCTTATGTTTTTTAGAGGCTTTTCTTTGGCAAACTCCTCCCTTATGATTCTTAGAACTGGCATGTCCCTTTCTGCCCACTCTATCCTGTCCCTGCCTTCCTGCGCAAGCGATATGTCCTTTATATGGTATTCCATAAAGCTTTATTATAACTCTTTTAAAAGCTCCACTACTTTTTTCATATCTTGGGTGAACTCTTTGTCCGCTTGGGGGTTTCTTAGCACATAAGCAGGATGGTAAGTTAGAAAAACCTTTATGTTCCTGTCAAAGGGGTAGTCAAAAATTTGTCCTCTGTAGCGCGTTATGGGTAGGTTCTTACCCAAAAGCCCTTCAAGAGCGGTAGAGCCCAAGCAAACTATGAGCTTTGGCTTTATTATCTCTATTTCCTTTCTCAGATAGGGTATACAGCTTATCATCTCCTCCTTGGTGGGTTTTCTGTTTCCCGGTGGTCTTGATTTTACTACATTGGTGATATAAACATCTTCACGCCTTAGTCCCACTTCTTGGAGCTTTTCGTTTAGGTACCTACCCGCTCTTCCTACAAAGGGCTTTTTTTGTATGTCTTCCTCCTCACCTGGTGCTTCTCCCACAAAAACCACTGGTGAATCAGGATTCCCATCACCAAAGACATAGCCACTGCTACCTTGATAGAGCACACACTTACCCTCGGAGCTCATTTTTTTGTATAGCTCTTCCAAAAGAAGCCTTTTATCCTTCTTTTCCTCTCTCTTTTCAACTGAGTAAAGCTCCGTTATACCTATTTCTTCTAAGGACTTTACCGTTGCAAAAAGTTTTCTATCCATGACTTTTCAAAGCAAGCACTTCCCTCTTGGTAATTCTGGCTTTTCTCTATGCACTCCTTTAGCTTTTCCAACCTGTAAGTGGCTAACTTCTTGCATATTACCCAAGCGTATTCACACCATTTGTGCTCTTTTAAGGGGTTGGTATTACACTCTTTGTCCCCTGCGTAGGAAACACCAAAAGCGAGTATTAAACAGAGACTAACTTTCTGTATCTTTCCCATTCTTCTGGAAACTTTTTCATAGTCTGTCTTATGAGCCTTCCTGCTACCGCACCAAGACCGCATATGGAGGTAGGCTGTATATACTGATTTACGAAATCAAAGCCTTCCCAGTCTCTCTCTGTTGCAATGCCTTGAATGATCCTATGTAGAAGGTTTGCCTGCTCGTATGTGCCTACCCTACAGGGAGTACACTGCCCGCAACTCTCATGAGCGTAAAACTCCGCTATCTTTAAACACATCTTGACTATATCGTCCTCCTCTGTTAACACTATTACCGTTCCTGTTCCACCAAAACCAAAGGGTGAGTAGTCCATGGGTGTGTCAAGTTCTTCCGCAGAAAAGCAGTCAAGGGCACCAGAAAATACCGCCTTAACCTTCTTGTTGTTTATAGTCCCACCTGCGTACTTATAAACCACCTCTCTTAAGGTAGTGTTCATGGGAAGCTCATAAACACCGGGTTTCTTAACCTTACCGCTTACTGGAAAGAGCTTTGGTCCCGGATAATCACTGGGTCCTATATATCTGTAATCTTCCCAACCAAGCTTTATGATAAAGGGTATGTTGCAGAGGGTTTCTACATTATTGACCACTGTAGGTCTTCCAAAAAGTCCATACTGCACAGGGAAGGGAGGCTTTATGCGTGGAAAACCTCTCTTGCCCTCAAGGGATTCTATCAGAGCGCTCTCCTCACCGCATATGTAAGCACCCGCACCCCTTGCCACATATATCTCCAGGTCAAAACCACTTCCCAGTATATTTTTTCCTAAGAAACCCATCTTTTTTGCTTCTTCTATGGCATCTCTTAGTATGTAATACCCTGCGGTGTACTCTCCTCTTATGTATATAAAAGCTTCATTGGCACCAATAGCGTAAGCGGATATGATCATGCCCTCTATCAAAAGGTGAGGATCTCTCTCTATGATCACCCTGTCCTTGAAAGTGCCTGGCTCAGATTCATCTGCGTTGCATATGAGGTATCTGGGAGCAGGGTTTTGGATGGCAAACTTCCACTTTTTGCCTGTGGGAAATCCAGCACCACCACGTCCTCTTAGCTGGCTTTTGTCCACCCACTCTACTATTTCCTGAGGGTCCATATTGAGAGCTTTTTCAAGAGCCTGATAGCCTCCGTCCCGTAGATAGTCTTCTATGGTGTGCACCTTTGGTTTTTTTGCTCTCTTTAAGAGCATATCCAAGGTGGTTTCTGCGTATATGTTAGGCATAACGGGATAGGATCTCATGGAGTTTCTCCTTACTCTCAAATTTGTAAGAATCCTCGTCTATCATAAAAAAGGGCGCTTCGCTACACGCACCCAAACATTGAACCGCTATTAGTTTAAAACGTCCATCTTTGGTAGTTTGACCAAAATCTATACCCAAAAGCTCCTTAAGAGCTTTAATTAGCCTGTCTTTGTTCATAAGCTCACACACTATGCTTACACACACTCTTATCCTGTGTCTTGCGGGCTCTCCCCTATCAAACATGTCATAAAAAGACACCACACTCTCCACGTGGTTTAGTGGCAGGTCAAGAAGCTTGGCAACCTCCTCAAGGGCAAACTGGGGTATGTGTCCATAATGATTTTGCACTTCGTGCAGGCACATAAGTATAGCTTGCTCCTTTCTGGGAAAGTACTCCGCATGCTCTTTGAGTTTGTTCAAAAGGCTTTCTTCCAGCATGGTATTAAATTATAAATTATCTCCTCCTTCTAAAACGGACTATGTACTTGTCCTTTTCCTCTCGCAACTTTCTTATATCCTTTTCACCTTGACTGAGGTCAAACTGAGACTTATCTACTCTGAGAAGATGATAGCTTGTCTCAAAAGCAGACTCCAAATCATACACCTTTGTGTTTTTTATATCTTCTGGTACCATGTGGTAATCTCCTGCCAAGATGTACTCCGCTATCTGCATGGCTTTGGGTGAGAGCACCACATCTTTCAAATACTCTTCTTTCCCCAATCTCATAAGACCCAGCAAAAATACTTTTTCGTTGTAAGTTAAACCTAAGGTTTCCTCCTTATCTTCCACCTTTTGAACTTTGGGCATCTGCTCGTAAAGAAGGCTCACAGAAAGGTTTGATGCGGAACTTGCTAACTTTATAAGCTCGTGTTGATAAACCACGTCTGTTACAAAGCTCGCATAATAAAGAAAGTCCTTCAAAGCATAACTTTTGCCTTCTTTAATCTCCTCTATCAAAATCTGAAAAATGTCTTGTGCATTCTGAATGAGTGTTCGCAAACCCTCTTTGTCCTTTTTTGCCATGGTGTCTGGGTCCTCACCTTCTGGAAGGTATGCCACCTTTACGTTAATACCTTGGGAGAGCAAATAAGGCGTGGCAAGCCTTACCGCTTTCTTTCCTGCATTATCACCATCAAAGAGTAGCACTACATTTTTTGTGTATTTGGAGAGGGCTTTGGCGTGATCTTGGCTAAAAGCGGTGCCTAAGGGTGCTACAGTGTTTTTGTAGCCTTCTTGGTGCATACTGATGACATCAAAATAACCTTCAACCACTATCGCAAAATCCATCTCCTTTATGTACTCTCTTGCTTGGTGCAAACCAAATACAACAGACCTTTTTTTAAAAAACTCACTTTCTGGTGAGTTTATGTATTTGGGATGTCCTTCCTGAAGAAGTCTTCCACCAAAGGCTATACAGTTTCCCTTTTCGTCCCTTATAGGTATTATGAGTCTCCCAGCAAAGAGATCTTTGTATACCCCTTCGTCAAGCTTTATTAAGTTTCCCGTCTTTTCATAAGCGTCAAGAATGCCCTCTTTTTTAAGAAAACTCACTAAGTCTTCAGATGAAGGAGAGTATCCCAACATAAAATTTTGGACACTTTTTGAAGATACACCCCTGCTTTTGAGATAATCTATGACCTTAGGTGCGTTTTCAAGAGCACTGTGATAGTAGCTTGCTACTAACTCAAGGATATGAAATGGCTTATTATCTTTTTTAGTCTCCTTGATCTTTATGGGAATGTTGTACTTCTTTGCAAGCTTTATAAGGGCTTCTGAGTAGCTTATGTTTTCGTACAAAGAGACAAACTTTATGGCATCACCACCTACACCACACCCAAAGCACTTGAATATACCTTTTGAAGGAGATACAAAGAATGAAGGAGTATCATCTGGGTGGAAAGGACACCTTGCGCTGTAGTTACTTCCTACCCTTTTGAGGTCTATGTAAGAAGATATGACATCTACAATATCTATCTTTCTGAGAAGTTCATCTCTGGCGGACATGCTTTATAAGGTAAAATTATTATAATGCAAAGCTTCCTTGTTACTGGGTGTGCAGGGTTTATAGGCTGGAAGGTTTGTGAGAAGCTCCTTCAGAAAGGACACCAAGTGATAGGTATAGATAACCTTAATGATTACTACGATGTTAGGCTGAAAGAGTACAGACTAAACCTCCTTAAAGATTACGAAAACTTTACCTTTTACCAAGGGGATATAGAAGATATATCCTTTCTTAGGGAAGTTTTTAAGAGGCACGCCTTTGATGCGGTAATAAATGAGGCAGCAAGGGCAGGTGTTAGGTACTCTATAGAAAATCCTTTTGTTTATATGACTACCAACGCTCTTGGAACGCTTAACCTCCTTGAGACGTGCAAAGATTATGGGGTAAAAAAGTTTGTCCTTGCTTCTACTTCCTCCTTATACGCAGGACAACCTATGCCTTTCAAAGAAGACCTTCCCGTGAATACGCCCATATCTCCTTACGCAGCCTCTAAAAAGTCCGCAGAAGTTATGGCTTATACTTACCACTACCTCTATCAGATAGATGTGGCTGTGGTGCGCTACTTTACCGTCTATGGACCTGCGGGAAGGCCAGATATGAGCATCTTTAGGTTTATCAAGTGGATTCTTGAGGGTGTGCCTTTGCAGATCTTCGGTGATGGAAGCCAAAGCAGGGACTTCACTTACATAGACGACATAGCAGAAGGCACTATCCTTGCTCTTAACACGGTAGGTTATGAGATATTCAATCTTGGAAATAACAAACCTCATAGTCTTTCTTATGTTATTGAACTCATAGAAAGATACACGGGCAAAAAGGCTCTTTTGGAATATAAAGAGTTTCACAAGGCGGACATGAAAGCCACTTGGGCTGATATAGAAAAAGCTAAGAGAGTTCTGGGGTGGGAGCCAAAGGTGAGCTTGGAGGAGGGTATAAAGAGAACCGTTGAATGGACCTTTGATAACTGGGACTGGTTAAAGCATGTGAAGCTCTGACTTTTTTACAAACTCTTTTACCCTTTTGGCTATACCCTCTGCGTCTATACCCACTAAGCTCCTGAGCAAGTTTTGGTTTCCGTGCTCTATAAACCTATCTGGAATGCCTATAAGCAGAGTCCTCTTTAGTATGCCCTTTTGGGAGAGCCACTCAAGAACTCCAGAGCCAAAACCACCAACAACGGTGTTGTCCTCTACCGTCACAAAAAGGGGATACCTTTCACACAGATGTGTAAGAAGTACATCATCCATGGGTTTTACAAAGCGCGCATTGACCACGCCTGCCTTTATACCTTCTTTCCTGAGAAGTTCCGCGGATTTTAGCGCCTGATATACAGTGTAGCCCACCGCAAGAATGACCACATCTTCCCCTTCCAAAAGAACTTCCCAGCTACCTACGGGTATCTTCTTGAAGCCTTCCGTTGGCACTCCGTATGCTGGTCCTCTTGGATACCTTATGGCAAAGGGTCCGTTCCACTCAAGAGCGGTGTAAAGAAGGTCTCTGAGCTCCTGCTCGTCCTTTGGAGCAGAAACTACCATGTTGGGAATGCACCTAAGATAAGAGAGGTCAAAAACTCCGTGATGGGTTGGTCCATCATCTCCCACAAGTCCAGCTCTGTCTATGGCAAATACTACATGAAGGTTTTGTAGGGCTATGTCGTGAATCACCTGATCGTAAGCTCTTTGTAAGAAAGTGGAGTAGTAAGCAGCAATGGGTTTTAGACCTTGAGCAGCAAGACCTCCTGCAAAGGTGCAAGCGTGCTGTTCCGCAATACCCACATCAAAAAACCTGTTGGGGTACTTCTGACTAAACTCTACAAGTCCAGAGCCTTCTTTCATTGCGGGTGTTATGACCACAAGTTCGGGAAATATCTCTGCAAGCTCCACCACCGCCTTACCAAAAGCGGAGGTCCATGTAGGAGGTGAGGGTTTTTTGATAAACTCTCCTGACTCTCTCTTGTAAGGAGCCACACCGTGCCAAGTGACGGGATCGTTCTCTGCTGGTTTGTAGCCTTTGCCCTTTTTGGTGTATATGTGCAAAAGTACAGGACCCTTTATGTGCTTTATGTTCTCAAGGGTTTTCTCAAGAGCAGGAAGGTCGTGTCCATTTACTGGTCCTATGTAATTAAAACCCAACTCCTCAAATATTATTCCGGGGGATATGAGCCCTTTAAGGAACTCCTCAGTGAGCTTTACTATCCTACCCGCACCGCTTATGTGCTCAAGCAAGTGCTTTACTTTTTGCCTTGTCTCTTGGACAAACCTTCCACTGAGAATCTTACTAAGGTAAGTGGATATGGCACCCACATTGGGAGATATGGACATCTCATTATCGTTGAGTATTACTATAAAACGGTTGGGTCTTAAGTGCCCTGCGTTGTTTAGAGCCTCAAAAGCCATACCTGCGGTCATAGCACCATCACCTATGACCGCAACCACATAACCCTCTTGACCAAGAAGATCCATTGCCTTCCTAAAGCCAAGCGCTGCAGAGATGGATGTGGAGCTATGCCCTGCACCAAAGGCATCATAGATGCTCTCCTCTCTTCTGAGGAAACCCGATATACCACCATACTGTCTTAGGGTGGGAAAGCTTTCCTTTCTGTCCGTGAGTATCTTCCATGGATACGCCTGATGTCCAATATCCCAAACTATCACATCAGAGGGAGGGTTAAAGGTTCTAAGAAGGGCTATGGTGAGCTCCACAACTCCAAGACCAGGAGCTACATGTCCGCCGTTCTTTGCGGTCACCTCAAGAATGTAGTCTCTGACCTCTTCCGCAAGCTTGTATAGTTCCTGATAGGACATGTATTTTAAGTCTATGGGACCCGTGTAATCCTTAAGAATACTATACCTTTCCAGCATACCCTATGAATATAGGACCTTTAGGAGAAAAATACAAGCCTTATCATCCAGCCTGTGAAGAACTCAAAAAGTACCAAAAGCACCCCCAAAATGCTTATTAGCAGACCCATTTTGCCTGCATTTTCTCCCTTGAACCAAAAGAATAGAAAAGAAAAGAGCGCGTAAAGTAAAAGAAGTATGCCGTTCCACTTGTGGGGAAACATCCAGATAGCGGGCGCTTTGGACTGCACCAAAGGCACATTAGACACAGAAAAACCTGCAAGCACCGACAGCAGTGCCACTACCATAAGAAAACCATGTAAGACAAGTGTGTACCTAAAAGCTTGGGTGTTTTTGAACAAACTGAGGCTGAAAACATAAAGCACAAACACTACAAAAGCTAAGAGTATAGTGCTATAAGCAAAGAGCGGGTGAAGGATCATCTTCCTACCTCCAAAAAGGGTTCTAAAGACATTATAACCTTGTATAGGTCTTTAAGTATATCTTGGTAATCTGCATTACCTTCTTCTACCAGGTCCATAAGGCTTTCAAGCTTCCTTGTGAATTCTTCTGAGACAAACTCTCTTATGCCTTCCCTTTTGCTCAGATATTCGTAAGCGGATTTGCCCAATTTTGTAGGTATCAAAAAGCCTCCCCTTTCTATCACATAACCTCTCTCTAAGAGCTTTTCCACTATGGTAGCGTAAGTAGATGGCCTTCCTATACCCCTTCTTTTCATTTCTTGAACAAGCTCACCCTGAGTGTAGAGAAACGCCTTTGGAAGTGATCTTAGCTCCTTTGAATTTTCTACAGATACTATACCTTCTATATGTGGGTGGGTCTCTAAGTACAAAAACCTGTTCCAACCGTCTTCAAGGATCTGTACCGTAAGGGTGTGTTTTTGCTCCAACTCACCTGCTTTTACAAGCACTTCAAGGGTTTTTACTTTTACGGGTCTTGTCTGGCTTGCCATGAACCTCCTAAAGATAAGGTCATAGAGCATTATATGTTCCCTTGTGAGGTTCTCTATCTGACCGCTCAGGACCAAAGCTTTTAATTCTTCCGTATCCATAGGCTTTGTAGGTCTTATACACTCGTGCGCTCCACCTTCTCCAAAGTGGTGAGGTCTAAAGTACTCTTCTCCCAGCTCTTCCTTTATGTACTCTCTGGCTATGCCTATGCCATAATCAGAAACCCTTGTAGAGTCCGTTCTGTGGTATGTTATAAAACCAAGCTCAAAGAGCGTTTGAGCCAAGTCCATAGTCTTTGGCAGAGAAAATCTATACCTATCGCTGGCGTCCTTCAGGAGAGTATCTGTGGTGTATGGAGGAGGTGGGTTTTTATACTCTTCTTTGCTTTCAAGCACCTGAAACTCAAGATACCTTAACTTATCGTAGAACTCCTTTGCAGAATTTTTGTTCTCAAAACTAAACTCCGTTCTAAAGACCTTTCCGTCCTTTTCTACCCTCACAAAGACTTTGTATATCCTTTTTCTGTATTCCTTTTCCCTTTCTATGATCCAGCCAAGCACAGGTGTTTGAACCCTTCCAGCAGAGAGCCAGCTCTTTCCAAAAGCCTGCTGTAGGAATCTGGAAAACTCAAATCCTACCCATCTGTCTGCAACCCTTCGCACCACCTGAGCCTTGACCAAGTTAATGTTAAAGTCTCTTGGCTCTTTTATGGCTTTAATTATGGCTTTTTTGGTCACCTCGTGGAACTCCATTCTCTTTATGTCTTTCACATATGGTCTTAGCAACTCCATAAGGTCCCAGCCTATCTTTTCTCCTTCTGTGTCTGGGTCTGTTGCTATAAGCACCTGCATAGCCTCAAGGGACATTCTCCTTATGCTCTTTATTAGCTCTTCTTTTCCTTCAATGCTCTCATAAACAGGCACTATGTCTCCATTTACATAAACACCGTAGAACCCCTCCTCCTTGTTAAGGTCCAGAATATGACCCAAAGAGGAGGTGATCATAATGTATCTGTCTTCCATAGATGTCTCAAGAACCTCGTGCTGTCCAATCCTTCTTCTTACTACCTTACCAAAGAAGTTAGCTATTGTTTTTGCCTTGTTTGGCGATTCAACCACTATAAGCACAGGCTTTAGAAGGTCTGTCTGTTGTGGAGGTCTCTCTCCCTTTAAAAACTCCCTCACTTTTGCCCTGTCATTGTCTATCTCCAAAAGTACCTTATCCAAATCCACTGAAGAGATGGGAACAAAGTCTATGTCTTCACTAAACCATCTTACCCTTTTCTTGAGATGATTAAAGGCTCTTGGGTCATCAACCAAAAGAATGCTAAGTCCCTTTGTGATGCCACCTGCAAACATTCTGGAGGTCCTTCCGCTTGCCTGAAGGTATCCTGTGGCATCAGAGACCACCATCTGATAATCCCCATTTACGAGCCTTAGCGTTAGGTCTTCTGATGTCTCAATGATGCTAATGACCTCTTGGCTCATCAAAAACTGCCTTATTTCTTCTCTGAGCTGGTCTATCTTTTCCTTGAGGTCCTTTTTCTCCTCCAGATACTCCTCGTTTATGTACTGATACCTTTTTAGTTTGGATATCCAGTTATCCACTTTTTGTATGTGATGGCTCAGGTGTTTTGCTATGTGATGCCTAACAGAAGAAAGAGCCCAAAGCAGATGAGAAAGGCTCTTTTCAAAACTCAGAGATATCACTATTTTGGGAACACCGTAGAAAAGAGCGTATCTGATCACATGAGGCATATCCAAGCCCCTTGCCAGAGGATTTCTGTAAGAAGCTATACCCACTATCACGTCTATTTTGCCCCTTTCGTAATCATGAAGATGCCTTTCGTTTAGCTCCTCATAAGAGACCGCCCTTATACCCTTTTCTTCAAGGCTTTTTACAAGATTTGATACCTCTTCCTTTCCTTTGTCAGAGGACAAAAACACAAGCCCACCCTTGCCAAGCCTTTTGATCCACTCAGAAAGCTCCTGCTCCTGATAGGGTGCGTAAGCATCTACTATGTTTCTGAGGTAAAAGGTAGGAGTTCCCACCTCAAAGCCCAACAGCTCTCTAAAGAGTTTTATTCTGTTGGAACGAGGGTTTGATGTGGCAGAAGATACCACAAGCACCCCCTTTACCTTCTTTTGGGACAACTCCCTCACCTCTTGGGAAAGCTCCCTTATCTTCTCCCAGTCTTGATCTGTTTTTTTGAACTTCTCCTTTAACCTTATGAGGTTCATAGCCTTTTCTATATCTTCCTCACTAAAGCCCAAAAGGTAAAGAGCCTTGTCTATGTTTTTGGCGGTCTTTAAAAAGGAATCCACATCATCCACAAAAAGGAAGGATATGTCCTTGGGTATATGCTCGTAGTTTTTGTAGAGGAACATGGAAGTGGAGACAAGCACAAGAAAATCACCGTTTTTTAACCTCTCCTTTTTCTCCTCTTTCTTTTTACCTTCCTCATCACCAAAGCTAAGAAGATCCGAATCTTTGATACCCATCTTCTTAAGACGGTTGCTCACTTGATTTACCAGCAGTTTGGTAGGTAGGATTATGTAGGACTTTTTCCCTTTTTTGGCAAGATAAAGAACCACAGACAAGCCAAAGGAAGTTTTACCTACACCAGTTGGAGCAAGCAGTGCAAAGGAACTTCCCAGAAAAACCCTCTTTGCCCACGCACGTTGCAAGCTCCAAGGCTTTGACTTTATGTGCTTCTCAAAGACCTCTTCCCACTCCTTTATTTCCTGCTCTATATCACAGAGCTTTTTTAACTCTCCGTGCTTTAGTGCCTCACACACAGGCTTGTCTTCGTCTGGCATACAAACACTACAGGGCAAACCTTTGAGCAGTCTATCCGAGCTTATATCTCCTCCACAGTTAGGACAAAGCCTAAGCAGAACACTTTTTACCATGCTTTACTATCTTATAGCAAACTTTTTATATTTTACACCCTTTGGAAAAATTTTCTTATACCCTTGCCATCTCTCGTCAAGCACATTAAATTATTTAGCCAAAAACAGGAGGGATGCCATGACTTCAACGTCAAAGAATGCAAGACTTTGTGCCACCTGCCAGTATTGGCTGGGCGCAAGGGAGCTTAAAAAATCTGGTAGTGTTCTTCATGATTATGAGGGAGTTTGCAGTGCTGCAGGCTCACCGTACAAAGGCAAAACGGTACGAGCTAATCAGTCCTGCACACACTGGCATAAGTGGGTTCTCATAACCTAATCAAAACCTTTTTTATGCACTAAAGCCCTTTGAAAAATCCTAGAACATAGCTGTGATTACCCTAAGCTGTCTCAAAGTGGCAGGCTAAACTGTCCGAAGAATGCTTGGCACGTTCTCAAGGTAGCTATTGCTATTCCTCTTTTTGGGAGGTCTTTTGTCAGATACTTCTTTCCCTTGAAAGGCGTTTTAGTCTCGGGGGACTGGTATAACAAACAAGGCTTTGGATTTTTTAAACAATCTGAGAGTTTATTCCTTCAAAAGTCCCCTTACCTTATCTTCCCAGCCACTATTCACAAGGGTGGGTTTTCTGAGCCTTCTCTTTCTGTCCTTTGCTTTTTTGGTGTTGTAGTGAGAACCACCTGCACGCCACCTTTTTATCTTACCCTTTGCGGTTATCTTAAACCTCTTCTTTGCGGATCTGTTGGTTTTCATCTTCACCTTTGCCATGAGCTTGCCTCCTGATACGCATTATACCATAAAATCGGGGTGACGGGACTTGAACCCGTGACCTCTGGCCCCCCATGCCAGCGCGCTTCCACCTGCGCCACACCCCGTCATTTAGACTAAATTTTACACCTTTTGACCAGCATGTTCAACCTTACAGTTAGCTTTTTGCTTGCCTTAAACTGTACCGTTCTTTTAGGCTTTATATCTTTTATCTCGCCAGTTCTTGGGTTTCTCCATTTCCTATCTTTGGTCTGTCTAACTTTGAAAGTTCCAAAACCCGAGATCTTAACCTCCTGCTCCTCTTGAAGAGCTTGGCTTATAAGATCAAACACATAATTGAGCATGCTATAGAGAGTTTTTTTTGAAACACTACCCTCTTTCCAAATCTGATCTACTATGCTTTTTCTTGCCATTATAGTTTCATTTTCTTTCTGAGTATATCTCCTAAGGTAAAGCCACTTTCGGAAGATGTGGTGATAACTTCTTCCTTCTTCTCCTCTTTATCTTCTTTCATAGTTAGCGTTATTCTTCCTTCTTCTGGAGATATTTCAAGGATCTTAACCTCTACCTCTGAGCCCTCTTTTATCTCTGTACCTTTTGGTATCTCAGAGAGAGGTAAAAGACCGTCTAAACCTTCTGGAAACTCAAGAAAGACACCAAAGGGATGGGTGGATTTTACCTTTAGGGTCACTTTCTGCCCTACTTGGTACTTCTGCTTTATAAGGTCCCAAGGATTGGGTGTTAACTGTTTTAGTCCCAGCTTTATAAACCTACCCTCTAAGGCAAGAACCGCAAACTCCTTTTCCTCACCAACTTTTAGCACTTCCTCTATCCTACCGGGTCTCACCCAGGATAGATCGCTTCTGTGTATTACGCCCTTTACTCCTCCGCCTAAGTCCACTATGGCTTTTGCACCTTCTATTCTCTCTATAATACCCTTTACCCTACTACCTGCAGGATTTTTCTTGAAGAACTCCTCCCAGGGTTTTGGCAGAGCTCTCTTTATGCTAAGGATCAGTCTTCTCTTGGTAGGTTCAAACTCCAACACCTTTGCCTTTACTTCTGAGCCTTTCTTATAATTTACCTCACCATTGTAAGATATCTCTTCTTTTGGTACAAAACCTTCTACACCTTCCTGAACTTCTACTATCAGTCCTTTCTCTGAGATTTCTACCACTTTGCCAGATACAATATCCCCCTTGTTTATCTTATCCTTTATCTTTTCCCACGGGTTCTCTTTCATTTCTCTTAGGCTCACAAATATGAACTCGCCATCTTTGGGTATGCGCTTTACCTTAACTTTTAGTTTTTCATCTATTTCCGCGTAGTTATAAGGGTTTTTGTCCCTGCCCCATGATAGCTCTTCTTTTGGAAGGAATGCCCTTAGAACTCCCTGAACCAGTAAGGTTATACCCTTTTCTGGGTCTATCTTTATCACTCTTCCTTCTACTACATCACCAACTTTTAGTTTTTGTAAAAGTCTTTCCTTTTTGCGCTTCTCTTGTTGTGCTAAATAGGCTTTTTGAGATACCTTCAGCTTTATACCTTCCTTTGTGTTTTGAAACTCTATAATCTTTACCACAACTCTTGAACCTTCTTTGAGCCTTCTGCCAGCTTCGTTATAGGGCATAAAGGCACTAATGCCATTTATATCCACTGTATAACCTTCTTGAGTTTTTTCTTTAATCCTCCCCGTTATAAACCTTCCTTTCTCATAAGCGGAGCGCAAAAAGTGTATGTACTTTTCTTGTATGTACTTTTTGTAAGAAAGTATGGGTGATCCTCCTTTTGCTATTTTTACTACAACCGCTCTTACCTGATCCCCTTCCTTTACATCAGGAAGCTCTTCTCTTGGGATTATTCCCTCCACTTTGTAGCCTATGTCCACATACACATTCCTGTCATCTACTTTTACAACCTTACACTGTATTACTTCTCCCCTCCTTATCTCTTTTACTTCTTCAAGACTTTTCTCCAGTAGCCTTTCAAATTCGCCCATAAGTTCCTCCAGAGGGTTATATATTATATACCATTCAACCTTTTAAAGTGCCAAGAGGTTTTAATCTTGCTACGAGCTTTGCTATGCCAAGAGCATCTACAACTTTGACTACTTCTGTCACATCCTTATATGCCTGAGGTATCTCTTCCATAATGGTGCCTTTGCCCTTTGCAACCACTACAAGACCCTTTAGCACTTTCTCTATACCCTCTTTTCTTGCATACTCCTTGGCTTTTGTTCTGGACATCAGCCTACCAGCACCGTGGCACGCACTTCCAAAGCTCATTTCCATACTCTTGGCTGTACCCACAAGAAGAAAGGAATACCTGCCTATATCACCAGGTATAATAACAGGCTGGCCTATATCCCTATAAGCAGGTGGCACATCTGGGTTATAGGGAGGGAAGGCTCTTGTTGCACCTTTTCTGTGTACCAAAAGCTCCTTTTCTTTACCGTCAATTTTGTACCTCTCCACCTTTCCTATGTTATGGGCAAGGTCATACACTACCCTGTAGCCTAACTCTTCCCAAGATATGCCAAGGAACTTTCTTATGGTGTCAGCAGTGATAAAACCCAGTATCTGCCTGTTGGCAAAGGCATAGTTTGCTGCACAGTTCATGGCTTTAAAGTAGCTTTGTCCTTCTTCTGATCTAAAGGGCATGCAAGCTAGTTGCATGTCTGGTATGTGTATTTTATACTTATCCAAAGCATCCTTTGCAACTTTTAGGTAATCTACGCACACCTGGTGTCCGAAACCTCTTGAACCAGAATGCACCATAATTACCACTTGTCCTATGCTGATGCCGAGCTTTTCCGCAACATGTTCGTCATATATCTCATCAACCGCCTGTATTTCAACAAAGTGATTTCCTGAACCTACTGTTCCTAATTCTTCAGAACCTCTCTCATATGCAAAGTTTGATACTTTCTCAGGATCTGCATTGGGAAGGGTTCCTGAACTTTCTATGTGTGCAAGGTCCTCCTCAAAACCAAAGCCTTGTTCTACTGCCCACCTTGCACCTTTTATAGCCACCTCCTTGAGTTGCTTTTTTGATAGCTTTAACCTTCCTCTTGAACCAACACCTGCTGGCACTTTGTTTAGTATCTCTTGCATGAGCTTCTGCCTTATGGGAAGGATACTTTCTTCTGAAAGATTTGTGGCTATTAGTCTTACACCACAGTTTATGTCGTATCCTATGGACCCTGGGCTTATGACACCTGTTTGTGTGTTTACCGCCATAATTCCACCTACGGGAAAGCCATAACCTACATGTACATCGGGCATTACATATATGGCTTTTTCAACACCCGGAAGGGTAGCTGCGTTAGCTGCCTGCCTTATGGCATCTTCCTCAAGATGTTCAAAGAGACTTTCGCTTATATAAAAGTAAACGGGTACCCTTTGACCTACCACCGTGTTTTCTTTTAGTACATAAACGTAGTCAGAAAGGCGAACAAGCGCTTCTTTTAAACCCATAACTTAAAAATTATAGCTTTTTTTAGCGTGCCCTGGGGGACTTGAACCCCCGACCTTGGGCTTCGGAGACCCACGCTCTATCCACCTGAGCTAAGGGCACTTACAAAAAATTTCCCTTATAGTAGTCTACTATGACCCTTCTTATGCTCTCAAGAAGGTCTCTTGACTTTATATCTATTATGGCATAGCTTTTTCCGTCTTTTTGTATCTCAGGAAGTTGTATGAAGTACCCTCCATACTTACTCTCAAAAAGCTTTATGTTTCTGATCACTATAAGCCCGTCTAACTCCACATCTGCATAACCTAAAAGCCTGGGCCTTTTCAGAGATGTTTCAAAGGGATAGAACTTTAACAATTGGACATTCATAAGTCCTTTATACTCTCTCTTTTTGTAGCTTAGCGTACTTGTCAAGAGCCAAACGCCTTTTTAAACCGCTGACTCTGTCTATAAAGGTTATACCATTAAGATGGTCCATCTCGTGCTGAAACACTACAGCTGGAAATCCATCAAACTCGTATATTTTTTCCTCTCCTGTAAGGTCCAAAGCCTTTACCTTAACTTTGCTGTACCTGCTTACTTCTACCACCAATCCCGGAAAAGATAGGCAACCTTCTCTGTATTTGATCTGCCCCTCTGCGGACAGCACCTCTGGATTTATAAGCACCGCCTTTATTGGTGGGCTTCCCTCCTTTTTTGATGTGTCTATGACCATCACACTCAGCTCTACGCCTATCTGGTTAGCAGCAAGACCAACACCTTCTGCATGGTACATGGTATCAAACATATCCCTTACAAGCTCGCGCACTTCTCTGTCTATCACATCCACCTTTTTTGTGGGTGTCTTTAGGACTGGATGTGGGAACTTTAGTATCTCTCTTATCATAGGATAAAATAAATATGCCTTTTTTGTTGGCTTTCAAGTGTCATAAGCGTGCTTCCTTTATGTTCTTCCTTCGCCAAATCCCTGCGTTTATATCGTAAAAGGCTTTTTGAAGCTCCACCAGTTGGGATATGCCCTCAAGAGCTAAAGATAGCATTTTGTCAAACTCTTCTCTTGTGAAAGTGTTTTCTTCACCCAAAGCCTGTATTTCTGATATTCTGCCTGAGCCTGTGGCTACCACGTTCATATCTACCTTTGCGCTTGAGTCTTCCTCGTAGTTAAGATCCAAAAGGATCTGCCCATTTACTAAACCCACGCTTACTGACGCTACAAAGTCCTTTATGGGTGTGGAAGTTAATATGCCTTCGTTGTAGAGCTTTATGACCGCGTCCGCAAGAGCTACAAAGGCACCTGTTATGGAAGCGGTTCTTGTGCCACCATCTGCCTGTATCACATCGCAATCTATCCAAAAGGTTCTCTCACCAACCTTTGTGAGATCAAGAGCGGTTCTCATAGCTCTCCCTATCATGCGCTGTATCTCGTGAGTCCTACCGCTTATTCTTCCTTGAACAGACTCCCTTATGTTTCTGGTGGCAGTTGCCCTGGGTAGCATGGAGTACTCTGCGGTGATCCATCCCTGCCCTTTTCCTTTTAGGAAGGGTGGGACACCATCTTGCACAGACACGGTGCATATAACCTTGGTGTTTCCAAACTCAACAAGACAAGACCCTTCAGGATGCTGTAAGTAATCCCTAACAATCCTTATGGGTCTTAGCTCGTTAGGCTTTCTTCCGTCTTTCCTCAAACCTTTGCTCCAAGAGCTTTGGCTTTCTCAACCACTTCTTCTATAGTTCCTACCATATAGAAAGCCATCTCAGGAAGATGGTCGTACTTACCGCTGAGAATTTCTTTAAAGCTCCTGATGTTGTCCTCTAGCCTCACATACTTTCCGGGCATACCAGTAAATTGCTCCGCTACGTGGAAGGGTTGAGCCAAAAATCTCTGAATCCTTCTTGCTCTACCCACTATGGCTTTGTCCTCTTCGGAGAGCTCTTCCATACCCAGTATGGCTATGATCTCCTGAAGTTCCTTGTATCTTTGCAGTATTCTTTTTACTTCCATAGCTACCGTGTAGTGCTCTTCACCTACGTACTCGGGAGCTAAGTACTTGGATGTGGATTCAAGGGGGTCAACTGCAGGGTATATACCAAGCTCCGCAAGTCTTCTGGCAAGGACTGTTGTGGCATCAAGGTGAGCAAATACAGAGTAAGGAGCTGGGTCTGTAATGTCGTCCGCAGGGACATAGACTGCCTGTATGGAGGTAAGAGATCCCTTCTTGGTAGAGGTGATCCTCTCCTGAACTTCTCCCACGTCCGTGTTGAGCGTGGGTTGGTATCCCACAGCGGAAGGAAGCCTTCCAAGTAGTGTGGATACCTCTGAACCCGCCTGAACAAACCTAAAGATGTTGTCTATGAAAACCAAAACGTCTTGACCTTCTACATCTCTGAAGTATTCCGCCATGGTTATACCCGTTTGAGCTACCCTAAAGCGCACACCTGGTGGCTCATTCATCTGTCCATAAACCATCACCGTATAAGGAAGAACCCCTGACTCTTTCATTTCGTGCCAAAGGTCATTTCCTTCTCTTGTCCTTTCTCCCACACCTATAACTACAGAAAAACCTTTGTGGAACTTAGCTATGTTGTGTATGAGCTCTTGCATAAGCACCGTCTTACCAACTCCCGCACCGCCAAAGAGTCCTACCTTTCCACCTTTTACATAAGGCTCAAGGAGGTCTATTACTTTTATACCAGTTTCCAATATCTCCACCTTTGTGGACTGCTCTTCAAGGGGTGGGGGTTCTCTAAACATGGGCCAGTACTCTTCCGCCTTTACCTCTCCTGCTTCGTCAATGGGTTGACCCACCACATTGAATATCCTTCCTAGGGTAGCTCTTCCTACGGGCACCTTTATGGGACCACCAAGATACTCTACCTCCTGACCCCTTACCAGTCCGTCAGTAGCACCCATAGCAATGCATCTTACCCTTCTTTCGCCTATGTGCTGAGCTACTTCAAGGTATAGGTCCTCTTCCGCCCAGTTTCCCCTGTCATCAATAAAGCGCCTTCTGGTTTTAAGTCCATGCCTTACAGGTGGAAGGTTTTCGCTTTCAAACTCTACGTCAATAACCGCTCCAATAATTTGTACCATCTTTCCCTTCATATTTTCCTCCTTACTTCATAGCTTCTACCGCATTAACTATATCAATAAGTTCAGAAGTTATAGCTTCTTGTCTTGCTTTATTGAAAATAAGTGTCCATGTTTTTATGAGCTCATCTGCGTTCCTTGTGGCATTATCCATAGCTACCATCCTTGCAAAATGCTCAGCAGCGTTAGACTCCACCATAGCCCTGTATATCTGGTAATTCAAGTAAAGGTCTATAAGTTTGCTGATAAACTCTTCTTTATCCACTTCAAACTCGTAAATTCCGTAGTCCTCACCTTTGCTTTCTGGCTTTTCAAAAGGTAAGAAGGTGCGCACCACGGGTTTGTAGCTTACCCTGGTGATCATCTCGTTGTTTATAAGATAAACCGCATCCGTCTCTTTGTTTGCGTATCTTTCCCTTACCATCTGTCCCACTTCCTTGACCACAGAGAAGTTTATCTCTTTCCTAAAGACCTCTTCGTAGCCCTTTATGATGGGATAGTCCTTTTTGGAAAAGTGCTGATAGCCTTTCCTTCCTATCAATATAAGGCTCACATTCACACCGGAAGACACTTTTTCCTCTATGAGCTCCTCCGTTCTCTTTATAACATTAGAGTTAAAAGCTCCCGCAAGACCTCTATCTGCGGTAATGAGAATTATGTCCGCTCTCCTTTCTTGTCTTCTCTCAAGAAGGGGGTGCGTTTGGGAGTCTATGTGAGCGGATAGGTCTCTTATGACATCGTAGAGTCTTTCAGAGTAAGGTCTTGAAGCGTAGAGAAGTTCTTGTGCCCTTCTGAGCTTTGCTGCAGACACCACTTTCATAGCGTTGGTGATTCTTCTGGTGTTCTTTATACCCTGTATCTTTCTTCTTATGTCTCTTGGTGATAACTTGGGCATGTGAAAGATTATAGCACAACTTTTGGTATAATGCTAAAAAATGGAGCAAGAAAGACTCAAAAAACTTGAAAGGATAGAAGAACCTTACCCACACAAGTTTGAGGTAAGCCATTTTATAGGTGAAATAAGACAGATGTTTGAAAAAGACCCTACAGGAGAAGAGGTAAGCGTAAGGGGCATTGTCAAGAGAGTATCTAAGATAGAGGATGGATTCTTGATAAGGCTTAGTGATGAGGAAGGATTGGAGATACTTGCCATAACGGAGCATTCTCTAAAGCAGGGTGAGATTTATAATCTCAAGGGAAAGCTCGTAAGGCATGAGGGCAAGCTCACCCTTGAGTCTGCTGAGCCATCAGATAGTCCCACAACCACAATAAAAGACATAAAGAGCACGTACGATTTTGATCCTAACTTCTATCAGGTATCTGTGGCAGGGAGGTTAGTTTCTCTCAGAAGTATGGGAAAAGCCATATTTGGACACCTTCAGGATGCCACAGGAAGGATACAGATATACATAAAAAAGGACATAGTGGGAGATGATAAGTTTCAGGCTTTTGATGATCTTTTTGATGTGGGGGACATAGTGGGAGTAAAGGGTAAGCTCTTTAGAACCAACACGGGAGAGCTAACTGTTGAAGTCAATGATTTTAAGATGTTAGCAAAGAGCCTAAGACCCCTTCCAGAAAAGTGGCACGGACTCAAAGACGTGGAAGTAAGATACAGACAGAGGTATTTGGACCTTATATCCAACGAAAGGGCGCGCAAAATAACCATTCTCAGAAGTAGACTCATTTCGGAGATAAGAAGATTTCTTGATGAGAGGGGCTTTATAGAAGTAGAAACACCCATCTTGCAACCTGTAGCATCTGGAGCTAATGCCAAACCCTTCATCACTTACCACAACTACCTTGAACAAAATCTTTACCTGAGGATAGCACCAGAGCTTTATCTAAAAAGGTTAATAGTGGGAGGCTTCAACAGGGTTTATGAGCTTGGCAAAAACTTTAGAAATGAGGGAGTGGATACCACACACAACCCAGAATTTACCATGCTTGAGTTTTATTGCGCTTACTGGGACTACAAGGACCTTATTAAATTCACAGAAGAGCTTTTTTCTCACCTTCTTAATAAGCTTTTGGGTACTCTCAAGATAACCTATCAAGGCATTACCCTTGACTTTACACCACCTTACAAGGTAGTTAGATACTTTGACCTACTTAAAGAGAAGACAGGAAAGGACAAGGAGTTTTTCCTCAGGGACCTTGAGGGTCTTAGAAAGCTGGCTATAGAAATAGGTGTGCCAAAGGCAGAAACACTTACACATGCAAAGCTCATTGACAAAGTGTTTGATCTTCTTGTGGAAGATGAGCTCACAGGTCCTGTTTTTGTTATAGACTTTCCTAAGATACTCTCTCCTTTGGCAAAAACCCACAGAGAAGACAAAGATCTTGTGGAGAGGTTTGAGCTCTTTGTGGCAGGCAAGGAGATAGCCAACGCTTACACAGAGCTCAACGACCCCATAGAGCAAAGAAATAGGTTCTTGGAACAGCTAAAGGAGAAAGAGATGGGAGATGAGGAAGCCATGCAGATGGACGAAGACTTTATTATTGCCTTGGAACATGGCATGCCCCCCACCGCAGGAGAAGGCATAGGTATAGATAGATTGGTCATGCTACTGGCAGATGTGGATTCTATAAGAGAAGTTATTCTCTTCCCTGCCCTAAGACAGCGATAATGTCCACCTCCACATAAGCGCCCATAGGAAGGTTGCTGACACCCACGGTAGTCCTTGCTGGTTTTACCTCAACATCTTTGAAAAAGTCCTCATACAGAGCGTTCAGATGTGGAAAAAGGGAAAGGTCCGTTATGTAGATATTCACCTTGACAATGCTCTTTCTGTCCGCACCAGCGCTTCTTAGTATGGCATCTATGTTAGTAAATATCTGCTTTACCTGTTCTTCAAAGGTCTCTTTAATCTTGCCTGTCTTTGGGTCTATACCAATCTGTCCCGATACAAAGAGTAAATCACCGTAGATTACAGCTTGTGAGTATGGACCCACAGGCTTGGGCGCTTCCTCTGTGTGTATGCGCTCTATTTTCCCACCCATGATGAAGGATTAATTAATTATACACGGAGTGAGAAATAAGTTAAATGCCAAAACCTTTTTTTCTCTAAAGAAGCTATATCCTAAAGCATAAGTATGCAAAGGAGTTATTTGGATATCGGAGACTTTTGGTTTTCTTCCTACCTTAGTTTTTCTCTGCGTATCTATACAATTATAATGCATACCTTATAATTTTATTGAATGTTCAGAGAGAGAATAAAAAAGTTCCATTTTGTAGGTATAGGTGGTATAGGTATGAGTGGCATAGCCCAGATCCTTTTGGAGATGGGCTATGAAGTGTCTGGCTCAGACATAAGGGAAAACAAAAACATAGAGCTACTAAGAAGGAAAGGTGCAAAGGTCTTTATAGGACATAGGGAAGAGAATTTAAGACAGGTGGATGTTGTAGTCTACTCTTCTGCCATACCCGAAAACAACCCGGAAATAATCCAAGCTAAAAAGATGGGGCTACCTGTCATCTCAAGGGGGGATATGTTGGCGGAACTCTTTAGACTAAAGGAAGGTATAGCGGTTTGTGGCTCACACGGTAAGACCACCACCACCTCTATGATAGCTCATGTGGTGTATGAGGCAGGTTATGATCCTACTGTGATAGTGGGGGGTGTGCTTCAGAAGTTTGGCAGTAATGCACGATTTGGCAAAGACCAACTTATAATATCAGAGGCGGACGAAAGTGATGGCTCTTTCCTTAAGCTAATACCCACTGTTGCTGTGATCACCAACATAGACAAAGAGCATTTGGGATATTACAAAGATATTGAGGACATAAAAAATGCCTTTCTTAGGTTTGCCAACAGTGTGCCTTTCTATGGCTTTTGTGTGATGAATGCAGATGACGAAAACTCAAGGGAAGTCATGAAGAAGGCAAAGGGACCACTTATAACCTTTGGCATAGAAAACTCTGCAGATGTTATGGCAAAGAACCTAAGCCTGCAGTCTGGATATTATAGCTTTGACCTCTTTTATCAGGGCAAACCCTTAGAAAGAATACAGCTCTCTGTTGCTGGAAAACACAATGTTTATAACGCTCTTGCGTGTATAGCGGTAAGTCTTAAGATGGACATAAGTGTGGATACCATAAAGAGAGCCTTGGAGAACTTCAGGAATGCGGAAAGAAGACTGGAGCTAAAGGGCTACTTCAATGGTGCACCTGTGTATGACGATTATGGGCATCACCCTACAGAGATAAAAGCAGTTATAAGAGCTCTCAGGGAGATGTATCCACAAAAAAGACTACTGCTCATCTTCCAACCTCACAGGTACTCAAGGACATACTATCTTTTTGATGAGTTTGTGGAAGTTTTAAGGCTTGCTGATGTGTGCTTTATAACGGAAATATACCCAGCAGGTGAGGATAACCTTTATGGTGTTTCTGGCAGAGACTTGGCAGAAAAGGCAGGGTGTGAATTTTTTGAAGACAAGGAGAAACTTTTCTCCACCTTAGTGAGCTCTGTAAAGGACACAGACGTTGTGGTCTTTATGGGTGCTGGGAGCATTTCCCGCTGGTGTGAGGAGTTCTATGAAAGGTATATCAGGTAGAAATTGGTTTCTCTTAAGCGAGATTATAGAGCCTCAAAAGGAACTAAAAGAGAAGTATGGACCTCTGATAGCACAACTGCTTGCCAACAGAAATGTGGATGACAGAGTGTTGGACACAAGACTAAAGAACCTGCTACCCTACCACCTTATTCCTAACATAGAACATGCGGTAGAAAGGATCATTAAGAGCATAAAAAAGGGAGAGAGGATCATCATATACGGGGACTACGATGTGGATGGCATAACTGGAAGCGCACTGCTCTACGATTTTTTAAAAAAGGCTGGTGCAAGGGTTTGTTGCACCCTTCCCACAAGAC
>ERZ1669248.143-NODE-143-length-43538-cov-9.601131_pt1 | contig 43538 bp, 45 predicted proteins | sample MGYA00579296_ERZ1669248 | MGnify/ENA primary metagenome ERZ1669248 (study PRJEB41166, sample SAMN08046057) | hot springs metagenome | biome: hot spring; feature: neutral hot spring; material: thermophilic sediment; isolation source: thermophilic sediment from...
TTTTTATATGAGGCATCGATAAAATTTCCTTTAGATTTTTAATGAGGCAATTCGTTGTGTTGCTATTTAAGATGAGTTATACTAAAATTATTTGAAAAAATTTGTTTTTTAATAATCTTGAGTATGTCTCTAAAAAGAGGTCTAATTTTTATAATTTTGCTACTTGGTGTCCTATTTATTGTAATCTCAATTTATTCATTTAATCCTTATGATCCTGGAATAGGTGTATCTGGAGCCCAGGAAGTTAAAAACTTAGGAGGTCTTTTAGGTGCATATTTAGCTTCTTTATTCTTTTTTTTATTCGGCTTTCCAGTCTTGTTTCTTCCACCAATCCTTTTCTTTGGTGTTTTTGCATACTTTATAGGAACCCCTTTTAAAAAATTTCTCAAGATTTTTTTCCTTATTCTTATTTGGCTTTCCTTAATTTTATCTTTTATTTTTCAAAATGCTGGTATAAAAAGTGGTTATCTTTTTGGAAAATATCCTCTCAATGGTGGATTAATTGGGGAACTTTCCTCTTTCTTGATTTACTATTTAGGCTTACCTGGATTCTTTTTCTTAATTATTTCATATTTAATTTTTATTTTACTTATTGGTTTTGGAATCCCTGAAAATATTTCTACCAAAATGAAAGGGTCTTTAAAATTAAAAAAGACTTTAGAAACAGAAAAACACAGTTATTCTTTAGAGCCTGAAAAAAATCTAAAAGAAGAAGAGAAGAAAAAAATTTTCCCTCCTCCCTTAGAACTTTTAAACGACTTTCCTAAATTTTCCCATCATACAAGATCTGAAGAATTAAAAGAAAGGGCCCTTATTCTTATATCAAAATTAAAGGAATTTGGTATAGAAGGCGAGATTGTAGGAATTAATCCTGGTCCAGTTATTACAGTTTTTGAATTTAAGCCTGCTCCTGGAATAAAACTTAGTAGAATTATCAACTTGGTAGATGACCTTGCTTTAGGTTTATCAGCAAAAAGTGTAAGAATTGTAGCACCAATTCCTGGAAAAGATGTGGTTGGAATTGAAATTTCAAATCCTAAAAGAGAATTGGTTTATCTTAAGGAAATCCTTCAAAGTCAAGCCTTTAAAAATTCTAACTCTCCCTTAACTATAGCACTGGGAAAGGATATTTCTGGTAATCCTGTTATAACAGATCTAAGAAAACTTCCTCATCTTTTGATAGCAGGAAGTACTGGTTCGGGAAAAAGTATTTTTCTTCATAGCGTTATATTAAGCCTTATTTATAAAAGCACCCCTGAAGAAGTTAAGTTTTTAATGATAGATCCTAAAAGGATTGAGCTTTCAGTATACGAAGGTATTCCCCATCTACTTCATCCTGTAGTTTTAGATCCTAAAACTGCAACTAAAGCCTTGAGATGGTTAGTAAATGAAATGGAAAGAAGATACGAGATTTTTGAAGAAGTAGGAACAAGAAATCTGGAGTCCTATAATGAAAACTTTGAAGAAAAAATGCCCTATATTGTGTTAATTATTGATGAATTAGCAGATCTTATGCTTATCTCTTTAAGGGAAGTAGAAACACTTCTTACAAGGCTTGCACAGATGGCAAGAGCAGCGGGAATACATTTACTTGTTGCTACTCAGAGACCTTCTGTAGATGTTATAACAGGAACTATAAAGGTTAATTTTCCTGCACGCATCTCTTTTCAGGTAACCTCAAAAGTTGATTCAAGAACCATACTTGATACTCAGGGTGCTGAAAGACTTCTTGGAGCAGGAGATATGCTTTTTATGCCACCTGGATCATCTCATTTAGAAAGAATTCATGCCCCTTTCGTTTCGGAAAAGGAAATAAAAAATATAGTAGAATATTTAAAATCCTCTGGTGAACCTAAATATTTAGCAGATTTTAAGAGTTACGAGGAAGAGGAATATATTTCAGAAAAAAATGATTCCTTTGAAGACGAGCTTTACGAAGAAGCTTTAAAGATCGCTTATAAATACGGAAAAATTTCTGTTTCCATGCTTCAAAGAAAATTAAAAATAGGGTATAATAGAGCTGCAAGATTAGTAGAAAGAATGGAGGAGGAGGGAATTGTTGGTCCGAGTGATGGTGTCCGTCCTCGTACTGTTATTGGCCCTCGTAGGTAATTTAAATTCTTTAAGGGCACAAAATATTGATGAGGTCCTTGGGAAAATTCAATATTTTTATGAAAACATAAAAAGTATAAAAGCAAATTTTATACAAGAAACTGTTTTTTTAGATGGAAGTAAAGAGATAAGAACTGGAAAGGTTTGGATTAAAAAACCAGGAAAATTCCGCTGGGAATATAAAAGCCCAGAAAAATTTTTAATAATCTCAGATGGAGTTCGTGTTTTCATTTATTATCCAGAAGAAAAAGAGGTCTTAATCTGTTCCTCTGGAAAGGTAATACCTTCTCAGCTGGCACTTGGTTTTATGAATGGAAGAGGAAGTATTAAAAAGGATTTAAAACTTGAAAGTTATGAAATTTTAAGCAAAAAAGAATGGAAAATCTCTTTTCTTCCAATTACAAAAGATTCTTATATAGAAAAAATAATTTTAACTGTTAATCTGAATACAGGCGAAGTAAGGGAATTCTATTTCATAAATACAGCAGGAGAAAAAATAAAAATAGTATTCAAAAACTTGGAATACAATATTAGTTTGGAAAATAATCTATTTACCTTTGTTCCTCCCCGTGACTCAAAAATAGTTAATGCCTATTCAGAAAATTAGTTTATTTTTTAAACTTAAATTTTATATAGAAAACAATTAAAATGATACAAAAAACTATAAATCCATAAGACCCTTTTTGGAGATATTCTTTAAGAAGTACTTCATTTTTGCCAAAAAAGTAGCCACAAAAAGCTAAAAAGCTACACCAAATCCCTGCTCCAAGAATAGTAAAAAAAGAAAAGAGATATAAATTCATTTTAGCAAAACCTGCAGGTATAGAAATTATATGTCTAAAACCGGGAAGAAGTCTTCCTATAAATGTGCTTATATGTCCATGATTGTTCCAGAAATCTTCTACTTTATAAAATGCCTTTTCTGTAATTAAGAGAAATTTCCCATATTTTTTAATAAAATAGATCACTAAAGGGCGACCAATTCTTAGAGCCATAAAATAGTTAAATAGGGAACCTGCTAAACTTCCTAAAGTGCCGGATAAGATAACTCCAGAAAGAGATAAACTACCTTTATAGGCTAAATAAGCTGCAGGGGGAATAATTATCTCACTGGGAATAGGGACCAATGTTGACTCTAAAGCCATTAAAAAAAATATTCCCCAATATCCACTTTTTTCAAAAAAGGAAAGTGTTTGATTGATAACTTGTAAAATAAATTCCATCTTCGTAAATTTAATCTAAATTATCCAATTTTAAAGTACTTGATTTTTGAACACAAAGGTAAATAATAATATTAAACCTGTAAGCTATAGGAGGTAAAAAATGAAAGAGTTGTTCTTGAAAAGATGGTTTAGTTTTCTAATAATAATCTTTTTCTCTTTTACTATTTTCTCAGGTTGTATGCCTGAAACAGGGGAAAAAACTAAAGAAGGAGCTGCTATTGGAGCAGTAGCTGGAGCTGCTCTTGGAGCTCTTATAGACAAAAATAATCGCTGGAGAGGAGCAGTGATAGGTGCTGCAGCAGGAGCTTTAGTTGGCGGAACAGCTGGTTATATTATGGATAAAGCTGCAAAAGAAGCTGCTACAACCAAAAAACCTGTCACTTACATAAGTGAAGATAAAATCCAGAAAGTCTATGCCAAACCTGTAAAATCAGAAGGAAGTTGTGAATGGGTAACTGTTCAATATTATGAATACGGAAAACTTGTTAAGGAAGAAAAAAGATTAATTTGCCCTAATTAAAAATTAACTAAGTTTTTCCAAAGCTCTTTTAATTTCAAAAACTGCTTTCTTAAGATTTTCTTCTGAATTTGCAAAGGAAATTCTTATAAATTCATCATCTCCAAAAGCAATTCCCGGAACTACAGCAACTTTTGCTGAATCAAGAAGATATTCAGAAAAACTAACCGAATCTTTTATCTCTCTACCTTCAGGAGTTTTTTTATTAAAATAAGCTGAAACCTTAACAAATAAGTAAAAAGCTCCTTGAGGTGGTATAAATTTAATTCTCGGTATTTCCCTTAAAAGCTGAGATAAAAACTGAGCCCTTTGAGCAAAAATTTTACACATTTTTTCAACTTCATCTTGAGGGGAGGTTAAAGCAATTTCAGCCCCTTTTTGAGCAAAACTTGTAGCATGGGAAGTGCTTTGTCCTTGAATATTAGAACAAATTTTAATTATTTCCTTAGGACCTATTAACCACCCTATTCTCCATCCTGTCATAGCATAGGTCTTAGAAACTCCATTTACCATAAATACTCTATCTTTTAACTCAGGAGCAATAGAAAGAATATTTTTGGGGGGTTTAAAATCAAATCTCAATTTGTCATAAATATCATCACTTAAAACCCAAAGATCATACTTTTTAACCAGCTCTGCAACCCCTTTTAAAAACTCATCCGAATAAATAAGTCCAGTAGGATTAGATGGGCTGTTGAGTATTATCCCTACAGTTTTTGAAGTAATATTTTTTTCTATCTCTAAAATATCTGGTTCAAAATTTTTCTCCATAGATGAGTAAATTATTTTGGGAATTCCTTCAGCAATTTCTACCATAGCTGGATAAGAAACCCAATAAGGAGAAAGAATTAAGACTTCATCTCCCTTATTTAATACCGCTAAAAGAAAGTTAAAAATTGCTTGTTTTGCGCCTGTAGTTACCAGAACCTCTTCTGGAGTATAATCAAAACCGTAATCTATTTTAAGTCTTTCGCAAATTGCTTTTCTTAAACTTAAAAATCCAGGGGTAGCTACATATTTGGTCATACCATCATCAAGAGCTTTTTTAGCAGCTTCTTTAATATAATTTGGGGTATCAAAATCTGGTTCTCCTGCAGAAAGATTTATTACCTCTATTCCAGATTCTTTTAATGCTTTAGCTTTAGCATCAACTGCAAGAGTAGCAGATGGTTTAAGATTTTTTACTCTTTCTGCTAATCTAATCATTTTTTCACCCTTTTTTATTTTATTTTTCCTATACCTTCTCCCTTAAACTCAACTATTATTTTGATACCTTTATTTATAGGTAAAGGAGAAGAAATTTTTAAACATCTTTCTATTGCTTTATTAAATTCGGAATTTTCCGATTTTTTTAAAAATTCATAATTTAAAATTTTCCCCTCTGAAGATATTTCTATCCTAACAATTGCATTAAGCTCTCTTTGGCTTCTCAAATAGATAGGTACTTCAAAATTATTTTGCAACTTTCTTTTTATTAAAAGAAGATATTCAATTCCCAAGGCTTCGCTAACAGCTGTTGTACCTACAGAAGAAGCGCTTAGCTGACTGGATTGAGCACCCTTTGAAGAAACATTACTTTTTTGAAAAGCTAACATTCTCTTTTCAATTTCTCTAAGTTCATTCTCAGAAAGAGAATAATCAGTCTTGGAGGTACCTTTAGATATCTTACTTTTAATTTCTGCTAATCTTTTTTTTAAAACCTCTTCTTCAGAGATCCTATTTTCTTTATAAATCTCTTTTGATGAAGATATAAGATTCCCAGGTTTTTTAGCTTCCTCTAAAGGTGTTGAGACTGGGGGAGAAACAAAATTAAATGAAGAAATAAGTTTTATTCTCACCTTTTCTTCCTTTGATAATTTAAGATTGAAAGCTGAAAAAAAGACTAATAAAAAGAAAATATTAATTAAAATAGACAGAAAATAAGAAAATACATCATATTTAGTAAACATAAAATTAGCTTTCAGGTTGGGTTAATAAACCCACTTCTTCAATCCCAGCTTTTTTTAGTTCAGAAAGAACCTTTGCTACAATTCCGTAGGGGCAATTTTTATCTGCTTCAATTTGAATTTCCCTTATCAGTTTATTCTTTTTTGCTTCAGCAACCCAAAGAATTAAACTATCTAAGGTAATTTCCTCTCCATAAAGCTTTATTTTTCCTTCTTTGGTTATAGTTATCTTTAAGGGTCGTTCTTCTTTTTGAGAAATAGGTATATCTTTAGTCTTGGGAAGTTCCACTTCAATTCCTGAAGTCAAGAGAGGAGCAGTAATCATAAAAATAATAAGAATAACAAGAACTATATCTACAAGGGGGATGATATTAATTTCTCCTTGCAGATCCTTTCCTATCTTCATATTTTTAATCTTTCACCAATTGAGGTTTTCCTCAGTTAATATTTTATCTCTTATAAAGATTAACCCTTTTTCTAAAAGCTCCTCATCAGATAAATCTGCAAATTCTTCAGAAAAACCCTCTATTTCTCCCTCTTTTATGCTTTTCCTTAACTCTGGGAGGTTATAAGCTATTAAAAATATTAAATCAAGAATATCTCCGGTTAAAGGAGTATCGGCAAATTTTTGTCTTTTTATTACTATTTCTCCCCAGAGATCGTTAAAATATAAATAGGGTTCTAATTCCTGTTCTTTAAGGTAATTTTTAATTTTAATCGGGCGATTTTCATAATGTCCTTTGCAGTGGGTTTCTCTTATTATTTTGAATATTTCTTCCTTTTCTCCTTTTTCATTTTCAACCAGGTATCGAGCAAGTGGATAAAGACGGCATGAGGCCGGTCTATCTTTATAGATTTTACATCCCTCTTCTTCATCTAAGAAAGGACAAGCAAAAGAATAAGGATCCATATTTATGGAAATTACAGGAAGTTGAGTTACTTCTCCTAAATAAAATTCTCCAAACTTTTCAATAAATTCCTCTACACCAAGATTGAGAGCTTTTCTTAATCTCAAAAATTCATAAGGAGAAAGAACAAGTTTAACATCATAACAACAATTATTAAAACAGACTATTCCTTTATAACAATGAAACTTAATTTCGTCTTCTAAACTATATTCTTTGGAATCAAAAACATAAGATTGGATCATTTCTTAGTTTCTACAAGTTTAAATCTATCTTTCAGTTTTTCTAATACCTTAGGAAGTGTGGTATATTCCATTTCTTCAGGTGGTAGTCTATGAGGCTCAAAAATACCCTGTCTTCTCAAAATATCAGCCATAATATTACAATGTCTTCTTGCTTCATCAAAGGCAGGATCGTCAAAGAGATCAGAGGGTCCGATAAGATATCCATCAGTTATTTGGTATCCCGCAGCAATTACACGTGGTGGACCGTCAAATCTTGTGGGTTTAGCATTTTTAAAAGAAACAGGCATAAGAGGGCCTGTATGGGAACCTCTCATCCAACCCTCTACCAACCAAGGACGTGCAAAGGGTTCTAAAATTTCCCCTACAGCTGGAAACCCACTTTGAGCTCTTATTATAAGAACTGGATCATCCTTTCCTACATATCTACCTGCCATAAGAGAAAGTCTCTGTGTAGAAGCAGAAGCTGCAATTTCTCCATCTGATTTTCTGTAAATAGCCCTTATTACATATCTACTTGTTGCCCCTATAAAAACTAAAAGATCATACAATTCTTCAGGGGCTCTAAGCATAATTCCCATTCCTGTATAAACATCCATGACATCAAAAATAAAACCTTCATGCATAGATGGATCTATCACAAGACCTGCTGTATTCATGGGATCAGCAAAAATTTCGTATAAAGGAAGATTCCAAGCACTTGGAGCGGTTTTGTCAGCAAAGAATATAACTACAGGTTCACTTTTTCTTTCTACAAATTCCATCTCTGCAACCCCGGGTCCCATACCCTTAACATTACCAGAAAAGGCGTCTGCTAAAAGATCTTGCCCTGCTCCATACATTTTTAGTTTTTTAGCAACCTCTGTTCCTTCCTTAAAGGCATTCCAGGCAAGCTCATGTACTTCAGAAGAGTCGATACCTTTAGTATGTGTCATTACCAATGCAATATCATCTCCACAAACAAGAACAGATACATCTCTAATAATCCCTTTGTCCTTTCCATCTTCAGCTACTTCCTTTACTTTATCAACCACATCTTTATGTACTGAGGAATGACCTACAAAACCTCCTATATCTGCTTTTATAACAGATAAAGTTAGCTTCATATCTCCCTCCTTTACAATTCTCAGTTTTTGCCGAAAATTATTATTATAACTACATTAACTAATTAAGATTATAGCATATTCAAATAAAAATGTAAACTAAACGAATTATGGAAAAAGAAGAAAAACTTGCAGTAGCACTAAAATACAATCCTGAAGAAGAAGCTCCTAAGGTTATCGCTAAGGGAAAAGGATACCTTGCTGAGCTTATTTTAAAAATTGCTAAAAATCACGATATACCTATAAAAAGAGACTCTAAATTAGTAAAAGAACTATATAAATTAGAAATTGATAAACCTATCCCACCAGAACTTTATAAAGCTGTAGCTATAGTATTAGCCTGGGCTTACAATCTTAACCAAAAATTCAAAGAAAAAATTTTAAAAAAATTTTTCCCTTAAGTCTTGTCATTTTAAAAAAACTGTTTATAAAACATAAAAATATTTTTGGAGGTTTCTAAATGTTTAAATTACCTGAAGATAGACTTTATTCAGAAAATCATCTTTGGGTTAAGAAAAAAAAGAAAAAATTGGCAAGAATAGGACTTACAGATTATTTCAATTTAAAAAACTGGGAAATAATAGACATAGATTTACCTGAAGAAGAAGAAACCTTTGAAAAAGACGAAATTTTTGGAAGTATTGAAACAGTGGAAGAGGTCTTTGATCTTATTATGCCAGTTTCTGGAAAAATTGTGGCAGTAAATGAAAAGGTGTTGGATGATGTTGATGTTTTGAATGAAGATCCCTATGATGATGGATGGCTTGTTGATGTGGAACTTCTCAATCCTGAAGAACTTGAAGAACTTCTTCCTCCTGAAGATTATGAAATGAAATTTCTGGAGGAAATAGAAGAAATACCAGAAGAAAAAATAGTAGAAGAAGAGGAGGAATGATTTCTTTAGTCTTCCCTGGTCAAGGTTCCCAATATATAGGAATGGCAAAAGATTTTTTTGATAACTTTGAATTGGTTAAAAATCTTTTTGATAAAGCTGAAAAATTATCCAATCTTCCTTTAAAAAAACTCTGTTTTGAGGGACCCATTGAAGAATTAACCCAAACCATAAACTTACAAGTTTGTTTAACTATAACCAATATTGCCTGTTATGAAGTCTTAAAATCTGAGCTTGAAAAAAGAAATATAGAAATATCCTTTGTTTCTGGACATAGTTTAGGAGAATATAGTGCTCTTTATGCAGCTAAGGTTTTATCTTTAGAAGATACTCTAACTGCAGTTAAAGAAAGGGGAAGATTAATGGATGAGGAGGGTAAAAAAAGTGCCTCAGCTATGTATGCTATCATAGGATTCCCTTTAAGGGATCTTGAAGATTTGGTAAAATCTGCAGAAGATACAGTAGTAGTTGCTAATTATAATTCACCAAAACAATTTGTAATAAGCGGAAAAGTTCCTGCTGTGGATAAGGTTGCTGAAAAAGTTAAAAATTTAGGTGGAAAGATAGTTAAATTAAAGGTTAGTGCAGGATTTCATAGCCCTTTGATGAAAGAAGCGGAAGTAAAATTTAATAAAATATTAGATTCCCTTTACTGGAATGATCCAGTTATTCCCTTTGTAAGCAATATAACAGGAAAAGAAGAAACTTCTGGAACTATAATTAAGGAACTTATGAAAAAGCAAATAACTTCTTCTGTGCATTGGATTAATTGTGTAGAATATATGTATAACAAGGGGGTTAGAATATTTGTAGAAGTTGGTCCCAAAAAGGTTCTTTCTGGGCTAATATCTCAGATATTAGAAGGAAAAGAATTTCACTGTTACAACATAGAAAATTCTGAAACCTTAGAAAATTTTTTAAAAAGTATATAAGGGGGTAATAGATTTTTAAAATAAAAATACTTGAAGAGCGTTGTAAATCTTGCGGTCTTTGTATATATTTTTGTCCAAAAAAAGTTTTAGATCTTTCCGCTAAAAGAAATATACAAGGCTATAGGGTTGTTTATGCTAAATATCCTGAAAAATGTAATATGTGTGGAATATGTTATCTTATGTGTCCTGATGTTGTCTTTGTAGAAGAGGAACAAGAATGAAGGCAAAAAAGGTTTTAGTAAAAGGAGTTGAAGCTATTGCCCTTGGTGCATTAGAAGCAGATTGTAAGTGTTATTTTGGATATCCTATCACTCCCCAAAATGAAATACCAGAACTTATGGCAAGAGAACTTCCTAAAAGAGGAGGAGTATTTTTACAGGCAGAAAGTGAACTTGCAGCTATAAATATGGTTTTAGGAGCCTGTGCTACAGGTGTAAGGGCTATGACAAGCTCTTCAAGTCCGGGAATTTCGCTAATGTGTGAGTCTTTTTCTTATATTGCAGCTCTGGAACTTCCTGCTGTTATAGTAAATGTAATGAGAGGTGGACCTGGATTGGGAGGAATAGAAGCTTCCCAGGGAGACTATTTTCAAGCTGTAAAAGGCTCTGGACACGGAGACTTTCATTTTATGGTTTTAGCTCCTTATAATGTCCAAGAAGCTTATGAACTAACTGTAAAAGCTTTTGAGTTTGCAGAAAAATATAGAAATCCAGTTATGATTTTATCAGATGCCATATTAGGACAGATGAAAGAACCTTTAATATTAAAAAAATTAAAAATAAAAAAATACCCTACTGATACTTGGGCTCTCACTGGAGCAAAAGGTAGACCAAGTAGAATTATTAAAAGCCTTTTTTTAGATTCTAAAGAATTAAAAGAAAGAAATCTTAAATTATATAAAAAATACCAAAAAATGAAAGAGGATGTCCTCTTTGAAAATTTAGTAAATGAGGAAGACGAAATTGTAGTTGTTGCCTTTGGTTCAATGGCACGTATAGCGAAAGAAGCCTGTTTAAATTTGAGAAAGAAAGGGTATAAAGTAGGATTTTTTAGACCCATAACACTTTTTCCTTTTCCCGAAAAAACAATTCAAGATATTATAAAGGGAGCTAAAAATCAGCTTAAATTTGTAGTTGCAGAACTTAATTGTGGGCAGATGGTTGAGGATGTTAAATTAGCTGTTAATGGAAAGGCTCCTGTTATTTCCCTACCTTATCCTCCAAGTGTTATACCCTTCCCTGAAGAATTAGAAAAGGATATTATAAATGTCTAAATTTTTTAGGTTTCCTAAAAGCCTTAAAAAAACTCTTTTTCACTACTGTCCCGGGTGTCATCACAGTATAGTACACAGATTGTTATGTGAAGTTATAGATGAGTTGAAAATACAAGAAAAAAGTGTAGGTATTGCTTCCATAGGTTGTGCCTGCTTTTTATATTTTTATATAGATGTGGATATTTTAGAGGCTCCCCATGGAAGAGCCTGTGCTGCAGCAACAGGAATAAAAAGGGCAAAACCAGAATTAATCGTTTTTACCTATCAGGGAGATGGAGATTTTGCTGCCATTGGTTTTAATGAAAGTTTTCATTCTGCTTTAAGAGGCGAAAAAATAACTGCCATCATGATAAATAATACTGTTTACGGAATGACAGGAGGGCAATTATCTCCTACCACAGTCCCTGGACAAAAAACTACCACTACACCAGAGGGTAGAGACCCTAATTTTTGGGGTTATCCTCCCAAAATTGCAGAAATCTTTGCTGGTCTTGATGGAGTTGCCTTTTCTGGAAGATTTGCTGTAAATACACCCAAAAGGGTTTTAGAAACCAAAAAGGCACTTAAAAAAGCCTTTCTTGCACAGATCCACAATTTAGGTTTTGGTTACATAGAAATTTTATCGGCTTGTCCTGTTAACTGGAAACTTGATCCTGTAAATGCTAATAAAAAAGTTGATGAATTAATCAAATTTTTTCCTCTTGGAACCTTTAAAGATAAGATTAAAGAAAAGGAGGAGTAAGTTTTGAAGATAGAATTAATCATATCTGGATTTGGTGGACAAGGGGTTCTTTTTGCTGGCAATTTAATTGCACTTTCTGCAATGAAAGAAGGCTATTATGTAACCTATTTACCTGTTTATGGACCTGAAATGAGAGGGGGAACCTGTAATTGTACAGTTATTATTTCCGAAAATGAAATTGCCTCTCCTTTGATCTCAAATCCTTCTTTTTTAATTATTTTGAACTATCCCTCTTTTGTAAAATTTATTCCTAATCTCAAAAAAGAAGGCATAGCTATAATAAATTCTGACCTTGTAAAACCAGAAGAATTTAAAAATCCTAAATACTTAAAGAAAGATTATAAACTCTATTTTGTCCCCGTTACTTCACTTGCTGAAAGCCTTTACACACCACTTCTTGCCAATTTATGTGCTATTGGAGCCTTTTATCAAATAACTAAAATTTTTAATAAATTTACCTTCAAAAAAGCTTTAAAAGAAATACTTGGAGAGAATAAAACACATCTTTTAGAACCTAATTTAAAAGCTTTTGAACTTGGTGCCAAATATATAAAGGAAAATTATCGATGAAACTAGTAATACAAAGAATCAAAAATGCGTCTGTTTTGGTAAATTCTCAAATAATTTCAGAAATTGGTCAAGGTCTTCTTGTTTTTGCTTGTGCTGAGAAAGGTGATGATGAAAGAATTTTAGATTGGGTAGCAGAAAAATTAGTAAATTTGAGAATTTTTTCTGATAAAGAAGGCAAGTTAAATTTAAGTATAAAAGATGTAGGAGGAGAAATTTTACTTGTTTCTAATTTTACAGTTTGTGGTTTTCTTAAAAAAGGTACAAGACCAACTTTTCATTTAGCCGAATCACCAGAAATAGCTAAAAATTTATTACAAAAACTTGCTCAAAAAATAAGAGAAAAGGGAGTTTCTGTAAAAGAGGGAGTATTTGGAGCTTATATGGAAGTAAAACTCATTAACGACGGTCCTGTGACTATATATTTAGAATATCCTCACAATCCATAAGATTATGGAAAAATTGATTACTGTAGGATTTTCACCTCATAGAATAGAAACTCTTTACTTTGCAAAAAACTTAATGAAAGAACATGATATTATTATTCTTGAAGAACCTTATAATGAAAACTTTTATGCCTTTCTTGAAGATAAAATCTCCTTAGAGAAATATCTTGAAACTAACGACTTCTGGTTTCCAGAATTTGTTAAAATCGCTTCTTTAATTTTGAAAAATTTTTATAAGCAGGGAAAAAAAATATTTCAAATTGAACCATATTTAGAAAGGGTACTTTTAATTCAAAGTAAACTTGCTAAAAAAGAAAATTTAGAAGAACTTTTAAAAGATCCAGAATTAAAGGAAGTTTATCAGGTAGAACATAAAGCCGTAGGAAGACTGCTTGAATTTTATGAAATTTCTCTGAAAGAGGATTTTTTAGAAATTGTTTCTGCAGTAAAAATTTTCTCAAAAGCAGATGCAGAGAGATTCCGTCTAAGGGATAAATTAAGAGCAAAAGCAATTTTAAAAATATTACCAGAAAAGGGTAAAATTTATATAGAAGCAGGAACTATACATATTTATTTTAAAAAACTTTTACATATTTATGCTGGAAAAAGCTGGAAAATTGTTCATAAATTTCTACTAGAAGATTATTTGAGACCCATAACTGGAAAACCCTGGATTTTTCCTCCGGGAGAACTTCTTACTCTCAGATATATCTTAAAAAGAAAGGAAAATTCTCAAATAGAAAACCTACTTGCTGCAAGATCTCTCATTTATATAAAAATTATCCCTAAGGAAGAGCTTATGCCCTCTCCTAAAGATCCTTTCCCACATGCTAAAAGGGAATTGAAAGCTATACAGATGGTAAATATGCTTTCTTTTGAGGATTGTGCAAAACTTTATAAAGAAATTTTTTTTATTAAAAAACCAGATAAAGCCCAAAAGATTGTGGAGGATTTTTTAAGAGCTAAGGGATTAAGTTTTTAAATTCTGTTTAATTATGAAATTACTTATATGGGTTCCAAAAAAGGCTCCTGCTAAAATATCTGAAGGAAAGTGTGCAAAATTTAATAATCTTTCCAAGGCTACAAAAATAGCTAAAAAATAAAAAAAGATTTTATATCTTGGATAAAAATAGGACAGAATTCCTGCTATAGCAAAGATTAAAAAAGTATGACCTGAAGGGAAGGAAGCATATGCATATTTTTTGGTAGGTCCTGTAAAAATTGTTTCAAGAGTTATTTTTGGTCTTGCCCTTCCCAAAAGGTATTTAACTTGAGATAGAACTCCAACTATCAACAAAACCAAAATTATTTTTATACCCCCTTCTCTTTTGTTTTTATAGAAAAGATTGTAAAATCCTAAAATAGTAACAAATACTACAAAAATTTTATAAAAATTTTCTACAAAATTACTTAAGAATTTTAAATAAGTATAAAACTGAGGGAAATTTGATTTAATATTCTCCACAAATAACATCGTCTTTTTATCTAAATATAATAAAAATATTAACAAAATTAGACCAAAAAGAAACCAATTTTTGTATTTCAAAAAAGTTCTCATGATTGCCTAAATATAACACATTTATTTACAATCCAAAAATAGATTTTTTGAAGTTGAAAGGTTTTTTATAGGATGTATAATTCAGAAAGATTTAAAAATTATTTAAAGTTTAAAAAGGAGGAGCTTATGAAAATTTACAAAGACACGGATGTAAATCTTTCTATTCTTAAAGACAAAGTGATTGCAGTATTAGGATATGGAAGCCAAGGACATGCTCATGCCTTAAATTTAAGAGACTCTGGATTAAATGTAATAGTAGGAGTGAGAAAGGAAGGAAAAAGCTATCAAAAGGCAAAGGAACATGGCTTTGAACCTTTATCTGTTCGTGAAGCCTGTGAAAAAGCAGATCTCATAATGGTTCTTCTTCCAGACCAAAATCAGCCACAAGTGTATAAAGAAGAAATTGCTCCTACCTTAAAACCTGGAAAGATGCTTCTTTTTGCCCATGGTTTCAATATTCATTATAATCAGATTATTCCACCAGCTGATGTTGATGTAGCTATGGTTGCTCCCAAAGGTCCTGGACATCTTGTAAGAAGAGAATTTGAAAAAGGAGCTGGAGTTCCCTGTTTAGTTGCTGTTTATCAGGATGCAACTGGAACTGCCTTTCAAAAAGCTCTTGCCTATGCCAAAGGAATCGGGGGAACAAGAGCAGGTGTAATTGAGACTACCTTTAAAGAAGAAACAGAAACCGATCTTTTTGGAGAACAGGTAGTTCTTTGTGGTGGAGTTTCTGCTCTTATTAAAGCAGGCTTTGAAACTTTAGTAGAAGCAGGTTATCAACCAGAGATCGCTTATTTTGAATGCTTACATGAATTAAAGCTTATAGTTGATCTTATTTATGAAGGGGGGCTCTCATTTATGAGATACTCCATAAGTGATACTGCTGAATATGGAGACTTAACCAGAGGTCCAAGGATAATTAATGAACAGGTAAGAGCAGAAATGAAAAAAATTCTTAAAGAAATTCAAAGTGGCGAATTTGCAAGAGAATGGATTCTGGAAAATCAGGCAGGAAGACCAGTTCTAAATGCTTTAAGAAGAAAGGAAGCAGAACATCCTATAGAAAAAATTGGCGAAAAATTGAGAGCCTTAATGCCCTGGATTAAAAAACCAGAGAAATAAAAAAATTAATTAATGTATCTCTTTTAAAGTTTCATAAACTCTTTTTATTGTTTCCTCAATTTCTTTTTCCCCATGGGCAAGGGAAATAAACCAAGCTTCGAATTGTGAAGGAGGAAGATAAATGCCCTTTTCAAGCATTTTCTGCCAAAAGATAGCAAACTTCTCTGTATCTGAAGTTAAAGCTGTTTCAAAATCTATTACCTCTTTTTCTGTAAAAAATAAAGTTAACATAGATCCTGCTCTATTAAGTTTATAAGGAAGATTAAGTTCTTTTAGTACTTCCTTTATACCTTCTTCAAGTTTCTGGGATATACTCTCCAATTTCTCATAAGTTCCTGGTTTCATAAGCTCTTTAAGAGTTGCAAGTCCTGCTGAGACTGCAATAGGATTCCCAGAAAGTGTTCCAGCTTGATAAACAGGACCCTCAGGAGAAACAAGTTCCATAATCTCTTTTTTTCCTCCATAAGCCCCTACAGGAAGACCTCCTCCAATTATTTTTCCAAGACAGGTTAAGTCTGGAGTAACTCCAATTTTACCTTGAGCTCCTGAAAGTCCTATTCTAAAACCAGTAATAACTTCATCAAAAATAAGAAGAGCTCCATATTTAGATGTAATTTCTCTTAGGAATTCTAAAAATCCTTCTTTTGGTAAAACCACACCCATATTTCCTGCAACAGGCTCAACTATTACTGCTGCAATCTCTTCTCCATATTTTTTAAAAGCTTTCTTTACTGCTTCAAAGTTGTTAAAAGGAAGATTAAGAGTATGTGCTGTTAATTCTTCTGGAATTCCAGGACTTGCAGGTATACCAAAAGTGGCAAGTCCTGAGCCAGCTTTAACAAGCAAAGAATCAACATGCCCGTGATAACATCCTTCAAATTTAACTATTTTTTTTCTTTTGGTATAAGCTCTGGCAAGTCTTATAGCACTCATAGTAGCTTCTGTTCCTGAGTTGACAAGACGGATTTTCTCTATAGAAGGGATACAGCTTTTAATAAGCTCTGCCAATTCTATTTCCTGCCATGTAGGTGCACCAAAACTAGTTCCTCTCTTTGAAGCAAAATAAACACTTGCTATAACCTCAGGATGAGCATGTCCTAAAATAAGAGGACCCCAAGAACATACATAATCAATGTATCTGTTTCCATCCACATCAATTAAGTATGCACCCTCTCCCCTTTCACAAAAAATAGGATCTGATTTAACAGCCTTACAAGCTCTTACAGGACTATTAACACCTCCTGGTATGGATTTTAAAGCCCTTTCATAAAACTGCTTAGATCTTACTCTCATTTTTCTACCTCCAAATCCTTTTCAAATATTCTATTTTACACATTTTTTCAAGAATCAAAGTAAGATTAACTGCTTCTTCCAAACTTTTTCCCCAAGTTACAACTCCATGCTTACTCAATACTATAGCTTTAGAGTCTTTCGCAAGTTCAGATACTGATTCCCAAAGCTCTAATGAACCTGGTTTTAAATAAGGTATTACTTTTATTTCCCCAAGAAGAATTTCTCCCTCAAAATGAGAAAACTTCTTGAAATCAAAATTACAAAAATCAAGGACAAGAGTAAAAAGGGGATGAGTGTGAACAATTGCATTCGCTGATGGGTTTTTTAAATAAATTTTATAATGCATTCCCCATTCAGACGAAGGTTGAGCGGTTATAAAGTTTCCTTCCCAGTTAATGAAACAAAGATCTTCTGGTGTTAAAATCTCTTTTATTTTTCCTGAGGGGGTAATCCATAAACCTTCCTTTTCTCTTATAGAAAGATTTCCTTCTGATCCAGAAATTAAACCCTTTTTAGAAAGATATTTGGCAAAAAAACAGAGTTCTTTCAGTTTTTTCATTATACTCTTATGCTTTTTATAAGCTCTATATTTTCTAAAGCCCACTCAATAGTTCTTTTAAGTCCTTCCTCTATATTAATCTTTGGTTCCCATCCAAGAAGCCTTTTTGCCTTTTCAATATCAGCCCAGGTGATTTTCACATCAGCTTTGTGAAAATCTAAATATTCTCTTTTTGCCTTTTTACCCATAAGCTTTTCTAAAATTTCAATTATTTGATTTATAGAAATGGGATTTTTTCCCCCTCCCAAATTAATAATTTCATATCCAAGTGGTTTTAAAGCAAGAATAGTTCCTTCGGCAATATCATCTATATAGGTGAAATCTCTTGCCTGTGTTCCATCTCCATAAATTTTAATAGATTTATCCTCATAAATCCATTTAATAAATCTAAATATACTCATATCTGGTCTTCCTGCAGGACCGTAAACTGTAAAATATCTAACCACTGTTATATCAAGTCTGTAAAGATAGTGATAGGTATAGGCAAGAAGTTCTGCTCCTTTCTTAGTTGCTGCATAAGGAGAAAGCGGAGTATCAACTTTTAAATCTTCATGAAAGGGAAGTTTTTGTCCTGCATAAACAGAAGAAGTCGAAGCAAGAACCATTTTTTTTATTCCAAAATCTTTCATAAGTTCAAGAAGATTGAGTGTAGCTGTAATATTGGAATCTATATAAACCCAGGGATTTTCTAAGCTTGCTCTCACTCCTGCCCTTGCTGCCAAATGAATAACAGCTAAAATAGGATAAATTTCAAAAAGAATTTTTAATGCCTGAAAATTAGCTAAATCAATTTGGTGAAATTTGAAATTTTCAAACTTTTTAAGTTGATTTAGTCTCCAATCTTTAAGTTTTACATCATAAGCATCATTAAGGTTATCAATACCCAGAACAGCTTTTCCTTCTTTCAACAAAAGCTCTGCAACCTTCCAACCTATAAAGCCTGCAACTCCTGTAACGAGATAATATTTCATTTTTACCTCACTAAATTGAAATAAGGTATTAAGTATTTTTTATTTATATAATCTGAGAGTTTAAAACTAATAACTGCTTCATCCTCCATAGTTTGCTGAATTCTTATAAGATTTTCATGACCTAAAAAATTAGATAATTTATCACAGAAAAAATTTCTGCAAAAAAGAGGGGTAAGAATGAGATTACAACCCTTTTCTCCTAAAAATAGACAATCATTAGAATTTTTTAAATTAAATTCTATAGATTGCCCTCTTTTTTCAGCCAATAAAAGATTTATTAAAAACTCTTCTTTGCGAAGTTTCCACTCAAGACCTGCCTGACAGCACTTTTTACCTGATCTTGCACATTGGGCACAAAAGCTAAAAGAACCTGTTTCTATAAATGTTTTTCTTGACTTGTCTATAGCTTTTAAAAGAATAGGAAGCGTTTCTTTTAGAAAAGTGTCCTTTTCAAGCTTCTCTTTAAAAAATTTCTCATAAAGTTCTTTTAAATTTTTAAAATAATAAAAACTTTCATTACTCATCATAAAATATTATAATTTAAATCTTTACCACTTACTTCATTTAAGATAATTCCTGTTAAGATTTTAGGATAAAAATAGGTGCATTTATGAGGCATAAGTTTTTTTGCTTGAGCAACCTTCTTTAAAATCATTGGTGAAATAGAGGGAAAGGCAATTCCCAAAGCACCTTTTTTAACTTCCTCTATTAAAGTTTCCCTATCTGCAATAAATTTTACTTTTTCCGCATTTTTTAGATTTTCCTCTTTTATATTAAGAATTTTCTCAAAAATTTGCAAAAAATTATAAAGAGGTATCTCGGAAAATAGTGGATCTTCTTTTTTAATATTTTCAAAAATTTCCTCTTTTAAACCAAAAATCCTTATTTTATTTTCAAAAAAAACTGCCCATTCCTGAGAAGTCTTTTCAAAAAAATGATTTAAATCAAGATTTTTATTTATTTCTAAGTCTTTTTTTAATTCAGCAAATTCAAAAAATCTCTTCAAAAGTTCCTCAGGTTTTTCAAAATAATAGGCTCTATAAGTAGGAAATATTAGCAAATTTTTATCTTCCATAGGACATATATACATAGCTGTATAATTATAGTCTTTATTGGAATTTTTGCCGTAAATATTTTCCATATATTTTTTAAATCTTAAAGCTGTTTCATAACGATGATGTCCATCAGCAATATAAAAGGTTTTATTTTTAAAAAACATTAAGAGCTCTTTTATAAGTTTTTTTTCAGAAATTTTATAAAGCCTGTGAGTTTCTTTTTGAAAATTTATTTCATAGAGAAGTTCTTTATTTCTGTTAATATTTTTAAGGGTTTCAAGAAATGGATCTTCATAAAGGGCAAAAATTTGGCTAAATTGAAATTTAGTAATTTTAAGAAGTTCAAATCTATTATCGATTACTTTGGAGTAAGTTCTCTCATGAGGAAGAATATTACATTCTTCAAAGGGGCTAAGTTTTACTAAAAGAATAAATCCCTTTCTTATATAGGTTTTTTCTTGATATAAAAACTTAAGTTCGTAAAAATAAATTCCTGGAATTTGGTCCTTAATAAGTATTTGAGATTTTATCCAATTTTTAAGGGTCTCTTTTGCTTTGTTGTAATTTTCTGGAATTTCCAAATGAAATATGTTATAAGGGCTTTTATTTTTAAATTTTTTTATCTCCTCTTCTGAAACAATATCATAGGGAGGTGCTACTACATCTTCTATTCTTACTTTTTCTTGATTGTATCTCCAAGCACAGAAAGGAAGACATTCAGGCATATTTTTCTTTTGTAAAAAATTTTCCCTAAACATACCAAAAATTTGCAAATTCGCAATAAAAATTTGAAGTTTTAAATAAAAAAGGGGATCCTTTTGGGATCCCCTTTTATTACAAAAGTAAAATTTTAGATAAGTTTCAGAACATCTTTAACAGAGACTACTCCAACAACTCTTTGATCTTTTACTACTGGAAGATGTCTAATTTTGTGATCAATAAATTTTTCCAAAACTTCTTTAAGTGTGCTATCGGGTAAAATGGTAATAACATCTTTTATGATAAAATCTTTTATAGGTTTATCTTTATTGGCTATATCGCAGCAGAGAACACTCATTAAATCTTTTTCTGAAATAACCCCTACGAGCTTTCCTGTATCAGCACTTACAACAGGCAAAAAGCCTATATCTCTTTCACTTATAAGTTTAGCAACCTCAATAACAGAAACATTATCCTTCACAGTTATTGGACGGTTCATAAATTCTTCTACTTTGATACGCTCAGTAAAGGGTTTTTTAACTCCTGCAGTAATAAGTGCAACTTCATTAAAAACATACCGAGGATCAATATAACCTATAATGTGTTCGTTTTTATCAACAACGGCGATACCCTTTACTCCAGTTTGCTGAATCAATACTATAGCATCAATAATTCTTGCTGAATCAAGAACTGCATCGATATTAAGTGCTACTTCTTTTAATGGGGTATTTATAGTATGTCCTGCAACGAGGGATTTTAAAAGGGATCTTTCTTCTACAATCCCTAAATATTTTCCATTTTCGGAAACAATAGCTATACGATATCCCTCTTTTTGCATCTCTTTCATTGCCTCTCCAATAGTTATGCTAGCAGGTAAAATAAGAGCTTTCTGAGTAAATTTCTCAGCAGAAAGTTCCTCCCAAAGTCTTTCTCCTTTAGTTTCCCAACCTTTAAATAAATAAAGCAAAGCCATAATCATTGGAACAATGGTTGACCAAATAATTACAGAAAAATAGTGATTACCAGTTATTTTATAAAGAAGAGTGATCATAAAAGGAGTTAATCCACCAAAAATTCCATATCCCATATTATAAGTAAATCCTACAGCTGTGGTTCTAATTTTAGCAGGGAAAAGCTCAAGAAGATAAGCAGACATAGCTCCACTGTATCCAATTCCATTCATAAAAGTACCTGCTGCAACAAGAAGGAAAAGAGCAGTGGTATTAAGAGGGTTGACAAAATTTGCCATTAAAGCATAAGTTATAGGAAAAAGAAGAGCATTTAAGTAAATACCAATAAGGAGAATAGGCTTTCTTCCAATTTTATCAGAAAGCCAACCAAAGAAAAGGTAAGTCCAGAGAACTACATAGGTTGCATAGGCAAGTAATTCGTCTGTTAGTTTTTTAGGAACTCCTAAATCACCGAGATAAAACTTAACATAAAGCTGATTGTTATACCAGATAGGACCATGAGCTCCGATTACACCTATCCAAGCAAGAATAAAAAGCCAGAAATAATGCTTATTAGTAAAAAGTTCCTTAATGGGTGCACTGGTAACTCTTCTTATTTGTTTAAGAGTTGTAAATACAGGTGTTTCTTTATAAAGAAAATGAATAATAAGAGCTACTACAAATACAATTAAACCTGCAACAATAAAACACCACCTCCACCCGAAAGCCTCAAAAGCTTCAGAACCAAAATAGCCTCTGAAGAATGAAGCTAAATTAGCTGCTATAGCCATTCCAAAAGCAGGAGTCGTAAAAAGAAATCCTGTAATAAGCCCCCTTCTGTGATCAGGTGTAAATTCTCCAAGATAAGTAATAGCTGCTCCGTATCCTCCTCCAAGAGCAAGTCCTTGAATAATTCTTAAGATAAATATTCCAATAGAAGCAATAATTCCTAAAGTTGCATATCCAGGAAGAAGAGCAATTCCTATTGTTCCAACCATCATCATACTAATAGCTGTTAGGAAGGCAATCTTACGACCAAACTGGTCACCAATCTTACCAAACATAAGAGCGCCAAGTGGTCTAAAAAGAAATCCAATAGCAAGTGCAGCAAAAGAGGCAAGTAAACTTGCTAAAGGATCATGACTGGGAAAATAGATACTTGCTAAAATTTTGGCGAGAATAGCATAGGTATAAAAATCAAGCCATTCCAGTAAAGCTCCAGTCCATGAAACTATAGCAACAGGTAAAACCTCTTTAAATTGAGCTTCTTCCACTTTCATGGCACACCTCCTTTTTAAAATATTTTTATTAAATTTAAAAGCATCTTTTTTTCAAATTGTTAACAATAAGTTATTTTTTTCACAATTTTAAAAATAATAACTTATCATAGGACATCTCCTTTTAAATAGATTATAACGTATAACATACTTTTTACCTCGCTAAAATAACTTAAAGAAAAATTTCACATGATTATTTTATTTTTAATTTTGAATTTAATACTAAAAGAAAAAAATAAAAATTTTATTTAGGAAGTTTTATCTAACTATGATTTATTTATAAACTTTAATTACTCGATACTCTTTTAAAGGATTTTCTACTTTTAATTCCTCCTTAAGAAATTTCAAAATAGATATACCTCTCTTAGGAGAAACTACTTTTTTGGGACCTGGATAGATAAGGTAAACTTCTTCTCTTTCAGGTATTGAAGGTTTATTTTTTCCTTTAAATTTGACTTCTTTAAAAATAAGCCCTTCATAAATTTTTATTCCTTTTAAAAATTCTTCTGGTACTTTTTCTTTCAAGCCAATTCCTAAAAACTCACCTTCAGCTTCAACACCTACAGGAAGTGCAGATCCACATACAAATTTTGGTCTTGGATTAAATCCTTGAGTATAAGAAAGAGGTATTTTGTTTCTCCTTAAAACCAGTTCTATCAATCTTAATATCTCAAGTTGAGAAAAAAATTTAGAAGGTCCAAGTTTATCATAATAAATTTCATACCAATATGTTTTATCTGAATTTTTAATGTTATCTAAAACCAAACTGCTTATTTTATTTTGCCATTTTTCCTCACTACTTAAATAGTTTCTAATTTCTCCTTTACAAATTCCACATTTAACGCAAGGATTCCATCTACAATCCTCTGTATAAAGTTCTTTATATGCTTTTTTTCTTTCTTTTAAAAGAAATTCTTTTTTTACTCCTAGATCAATATGATCCCAAGGAAGCTTTTCTTTGACATCTCTTTCTTTCAAGTATTCTTTAAGTTCAAGTCCAAGCTCAAAAGCTGTATCTTCCCAAAAAGCAAAATTAAAATACTCTTTCCAAGAATCAAGACGGGCTCCTTTTTTATAAACTTCTAAAAGATAAGAAAAGAGATTTCTTTCTCCTCTTGCAATAACTCCCTCAAGAAAGCTCTGTTGAGGTTGATGGTATTTAAAGTTTTTTCTGAGCTCACTTTTAAGGTATCTTATTTTTTCCATAGCTTCTTCTACAGTTATTTGTCTTTCCCATTGAAATGGTGTATGAGGTTTGGGAACAAAAATAGATGTAGAAATAGTTATATCAAGATCTTTAAAAGTTTTCTTTAATTCTCTATAAAATTTTACTATTTCCTTTAAATCTTCTTCTTTTTCAGTGGGAAGTCCTATCATAAAGTAAAGTTTTATTCTTTTAAAGCCGTATTTTTGAGCACATTCTAAATCCCTATAAAGAGCTTCTATTTCTATTTTTTTATTAATTACTCTTCTTAGTCTTTCTGAAGCAGCTTCAATTGCTAAAGTAATGGTAGAGATTCTGCCCTTTTTAAGAAAATTGAGTATTTTGGGAGTTAAACTTCCCACTCTTAAAGACGGTAAAGAAAAAACATATTCCCTTTGTGAAGAAGAGTAAAACTCCTTTTCAAGAAGAACAATCAAAGTTTCAAGCAAAGTATAATCACCTGCAGAGAGACTTGTAAGAGATGCTTCTCTGTAGCCTGTTAATTCAAAAGCTTTTTTAACTTCAGATACAAGTTCTTCTGGAGTTTTTTCTCTCACTGGGCGATAGTAGAACCCAGCCTCGCAAAAGCGACAGGATCTGGTACAACCCCTTGAAATTTCAAGAGATATTCTATCATGAGAAAGAGGTATGATAGGGATAGAAGATAAAATTGGTAATTCTCTTCTTTTAAAAAGAAAAATCCTTCTTTTGGTAGAATTTTTTAAAATGGGCACATAAACTCCTTCAATTTTTTTAAGTTCATCCCAAAGGCTCTTTCTATCAAGTTTTTCCTTTTTCCAGTATTCTATTACTTTAAGTATTTCAAAAATAACCTCCTCTCCATCTCCTATCACAATAGCATCAAAAAGAAAAGCCACGGGTTCCGGATTTCCGCAACAGGGACCTCCTCCTAAAATAATAGGATCTTTTAAAGTTCTTTCTTCAGACTTTAAAGGTATATAAGAAAGCTCAAGAATCTGAAAAAGCCCTGTTATTAAAAGCTCATAGGCATAACTCAGTCCTACCACATCAAATTCTTTTAAAGGTTTTCTGTAATTATAACTTAGAAGAGGAATTCTTCTTTTTTTAAGTTCTTTTTCCATATCTAAAGAAACAGCATAAACAAGATCACAGAGATAATCAGGATTTTCATTAATGATCCCTGCAAGAATATTTATTCCCAGATGAGATCTTCCAACCTCATATAAATCTGGATAACCGAGACAAACTTTAAGCCTGGTTTTCTCCCAATCTTTATAAGGAAAAAAAGGTTCTTTTCCTAAATAGCGTGAAGGTTTTTTTAAAGAAATTAAAAGCTCATCTGGATATTCTTTTATCATTTATTTAAATTTTAATATACCATTTGCTTTTTTGGGAGTAAAATTAGTTTATGCTAAAAAGACGTTTTGCCCAGCATTTGCTTATTGGCTCAGGAATTTTGCAAAAACTGGTAGAACTTGCAAAAATACAACCAGGAGAAATAGTAGTAGAAATTGGACCTGGAACAGGAAATTTGACTAAAAAACTTTTAAATACTCCTTTAAAAAAGCTTTATCTTATAGAAATAGATTCTGAAATGATAGAACATCTTAAAAAAATTATAAAAGACGAAAGAGTAGTTTTTATAAATGCTGATGCTACGAAGTTTGATTTCTCTTTTTTAAAAGAAAAAAATCTCAAATTAATAGGAAATCTACCTTATAATGTAGCAAGTTTAATCATAGAAAATACAGTTATGCACAAAGATTTAATACCTTATGCTTTTTATATGGTACAAAGGGAGGTGGCAGAAAGATTAATTAGTGAAAATTCATGGCTTTCCATTTTTGTAAAAACTTTTTATGAAATAGAATATCTTATGAGTATACCTGCAAGATTTTTTATTCCACCTCCTAAGGTTATTTCAGCTTTTATTAAGTTGAAAAATAAAAATTTTAAGGAGATTTCCGATCTAAAAGATTATAAAAATTTTTTAACTAAACTTTTTTTCCAAAAAAGAAAAATGTTAAAACATAAAATAGATAAAGCTTTTTTAAAAGAAGCTAACATTCCTGAAGAGAAGAGAGTGGAGGAACTTGAACTTAAAGATTTTCTTTCTCTATATTTTTCTTTTCGGAGATTAAAGTAGAATTTGAAGTACCATTAAAAAATTCCTTATCATTTCTAATTTTTTTAATCGCCTCTAAGTGTTCTTTATAAGTTCTTGAAAAATAGTGTGTTCCATCTCCTTTAGCTACAAAATAAAGATAAGGGACTTTGGCAGGAAATAGAACTGCTTTTATACTATCTTCTCCTGGATTACATATTGGAGTGGGCGGAAGTCCATCTTTTAAATAAGTATTGTATGGACTCTTTACTAAATAATAATCTTTATAAGTAAGTTTTCTAAAATTTTTAAGAGCATAATTTATGGTTGGATCAGCTTGAAGGGGCATTCCCTTTTTAAGTCTGTTAAGATATACTGCAGCAATAATTGGTTTTTCTTCAGGATAATAGGCTTCTTTCTCAATTATTGAGGCTAAAGTTATAATTTTTTTTAGTGGTTTCTTTTGTTTTTCTGCAATATCTTTAAACTTTTCCCAATGTTTCCAAAAATTTTCTACCATAGTTTGGATAACAATTTGAGGAGGGGTATTTTTATGAAAAAAATAAGTATCTGGATATAAATATCCTTCCAAGGTTGGACCAGGTAATTTAAATCTTTCAGCTATCAAAGGATTTTCCGCCAGAGATAAAAATTCTTCTTTTTTACAAATTTTATTTACTTCTAAAATTTCTGCTATCTGCCAAAGTGTTGACCCTTCAGGAATGGTAATTTTATGAAGATAAATTTTTCCTTTTCTAAAATAGGTAAGAACCTCTTCTATGCTTTGAGAGGGATAAAAAGCATATTCTCCTGCTTTAATTTTATTATAAGTTCCGGTTTTAAAAGCTTTAAAAATAAAAAATAATTCACTTCTGATAAGTCCCTTTTCTTTTAGTTTTTTAGCAATATTAAATATATTATCCCCTTTTTCAATTTCTATAATAACGGGTTCTTTGGTAGATTTTACTGGTTTAGATTTAAAGAAAACAAAATTTCCTTCCAAAAATATTACCAAAATTAAAAGGAATATGCTCAAAAATATTGGTATTATTAGTTTTTTCTTTCTATACCTTGAGATCTTCATTTTTAATGTTATCATTTAATTATTCTTAAGGAGGTAGGGTATGATTACAGAAGAAATTTTAAAAACTTTAGAAAAAGAAGCCACGGAAAATCCTCACTCAGTTTTTGCACAACACAGACTGGCTATAGCTTACTTTAATTTGGGAAAATTTCAAGAGGCAAAAGAAGCTTTTAAGCGAGTGCTTAAACTTGATCCTTTTAATTTTGAAGCTATGGTAAATTTGGGAATTTTATTAGCTCAGGAAGGAGAGTTAGAAGAGGCAAAAAAAGCTTTTACCTTTACTCTTAAGTATTATCCTAAATCTTTAGAAGCATGGAATAATCTTGGTTTAATTGAATTTGAATTTGGAAATCTTGAGGAAGCAGAAAAATGTTATAGAAAAGCTTTAGAACTAAATGAAAACTTTGCTGAAGCTTGGATAAATCTTTCTACTGTTTTAATTGAAAAAGGGTTATTTGAAGAAGCTATAAAGGCATTAGAAAAAGCTAAAGTTTATGCACCTGAAAATGCAGTTATTTATAATAATCTTGCTGTAGCCTATTATTACTTAAAAGATAAGGAGTCTGCTTTGAAAAATTTAAATTTAGCAAAAGAATTAGGATATTCTGTAAATCCTGAATTTGAAAGGATGATAAATGAAAACTTATAATCCTCCTATTTGTCCCTTTTGTGGAAGAATAGTTTCTAAGCCTACCTACTTACCCATTGGATTTTCTGATTTAGAGGCAGGAATTTGTGAATGCGGGAGTGTATATGTATGTGATGTAACAGGACATAATAGAGGAACTGCTTTTGTTGAAGCACTTCTTATTGCCTGTGCAGGTGATTGGGACTTTGCTTGGGATTTAGAATATGATGAAGACTATAAAGAAGTATGGATTGAAAATTATGATTTTGAGTCCCATTCAATACTACCTTCATCTGAGAAAAAAAGGGGGGTGCTTTGTTTTCTGAAGCTTGCTGACGAAATAAGAGAAGTAAAAAGAGATAAATTAGAAAACTTATTTAAAAAACCTAATAAAAATGGGAATATACCAAAAGTTGAGAAAAGAAAATTAAGTAAGAACGAAATAATGGATCTAATAGAAAAGGATGAAATATCTCTACTTATTGCTTATCATGTAGCTGAACCACTTAATCTTCATCTTCTTCAAAAATTTCTGTATTATCCAGAAATTATATTTAGAAAAAAGGTTATCGTAACACTCGGTAAAATTGCCCAGGTTCTTGTTCATATTTACCCAGAAAAGATTCTTGAACTTATTAAAAGATTAATATATGCCTCTGCAGATTCTGCAGCTTCTGCCTGGGGAGCCTTAGAAGCAGTAGGTGAAATTATAAGAAATACCGAAGAAAGATTCTCCCTTTTTATAAGAAATTTATTAGCTTTTATGGATTATCAAGAATATCGTCCCTATGTACTTTACGCATTATTCAGAATTGCTGAAAAAAACCCATCAATACTAAAAAAACATAGTTATTTAAAACTCTTGAATTATATTGAAAATAATCCTCCAGAAATTCAGGGACTTATCCTTAAAATTTTTGAAAAATTGAATTCTAAAGAAATTCTTTCCTATCTAAATAAAATTGATCCAGAGGAAACATTTGAATTTTTTAATTATGAAACCTTTTCTTTGGAAAAGGTTTTTTTAAAAGATCTATTAGAAAGTATTAAAAAGGAGTTCTAAATGGATAAAACTATCCTTAAAAATGAGGCTTTTTTAAATCTTGCAAGTGTTTTAGAAAGTCTAAAACCAGCTTATGAACTTTGTATAAAGGCTTATCAGCAATGGAAAGAAGGACGTATTCTTGATACAATACAGTTTCTTGAAGAGGCTCTACAAATATTTCAAAAAAATAATGCCTATAAAGAAATAGCTAATATACTTGATTTTCTTGGGGATCTCTATAGCATGAGAGGAAATTTTGAAAAGGCTTTGAAAGCTTATAAAGCTTGTTTAGACATTTGTGAAGACTTTGAAGATGAATTTAGCACTGCAATTGTAGCAGAAAAAATAGTTCATCTTTATAGAGAAAAGAAAGATTATGAAAAAATGCTTCCCTATCTTTACAGAATTCTTGAAATTGCAGAAAAATATAGAGATGCCCATAGAGCTGCAAGAGCAATGGTAGGGATAGGGGATGTTTATAGTAACAAAAAGGATTATCAAACAGCTAAAGAAGCTTATGAAATAGCACTAAAAATTTATAAAGGTTTAGGAGCAAAGGAACTTGCTGAAATTGTAGAAGGAGCACTTAAGGACCTTGATCAAAAGCTTAAATAATTATTTTTCATAACCAGGAAATTCTAAATGTGTACAAGTTCCAGTTGGGCAAGAATATGTTTCTGTGACTCTTGGTTTATCTGAAGAACTTCCTGAATCGCTTACTATAGAATTTACCACACTCATCAATCTCCTAATATTTTTGCTCTGACAGGATTTACATTTTATTTCAGAAAGTTCCTCTTTATTTTTAAAAAATATCTCAAATTCAGCTCCACATTCTTCACATTTAAATTCATATATAGGCATAGCCAGGACCTCTATTAAAAATTTTTTAAAAATAATTTAATGCAAAAACCAAAAATTTCAAAATAATTTTAGATAAAGCCAGAGAAGAATTCCGGTAAGAAGTGTAATTAATAAAATAGGTAATAAAACTGCCTTTATAAAAATCCCTTCTTCTTTTCCACTAACTCCTATAGTTGCTGCAGCATTTGTAATCTTTGCAGGTGTAATAGCTGAGGCTATACCACCACCTACTGCATGTGCTGCAAAAATCCACATAAAATCTGGTGCTCCGATAGTTGCAAGGGTAGTTCCCCATTGAATTTTAGCAAAAAGAACATTGGAAGCGGTTTCACTTCCACCAATAAATGCGCCAAGAAGACCTATAAATGGAACCACCAAAGGATAAGCATTTCCAAAAACTTTAGCAAATGTAGAGGCTATAATTATATTCATATTATATTCTTTAAAATAAAGCCCAGGAACAAGTTTACCTTCAACAATCTCCATACCAGACCAAGCCATAATAAAAGCAACTGCAAAAAACAGAGAATAGGCAACAAAAGGACCTCCTACACGGATAAACCATAATTTAAAAACTCTTTTTATTTGCTCTGAAGAAGGCCTCAAAATTGGTATGGAAATAATTGAAACTACTAAAATCCAGAACCATACATTTGCCATAACATTTAAATCTTCTTTTTTATCAGCAAAAATATTTATAACTTCATAAGGATCTAAAAGCTTTGCAAAAAAGTCTTTAATATTCGGTAAATTTACAATTAAAGAAAAAAGAATTAATAATAGAAAAGGAGAAAACGCTCTAAAAACTTTCTTATCAAAGGGTATTCTATCTGTTTTCTCGCGATTTATACTTCGATAATATATATTTACAAAAACCATAGTTAAAAATCCTGCAAAAATGCCTATAACCTCTACAGGGAGAATCCTTAACCAAGCTATAATAAGCGCAGACAAAGATAAAACAAGTCCTGAAATTAAAGCAGGTTTCCAGTGTTTAGCTATAGCGGTCTTCCCACCAACACTCCAGAGCATTAAAAATGCAAACAATATTGAAATGGGAGGCAAAAAGGCGGTAATCTTAAAAGTAAACTTCCAAATAAATTCCTGAAGAGTATCAATCCCTGGAGGTTGAATATGAAAAACCTTAAAAGCAACTTCAGCAGGAAGTGTTATAGGAATAGAAAAAAGGGCAAAAGAAGTAAGAGGATCATAGCAGAGGATACTTACAGCAATAGCTGCAATAGATGAAAAACCAAGTAATCGAAAAACAGGAGGAAACATAGCAGGAGTTACCATACCTAAAGCTGTTGAAAGTGAACCAAACCCCATCCCTAAAAAAAGAGTCTGTTCTTCTTTACTTTTGGCAATTCCTTTTATATATTCAATAACCTTACCCAAGGCTCCTGTTTCTCTCATAAGAAAAATCAAAAACATAGTAAAGGAAACTGCAAGAGTAATTCCCAAAGCTTTTATTATGCCTACCAAACTTGCACCTAAAACCACTTTCCAGGGAGTGTGAAAATAATATACTGCTAAAATTGATGCAATAATCCAGCCAATTATAGAAACAAAGACTCCTGAGCGATAAAGGAAAATCATACCTATAAGAACAACTAATATGGGGAAAATTGCCAAAAAGAAATCCATGGCTAACCCCCCTCAGATTTTTGATTATATAAAATCCAGATTATAGGATAAAATTTTAAAATTAACAAGATTTTTATTGACTTGATTTAAATATTTATTATGCTATATAGTGATTTTTATGAAAAATAAAACCACTAATCTTGTTCTTGTAGGAACAGGTGGTCAGGGAATTGTTCTTGCAAGTAGAATTATAGCTTGGTGTGCCTTTAAAAGTGGTTTTGATGTTAAAGAAAGTGAAATTCACGGAATGGCTCAAAGAGGAGGTTCTGTAATAGGACAAATACGTTTCGGAGAAAAAGTTAATTCTCCCTCTATTCCTACAGGAGAAGCTCATATAATGCTTGCTCTTGAAGAATTAGAAGCCTTAAGATATCTTCATTTTTTAAGAGATGAAGGAATTATTATTCTCAATCTTAAACAGATTCCTCCACCTTCACTTGATCCCTCTCTATATCCTAAGGATATCCCAGAACAATTAAAAATAAAAGGATATAAGGTATTTGGAATAAAAGCTGAGGAATTAGCCAAATCTCTCGGAAGCACAAAAATTGAAAATACTATCCTTCTTGGAGTATTATCCATTTTTTTACCTTTTTCAGTTGAAGTCTGGAAAAAGGTGTTTACCAATTTTCTCCCAACAAAAATGATTGAACTTAATATTAAAGCTTTTGAGAAGGGGAGAAACCTTGGAGAAAAAATACTACAATCCAGAGATTGAGTTATTACCCCGTGAAGAACTTAAAAATCTACAACTAAAAAAATTACAAAAAATTGTTCGTAAAGTTTACAACAAAGTTCCTCATTATAGAAAAAAATTTAAAGAATTAGGCATTAAACCTGAAGATTTAAAAAGTCTTGAAGATTTTAAAAATTTCCCCTTTACTACTAAAGATGATCTTTTTGTAGATTATCCTTTTGGTTTGCTTGCAGAACCCTTAGAAAAAGCAGTTCGTTTACATACCTCAAGCGGAACAACTGGCAAACCAAAAGCTATATTTTTTAGTAAAAAAGACATTTGGGCTCAAGCAAAACTTATAGCAAGAGCCCTTTTCATGAGTGGAGCAACATCTCAAGATATTCTTCAAAATTCTATGACCTATGGACTTTTTACCGGTGCACTAGTTATGCATTATGGAGCTGAACTTCTTGGCATACTTATTATCCCAGCTGGTCCAGGAAATACAGAAAGACAAATAGAGCTTATGAAAACTTTTGGAACTACCTGTATTCACATGACTCCAAGTTATGCACTTTATGTAGCTACTTTAATTCAAGAAAAAGGGCTAAAACCAGGTAAAGATATAAAATTAAAAAGAGCTTATCTTGGTGCTGAGCCTTATAGTGAAGAAACTCGTAAAAAAATTGAAGAAATGTTGAAAGTGGATGTTTTTAACTGCTATGGTCTCTCAGAGATGGGAGGACCTGGAGTTGGTTTTGAATGTCCAGCAAAAAGGGGACTCCATATATGGGAAGATGCCTTTTATGTAGAAATAGTAAATCCAGACACAGGAGAACCTGTTAAGGAGGGAGAAATAGGTGAACTTGTACTTACAACTCTTGATAGAACAACCATGCCTATTATTCGTTATCGAACAAGAGATTTAACAAGATTTATTTATGAACCATGTCCCTGTGGAAGAACCCATATCCGTATAGAGCGACCTCTTGGAAGAGCTGATGATATGTTTATTGTAAGAGGAGTAAATATATTCCCACAGCAGATTGAAAGTGTACTTATGGGAATAAAAGGTGTTGCTCAGAATTATCAAATAATATTAGAAGGCTATGATGAAATGATTGTTAAAGTAGAAATAAATAGAGATTTCTTTGATGGAAGAATAGAAAGACTTCTTAAACTTAGGGATGAAATTACAGAAGAATTGAGAAAGGCTATACAGGTGCGTCCTAAAGTAGAACTTGTAGAACCTGGTACTTTGCCTCCCAGTGAAGGAAAAGCAAAAAGGGTTATTGATAGAAGAACCCTTTAAAAAGGAGGAAATTTATGAATTATGTGAATATTATAAGTATCTTTGCAGAAAATAAACCAGGAAAACTTGAAAAAATTACAGAAGTTTTAGCCAAAGAAAATATAAATATACTTGGTTTTTCCATAATTAGTGTAAAGGATTTTGGTGTAATTAAATTTCTTGTGGATATGCCAGAGAAGGCTTATCAAAAATTTAAGGAAAAAGGATTTACTGTAGCTAAAGTTCCTGCTATAGGAATTGAGCTTGAAGATAAACCAGGAGGTCTTTACCAAGTGGTAAAATTGATAAGTTCTAAAAATATAAATATAGAAAGTGCTCTTGTGTACGTGGCTGAAACCAGAAAAAAAGCCTATTTTGTTTTTGAAGTAGAAGATTTGGAAAAAGCTTGGGAAGCATTAAAAAATGAAAAAGTAAAATTTTTAAAACCTTCTGATTTTATTAAAGAATAGTTTGGTGGGAGGTTTATTATGTTTTGGAATAAAGAAATAGAAACATTACCAAAAGAAAAATTAAAGGAACTTCAATTGGAAAGATTGAAAAAAGTGGTCAAATATGCTTATGAGCATGTTTCTTATTATAGAAAAAAATTCGAAGAAGCAGGCTTAAAACCAGAGGATATAAAAACTTTAGAAGACATAAGATTTATACCTTTTACCAGTAAAGCCGATCTTAGAGAAGTATATCCCTTTGGAATGTTTGCTGTTCCTTTATCAGAAATAGTAGAAATTCATTCCTCAAGTGGAACTACAGGAAAGCCTGTTGTAATAGGTTATACAAAAGAAGATATAGAGGTCTGGAAAGAGGTTATGGCAAGATCCCTTACCATGATAGGAGTAACAAAAGATGATATAATTCAAGTTGCCTATGGTTATGGTTTGTTCACTGGTGGACTTGGATTTCACTATGGAGCATTGGCTATCGGAGCAACTATTGTTCCTACCTCAGCTGGAAATACAAGAAGACAAATTGAGCTTATGCGTGATTTTGGAACAACAGTACTTGCTTGTACTCCCTCTTATGCTTTATATTTAGCTGAATATGCTCAAGATGAAATGGGAATAGATCCAAGAACTCTTAAACTGAGAGTAGGGAGTTTTGGGGCAGAGATGTGGACTGAAGAAATGCGAAAAGAAATAGAAAGAAGATTTGGTATCAAAGCTTATAATGTTTATGGGCTTACTGAAATAATTGGTCCTGGTGTAGCTCATGAATGTCCTGCTCAGGAAGGTCTTCATATATGGGAAGATCACTTTTACGCTGAGATTATTGATCCGGAAACAGGAGAGCCCCTACCTGAAGGAGAAAGAGGAGAACTTGTTCTTACTACTTTAACTAAAAAGGGAGTACCTATGTTAAGATTTAGAACAAGAGATATCACTGCTTTTGTCTCAAGAACATGTCCCTGTGGAAGAACCTTTATAAGGATTGAAAGAATAAGGGGAAGAACAGACGATATGATCAAAGTAAGAGGAGTTATGCTATTTCCTTACCAGATTGAAAAGGCTATACTTGAAGTTCAAGGAATAGAACCTCATTATCAGATTATTCTTACCAGACCCCATTATCTTGATGAAATAGAAGTCCAAATAGAAATGTCAAAAGAGGTCTTTTCAGATGAGGTAAGAAAAATTGAAGAATTAAGAAGAAAAATTGAGAAAAGAATTGAAGAAACAGTAGGAATAAGAGTAAAAGTAACTTTAGTTGAACCTAAAAGTTTGCCAAGAAGTGAAGGAAAAGCAAAAAGGGTTATTGATAAAAGAGGATTAAGCTAAAGAAGGAGGGTAAAATTATGAAAATAAAACAAATTTCCGTTTTTTTAGAAAATAAAAAAGGAAGACTTTACGAGGCTTTAAATGTATTAGCACAGGCAGAAATAAATATTAGAGCCCTTTCTATTGCAGACACTTCAGATTTTGGAATCTTAAGAATGATTGTCAATAATCCTGAAAAAGCAAAAGAAGCTCTTGAAGGTGCTGGTTTTACTACAAAAATTACTAATGTTCTTGCTGTAGGAGTAAAAGACAAGCCCGGTGGATTGGCTGAAGTTTTGAAAATACTTTATGAAGGAGATATTAATGTAGAATATGTTTATGCCTTTGTTGAAAAAAGTGGAGAAGAGGCTTTGGTAGTGTTAAGAACAAATAATCTTGATAAAACTATAGATCTTCTTCAGCAAAAGGGTGTAAAACTTTTAGATAGTAAGACAGTAGAATCCCTTTAATCCTTTTTAAATTTTTTAGCTACAAATATACAAGGTCTCTTTGAAATTACCACATGCACTCCTGGAGTTTCAAGTCCCTTTTTTAATGCAAAAACCATTTCTTCCTTTTTAAAGGGATCCACTTCTACTACGGAATCAACTCCACAGGCTTTACAAATTTCAACAAGACTAAGTTTTTTTGTCTCTTCTCTTTTTGCAGTTAAACCAAGATGGGGTGTAGGTTGATGCCCTGTCATAGCAACTACAGAATTATCAAGAATACAAACAAGTATGTCTGCTTTGTTATAAACTGCATCTATAAGTGCTGGTATTCCTGAATGCCAGAAAGTTGAATCTCCTATTACAGCTGCAACCCGTTTTACTCCCTGTTTAGCAATACCTATAGCTTTCCCTATACTTGCTCCCATACAGAGACAAGTATCAAGTGCAGAAAGAGGAGGTAAACATCCTAAGGTATAACATCCAATATCTCCTGTTACAAAGGTTGGCTCCGCTTCTAAAAGTGCTTTATAAAATTCTCTGTGAGGACATCCTGGACATAAAAAGGGGGGTCGGGGAATAACATTTGAAAGCGGAGTTTTTGTTTTTTTACCAAATAGTTTTAAAACTGGATCGGGACCAAGCTCACCTTCCATAGGCAAATCACCAGAAAGTTTTCCTCTAACCTTTGGATGAAAACATTTAACTAATTTTTCTATAAAGGGGTAACCTTCTTCAAGAACTATAACCTCATCAAGTTTTTTTACAAAATCTTTAATGAGATTTTCTTCCACTGGATAGGCTGTAATTCTAAGAATAGGTAAGTTATTTTCTAATTCAAGAGCATAGGTAAAGGTAAGACCACAAGCAATAATACCTACTTTACTTTCTCCAAAAATTATTTCGTTAAAATTATATTTTTTAAAAATTTCCAATATCTTAAGTTGTTTTGCATTAAGTTCCCTGTGAAGTGGAATAACATGTTTAGGAATAGCAATTAGATGCTGAGGATCTTTGGTTAAATTTATTTCTTTTTGAGGTTTAATTTCTTCCAGAGTCACCGGACTATAGCAGTGAAGAAGTCTTGTTTGACTTCTTAGCATAACAGGAAGTCCAAGCTCCTCTGAAATATCAAAGGCTATTTTAGTATAGAATTTGGCAGTTTCTCCATCATAAGGCTCAAGACAGGGGATTTTTGCAAAATAAGCATAAAAACGCGAATCCTGTTCGTTTTGAGAAGAATAAGCTCCTGGATCATCTCCTACCACAAGAACTAAACCTCCTCTTACCCCAAGATAACTTGAAGTCATAAAAGGATCTGCAGCAACATTTAAACCAACATGTTTCATTGAACATAAAACTCTTTTTCCTGTTAAACTAACTCCATAAGCTACCTCAAAAGCTACCTTTTCATTAATTGACCATTCACAGGGAATGGAACTATTTTTAGCAATATATTCTAAAATCTGAGTAGCTGGTGTTCCTGGATAAGAAGTTGCGTAAGATATACCTGCCTCAATAGCACCTCTTGCTATAGCATCAGTCCCCAACATGAGAACTCTTTCCATATACCGCTCCATTTAGATAAATTTTTACAAAATGTTTAAATTTATCATTAACTTTTTATTTTAAAACTTATCTTTTGAAAAAACTTTTTTGGACTTTAAAAGTTCAAATTTATAAAGTGGCTCTTTTATATAAGCTTTTACTTTGATAAGGTAAATTTTTTCTGGATTTTCTTTTATTTCTCTTTTGAGAGCTTCACTTAAAAAATGGGAATCTTCTATAAGATTGTAAAAAGCTGAATCAATTCCAAAAAATCCATCTACTAAATGAGCTATTATGTGAAAAACTTTGCTTAAATAGCCCTGAGGAATTTCTGAAATATCTTCAAGTTTAGAAAATCCTTCACTTTTCAGCTCACTTAAATAATTTGTAAGAATTTCCTTATTTTTCTCAATACCAAGGCTTAAATTTTCCCAAAATTCCTCAGAATTAGCAGAGAAAATAGAAGATCCTTCTATTTCAAAAAAATCGTATCTCATAAGTTCATATTTCTCAAGAAAATTTTTGACAATTTTTATAACCTGCTTACTATTTTCTCCTTTAGCAAGAAAAAAGTGAATAATCTCTTGCATAGTAATCTATTTAAAATTAATTTTTATTATCTGCAATAACTCGGCCAGAAATTTGAAAATGGATTATTAGGAACAACCCCTGTTCAAATTGGAACAAGTTAAAAATTTAAATTTATAGGTTATAATAGGTATAAAATTTACAATAAAACAAAAAGGAAATTTTATTTATAATGAGGAAGATATGAAAAAAGAAGTTTTTTCTGTATGTGGTATGTGTTCTGCCAGATGTCCGATAAGGGTTGAGGTAACTGATGGTAAAGTGACCTGGATAGAGGGTAATCCCTATGTAGCTGGGATTGAAAGAGCTCTCTGTGCTAGGGGATCTGCAGGAGTTATTCATCTTTATGATAGTGAAAGACCTCAGTATCCAATGATAAAGACTGGAGAAAGAGGCTCTGGAGAATGGAAAAAAGCTACTTGGGATGAAGCTTTAAATTATGTAGCAGAAAGATTAACTGCTATAAGAGATAGATATGGTGCAAAAGCTATAGCTCTTCTTGATAGAGGTGGTGGGATTTTTGGAGAAATGCAGAGGGTTTTTATACGTGCCATAGGTTCTCCCAATTATTTTAACCATGATGATTTTTGCAGAAAAAATGTGGATTTAGCAGCTCAAACCCTTTTTGGAATACCAAGAAATCAAATAAGTTATGATTTTGCTAATGCAAAACATATAGTCTCCTTTGGCAGAGCTTTTTTTGATGCCTTAGCAGTAAGAGAAGCTAACAATGTTCTTAAGGCTATAGAAAATGGGGCTAAATTTACTTATTTTGACCCTAGAGTTAATGTGACTGCTACCAAAGCTACTAAATATTTTAGAAATCGTCCAGGCTCAGACTATGCTATAGTCCTTGCATTAATTCACCAGATACTTAAAGAGGATCTTTATGATAAAGATTTTGTGGCTAAATTTTTTGTAGGATTAGATACTTTGGAAAATTTTGTAAAACCATATTCTCCCAAATGGGCAGAAGGTATTTCTGAGGTTCCTGAAGAAGAGATCATTAAATTAGCTAAAGAATTAAGTGAAGCTAAACCCCAAGTAATAATTTATCCCTATTGGTTTGGTGCAAGGTATAAAGATTCTTTTTATTATGCAAGGGCAGTATATATTTTAAATGCTCTTCTTGGAAACATAGAACAAAAGGGTGGACTTATTTTTGCTAAATCTCCCAAAGAAGTAGGAGCTAAACCTTTAAAAAGTCTTCTTGAGCCTATACCCCCTCCTAAAGAAAAACGTATTGAAGATGAATTGGGGAAAGGATTTCTTTATGATGGAGCAGGACATATATTACATCTTTTTAAAGCTATAAAAACAGGCGAACCATATCCAATAAAAGCTTTAATCGTTTACAGATACGATCCTTTTGCAGGCATGCCTTTTTCTGATATTAAAGAGATTTTAAAGGGATTGGAATTTTTGGTCCATATTCCTGTAGATTATGGAACTACTGGATGGTTTGCAGATATAATCTTGCCTGAATCTACTTATTTAGAAAGAGATGATATTATAGGATTACAAAGAGGAGCAAAACCGGCTTTTATTGTAAGAAAAAAAGCGGTAGAACCTGTTTACGATACCAAACCACGTTGGTGGATTTTTACAGAACTTTGCAAAAGAATGGGATTTGGACAATATGTTCCCTATGAAAGTATAGAAGATATTTGGAATTATCAACTTCAAGATACAGGAATAAAAATAGAAGACTTTGATAAAAAAGGCTTTATTCCTCTTTGTAACGAGCCTCTTATTTATAGTAGAGATGAACTAAAATTTAAAACTCCCTCTGGGAAAATAGAAATTGTTTCAAACAAAATGGAGGAAAGAGAGGTTCCCTTTTTCATACCTTATGAAGAACCAGAAAGACCCAATATCGAAAAAGGAGAATTTAGACTTATTTTTGGAAGGGTAGCAGTGCATACCCATGTAAGAACACAGAATAATCCTATTTTGAATAAAATCCTTTCAGAAAATGAACTATGGATAAATGAAAGTATAGCTAAAAAGCTTGGTATAAAAGATGGAGATTATGTGGAAATTTCTTCTGAAGATTATTCAGGAAAAATAAAAACTAAAGTCACTCCTTTTATCCATCCAGAGTGTGTTTTTATGTATAGAGGATTCCAAAATGATATCCCCTGGCTTAAAAGATGTTATGGAAAGGGACTTAACGAAGGAAGATTATTAAAGGGTGCCTTTGAAAAATTTGGAAAAGGAAGTCATACAGGGGTTTTATTTGAAAACTTTGTAAAAGTGAGAAAGGTTTAAGGAGGTGAAGTTGAGTATATATCGTATCACTCAAGATCTTAAAAAATGTATAGGTTGTCAAGCCTGTGAGGTACATTGTTTAATTAATAAGGGAGTATTTTCAGAGATTAAAATTTGTGAAATAATTCCCTCTGAGATAAAGATTTTAGAAAATAAAGTAGAACAGAATTTCTTTTTTATTACTTGTTTTCATTGTGAACGCCCTCTTTGTGTTGAAGCTTGTCCTACAGGAGCTATGCAAAAAAGAAAAAAAGATGGTATAGTTTTTGTAGATAGATCATTATGTATAGGATGTAAAAACTGTATTGAAGCTTGTCCTTGGGGAATTCCCCAATATGACCCAGAAACCGGAACTATTGTAAAATGTGATCTCTGTATGGATAGACTTGACCAAGGACTTATGCCTGCATGCGTTACTAAATGTACAACCCATGCTTTGAAATTATCCTCTACAAAAGAAATATCAGAATCCAAAAAGAGAAAGCTTTTAAAGTAAAACTGTTTAGATGGCAGCAATCCAAAATTTTTCATTTTTGTTCTTAGTTGTTTTCGAGATATTCCTAAAAATCCTTGCAGCCTGAGATCGATTCCAGCCTGTTTCTTCTAAAGCTTTAATTTTCCTCTTCTGAGTTTTTTATTATCTTTTTGGGTAAATATTTAAGTGAAATTCTTCCAGATGGAGAAAAACTACCGCTCTTTCAATTACATATGCTAACTCTTTTATATTGCCAGACCGATCATAATTCATTAAAACTTCCATAACTCCTGCTTCCAAATCAGGAATAGGTGTATCATTTCCCTCAGCATACTTTTTCAAAAAATGTTGAACTAACAGAGGAATATCTTCTTTTCTTTCAAAGATCTTCCATAAATGCTCCCTCTTTAACTGCTTTTTCCAAATCTCTATTTGTATTTAATTCTATTAAGCCACCAAGTCTTTTAATTTCTTTTTCTTGTAAAAATCTCAAATTTTTTCTGTAAAGAAAGTGGCAAATCTCCTATTTCATCAAAAAAAGAGAATCCCTCCATCAGTAAGCTCAACGAGACCTTTTTTGCTTTCTGTTGCACCTGTAAAAGCACCCTTTTCGTATCCAAATAATTCAGCCTCTAAAAGATTTTTAGGGATAGTCGTATAATCCACTACAACAAAAGGCTTGTCCTTACGAAGAGAATGCTTATGAATAGCTCTTGCTACCAGTTCTTTTCCGGTACCAGACTCTCCTGTAATAAGAACATCGGCATTACTCTCTGCTACCATTTCAATAATACGAAAAATTTCCTTAATAGCTTCACTTTTTCCTATTATTTCTGGAAATTTATTTTTCAAATATAATACTCAAGATCAGAAGATATAGTATATTTACTAACAGCTTCTTTTAAAACATTTATCAATAATTCCGTAATCAACAGGTTTTACTAAATAGTGAAAAGCTCCTAATTTCATAGCCTCTACTGCTCTCTTAATCGTTCCAAAGGCTGTAAGAATGATTAGTGGTAATTTTATTATAGATTCTGTTCCTTACCTTTAACCTCATTTTTCCATGATGTTCCCTTATAACTCTTTTTACACAGGCAAGTCCAAGTCCTAAACCTGTAGATTTAGTAGTAAAAAAGATTCTATTCAAATCTTCTTTTGGTATTCCTACCCCTGTATCTTTAATTATTATTTTAACAAATTTATCTTCTTTTTCGGTTTTAATAAAAATCGTATCTCCTTTTTTAGTAACTTTTTGGGTAGTATTATAAATTTTGTGTATGAATTTGGAGAAAAAGTGAAAAAAAATGGACTTAGAGTTAAAACTGAGAAAAATTTGATAAAATGCGCACCTTTCGATCTTCCCAAAAACTTACCAGGAGGGAAGATGAGAAAAAAGAAATACTTGAAAATTTATTGATAAAAGAAATTAAAACCATGGTTAAAAATCTTCTTAAAACCATAATTTTAGAAGAAAGAAAAATCAATTGTTGAGGAAACTGGAGATGTAGGAAAGAGAATTTTTATATCTGGATGAATTGATTACTACATGTATGAAGATTGGTGCTCTACAAGAGATATTGCTGGAACTTTAGAAAAGATTTGTTGTGGCTGAAAAGATAGGAAAGTTAAGAAAAGCTCCTATAAAGAAGTGGTATCCTATATATATGTTAACGGAACTTATTTGAAGTTTAAGCGAGGTGGTGAAATACTTTGAATAGGGTGAGGAAACGAGATAGAGCTGCGAGCTTCCGATTTAAAGCTAATGTAACTCATAATAAGAAAGATTGGAAAACTGGATTTGAGAGATTTATTAAAAAGGTTAAGAGGAGGACGAAGTTATAGAGGTATTTCCAGGAGAATTTTCAGTGGAGAAGGTGGTTTATGTGGTAGTAGAGGAGATGAATGAGAGGTATAGCAGAAAAAAACCTTAAGAATTTTGAAAGAGTAATAGAGGCACTAAGAGAGCAAGTAAGGCAAGATATGGTTGATACTATTCATCCCACCTTCTTGCGATCTCAAAAATTAGATAACACATTATGTACCAAAAACTAATCCTTCACAAAACAAGAAAAAAATCTACACATAAGAACACAGTTTTAGTAGGAATGCTTATTTCTTGTTCCTTTTAGAACAATTTATTGTTCCTGAAAAGCCAAATTTTGATTAAATTGTTTTTTGATATATACAATTTTATGAAACAAGAATATTTATAAAAATTGCCCGGGGCCGGACTCGAACCGGCACGGAGGTTTTACCTCCAGTGGATTTTAAGTCCACAGCGTCTACCTAATTCCGCCACCCGGGCAAAAACTTGATTGATTTCAAATATAACACAGATAAATACATTATCAATATCTCTGCCAACCCCCACCAAGTGTTTTATAAAGATAAACATAATTACTGAGGAGTTTCTCTTTAAGAGAAAATTATAAAAAATCTTATTATAACCAGATAGAAGCGAAAATGCTTTATTAAATTTGAAAGTTTTACACTTTTAAATTCACAAACCTTGAAGCCTCTTTAATCCCGAATTTCCTTCTTATTTTTAAAGATACTCTTAACTCTTTCTCAATCTCTTTCAGCTTTCTTTAATTCAGCTAAAGTTTTTTCTAAACTTGCCCTTGCACTATCGGAACAATAAAGTTAACCCATTTCCTATACTTTTAATACACCCTTTAAAAATATATCCACATAAGTATCTATTACTTCTTTTGTATCTTCTTTTTTAAGATTCAAGCATTCTTTTATTTCCTTTCCATAGAAATAAGAAAAAAACATACCAAGGAAGGCTCTTGCAGCAAAAACGGTATTAATTTCACGCAAAATTTTTCTCCGTTGTAATTTTTTAAAATATTCAGAAAGTACAGTTATTGTGTTTTCTATTATATTTTCGTGTATTTTCTTAATTTCCTCTGGATATCTGTGCATTTCGGAATGCATTATTTTAATTAAGTCTTTTTTACTTTCTAAAACTTTTATAAATTCATGAGCAATTGTTTTAAGTGCCTTTTCACAAGGTTCTTTTTTTACTTTTTCAAGAATTTCTTTTAAAGTGGGTAAAAAAGAATAGGTATTTATAACTTCTTCAAATAAAACTTCTTTAGAAGGAAAATACCTAAATAAAGTTACTTCTGCTATTTTTGCTTCCTTAGCAATTTCTTTAGTTGTTGCACCTAAATAACCCTTTTGAGAAAAAAGTTTTAACGCAGTATTAAGTATTCTCTCCTTTGTTCTATCCGCCATTGTTTGTAAGTACTTACTTAATAATTTAAATATTAATTTATAATTTCATATTGTCAACAAAATTTTTGTTGTTGTGGTAAAATTTTCTGAGTGTAAATCTCATTTAATAAAGGAAATCAACTATCAGAAAATAGGGTAAGAAAAAAATGTTAGCTATAGCAAATAACCTCAAAGTTATTAATCTTAACAGAGGATCATCAACAGTGTCTTGATTTTTTACCCAGATATGTTTATAATTAATCATATGAGTAAGTTATTAAGAATAGGGGAAGCAAGT
>ERZ1669248.144-NODE-144-length-43275-cov-6.082809_pt1 | contig 43275 bp, 50 predicted proteins | sample MGYA00579296_ERZ1669248 | MGnify/ENA primary metagenome ERZ1669248 (study PRJEB41166, sample SAMN08046057) | hot springs metagenome | biome: hot spring; feature: neutral hot spring; material: thermophilic sediment; isolation source: thermophilic sediment from...
TACTTTCACAGATAGAGCAAAAGGTAAAGGGTAGGAAAGAGATCCAAGAAGAAGGAACAAAGACCAAAGAGATAGGGGAAGTGAGCGCTGTGGTATCTAAGGGAGGTGTGGGTTTTGCGGGTGGATCAGGTAGGGGTATTCTTTATGCTCCACCACTGCCTAAGTTGGTTTCTGAGGAGCTTCCTTCAACACTGAAGGTGAGAGTGTGGGTAGAGCCTTCTGGAGAGGTTTCAAGGATTGAGGTATTACAAAGAAGTGGTGTGCCAGAAATAGACCAAAAGATGGTAGAGTTTGTAAAGCGCATAAAGTTTGAACCTATAAAGGAAAATATCTTGCAAACAGGAGTACTCATCTTTAAGTTTAAGGGAGGTTAAAGATGGCAAGTATAGGCAAGGTGGTCAGGCTCGAGAGGATTATAGACAGGAACACGAAAAACACCATTATTGTACCTATGGATCATGGTGTTAGCTCGGGACCTATAGAAGGTATAGTTGATATAAGGTCTGCGGTTGATGATGTGGCAGAAGGTGGTGCCAACGCAGTGGTTCTACACAAAGGTATGGTGAAAGCTGGGCACAGAGGTAGAGGCAAAGACATAGGACTTATTGTGCATCTTTCTGCCTCCACAGACCTTTCTCCTACAAAGAACGATAAGGTTTTGGTGTGTACTGTAGAAGAGGCTATTAAACTTGGCGCGGATGGGGTATCTGTGCATGTCAATATTGGTGCGGATATGGAAAGGGAGATGCTCAGAGACCTTGGGTATGTGGCAAAGGTGTGCGAAGAGTGGGGCATGCCACTTTTGGCAATGGTTTATGGCAGAGGCAAAGACATAAACCAGTATGATCCAAAGGTGATAGCTCACTGTGCGAGGATAGGTGCGGAGCTTGGCGCAGACATAGTGAAAGTTCCCTATAGCGGAGACCCAGAGAGCTTTAGGCTTGCGGTAGAGGCTTCTCCAGTTCCTGTGGTAATAGCAGGTGGTCCCAAGATGAAAACAGAGAGGGAAGTTTTAGAGATGGTAAAGGGTGCCATGGAGGCGGGTGCAAGGGGCATATCTATTGGAAGGAACATATTTCAGGCAAAGGACAGGGTGAAGATGGTCAGGGCTTTGGTGCATATAGTTCACAAAGGTGGAAGTGTTGAGGAGGCTATGAAAATACTACAAGAATAAAGGAGGACTGTATGGGTATCCTTGAGGGAAAGAAGGCTCTTATTACAGGAGTAGCCAACGAAAAGAGCATAGCTTATGGCATAGCAAAAGCTTTCCACAGGGAAGGTGCACAGCTTGCCTTTACTTACGCTAACGAAAAGCTAAAAAGTAGGGTAAAGGAGATAGCTTTGGAGTTTGGGTCAGAGCTTGTTTTTGAGTGTGATGTTTCAAAGGATGAGCACATAAAAGACCTTGCTCAAGCAATTGGTTCTGCGTGGGGAAGTCTTGACATTATTGTGCATTCCATAGCTTTTGCGCCCAGAGAGGAGTTCAAAGGAGGAGTTATAGACACATCAAGGGAAGGCTTTAAAATAGCTATGGACATATCCGTTTATTCTCTGATAGCACTCACAAGAGAGCTTTTGCCTCTAATGGAAGGAAGGAACGGTGCCATTATAACCCTCACATACTACGGTGCGGAAAAGGTTGTACCTCATTACAATGTTATGGGTATAGCAAAGGCAGCGCTTGAAAGCACGGTGAGGTATCTGGCATACGACATAGCAAAGTACGGACACAGGATAAACGCCATTTCCGCGGGACCTGTAAAAACGCTTGCCGCTTACAGTATAACTGGCTTTCACCTTTTGATGGAACACACCACTAAAGTCAATCCTTTTGGTAGACCCATAACCATAGAGGATGTGGGAGACACTGCGGTCTTCTTGTGTAGCGATTGGGCAAGAGCTATAACTGGAGAAGTGATTCATGTGGATAATGGCTACCACATAATGGGGGTGTTTGGTAGGGAAGAGGAGATAAAGAAAGAGGTTTTTGGAGGATGAGCCTGTCCAAGAGAGTATCTCACATAAAACCCGCTCCTACACTACAGCTCTCTGCCAAGATAAACGAGCTAAAGGCAAAGGGTGTAGATATCGTTGGTTTTGGAGCTGGAGAGCCAGACTTTGACACACCAGACTTTATAAAATCCGCATGTGTGCAGGCAATAAAGGAAGGAAAGACCAAATACACACCCTCTGCTGGCATCTTAGAGCTAAGAGAGGCTCTCTCTGAGAAGCTCCATAAAGAAAACTCCATAGAGTACTCCCCCTCTGAGATAGTCATCACCGCAGGTGCCAAGATGGCACTTTATCTTGTTTTTTTAGCATTCCTAAATGAAGGCGATGAGGTGCTTCTTCCTTCACCTTACTGGGTGAGTTATCCAGAACAGATCATGCTCTGTGGTGGTGTGCCCATTTTTGTACCTCTCAGAGAGGAAGAAGGTTTTGTGCTCACCGCTGAAAGCCTAAAGCCCTACATAACAGAAAGAACCAAGATGTTGGTGCTTAACTCCCCTTGTAATCCAACAGGTGCGGTAGTGCCAGAGGAAGAGCTCCCAAAAATAGTGGAGTTGTGTATTGAAAAGGGCATATTTATAGTGTCTGATGAATGTTATGAAGCCTTCATTTATGATGGTAAAAAGTTTGTAAGTCCTGCAAGCCTGTCAAAAGAAGCAAGAGAGATCACATTCACTATTAATGCCTTTTCTAAAACCTTCTCCATGACAGGTTGGAGAGTGGGTTATGTGGCTTGCCCACAAAGGTACGCAAAGGTGATAGCAGATATTAACAGTCAAACCATATCCAATGCCACATCTTTTGCTCAGTATGGAGCTCTTCAGGCACTAAAAGACCCACAAGCCAAAACCTTTGTAAAGCATATGAAAGAAACCTTTGAAAGAAGAAGGAACTTAGCTTATGAGCTTTTGCAAGAAATACCCGGCATAAGCGTTGTAAAGCCCCAGGGTGCCTTTTACATATTCCCTAACCTCAAGACTTATTCCCAAAAGCTTGGCTCAGACCTAAAGCTTGTGGAATATTTAATAGAAGAGGGTAAGGTGGCATGCGTGCCAGGTTCTGCCTTTGGTGCAGAGGGATATGTGAGGATATCTTACTGTGTCTCGGAAGATACCATAAGGGAAGGAATAAATCGTATAAAGACAGCCTTAGAAAGGCTTTCCTAACATGATGCTTCTGTTTGTGCTCCTTTACGTGGTAATTACCATAGGGATTGGGGTATTGGCAAGCAGGTGGGTAAAAAACAGTAAGGATTTCCTCCTTGCAGGCCGTGGGCTTCCTCTATACATATCCGCAAGCGCTCTTTTTGCCACTTGGTTTGGTTCAGAAACCGTTTTGGGTGCATCTTCAAAGTTAGTTAAGGAGGGACTCTACGGTGTTATAGAAGATCCCTTTGGTGCGTCCTTATGTCTTTTTCTTGTGGGCCTTTTCTTCGCAAAACCCCTTTACAGGATGAACCTCCTTACCTTTGGTGATTTTTATCGTACCGTATATGGTAGAAAAGTAGAGATCGTGGCAAGCTTTATGTTGGCTCTCTCTTACTTAGGATGGGTCGCAGCGCAAATAGTTGCCATAGGCATCATCATGCAGGTAGTCCTTGGCATACCTAGAGAGTTAGGTATCCTTATAGGCTTTGGCGTGGTGCTCTTTTACACCTTTTTGGGTGGTATGTGGGCGGTATCTCTCACAGACTTTATACAGACCATTATGATAGTAGTGGGGCTTTTGTTTGCTCTTTATGAAGTCTCTAACGGTTTTTCCCAAATACCCCACATCCTTAAAAGTCAGCCACCAGGATTTTACAAATTCCTTCCAGATAACAATTTAAAGGACATTCTTTACTACATCACCGCTTGGATCACCATAGGATTAGGGTCCATACCCCAACAGGATGTGTTTCAAAGGGTTATGTCTTCAAGATCCGAAAGGGTGGCGGTGCTCTCCTCTTTTGTGGCGGGATTTATGTATCTCACCGTTGCTATGATACCTCTGATTTTAGCCCTCTTTGCCAAGGCTTATTACCCAGAACTTTTGTCTGCGGACACTCAACTGCTTCTGCCACGCATGATAATGGAACACACCAGCATGCTAACCCAGATCCTCTTTGTAGGTGCCCTCCTTTCTGCCATAATGAGCACCGCAAGTGGTGCCCTTCTTGCCCCTTCTGCAGTGCTGAGTGAAAACCTGATAAAGCCTCTCTTTAGGGAGTTGTCAGATAGAGCCTTTTTGTGGATCACAAGAGCCTGTATATTAGCGGTTGCTCTCGTCTCTTTAACCTTTGCCTTTATGGGAGAGTCCATATACGAACTTGTGGGAAGCTCTTCCGCTCTTAGTCTTGTATCTCTGTTTGTACCGTTGGTGGCAGGATTGTACTTTAAGGGTTCTAACAGCACCAGTGCTATGGTTTCCATGATCTGCGGTTTTGTTGCGTGGCTTTTGCTCTATTTATTTGATCAGGAGTATGCCTTGTTGGTAGGCTTGATCTTTAGTATCCTTGGATACTTGATACCTTCGTTGATGAGGAGGTTTTTAACTTCTCCATCTCCTGTATAGCTGATGTGGTATACCAAGGCTATCTAAGACCTTACCCACCACAAAGTCTATCATATCCTGAAGGCTTTGAGGTTTGTGGTAAAAGGCTGGGCTTGCAGACATAACAATCGCTCCAGCTTTTGCCACTTTTAGCATGTTTTCTATGTGTATTATGGAATAGGGCATCTCGCGCAGAAGAAGCACTAAAGGCACGCGCTCTTTGAGTGCCACCTCACAAGTCCTGTGTATGAGGTTTTGGTTTATTCCGTTTGCAATACACCCAAGGGTGCTCATGGAGCAGGGAGCTACTATCACACCCTTGTAAGAGACAAGGCGCGAACCGCTGGCTATATGACTATCTATCTTCCCAGCAGGTATTAGGTTTATCTGGGGGAACTTTTTAAGAAGGTCTTCTTTTGTAAGATCAAGCTCTTCCTTCAAAACTAAGTATCCCGATGGGGACACAATAAGGTGCACATTAAAGTCCGGATAGAGAAGTTCCAAAAGTCTGTATCCGTATATGCTTCCGCTGGCACCTGTTATACAGATCACTATGTCTTTTTTCAAACCATTACCTCTGCCAGCTGATCCTTCTTTATGTACTGTTGGAGTCTCTCTATCCTCAGTGTCTTACCAGAAAGCTCATCTATCTCCACCAAGATACCGTTGAATACAAGGTCTTCCTTTTCCTCCACCTCGTACTTTTGAGGAATGCCCTTTGTAAATCTTTCTATCACCGCGCTTGGCTTCATACCTATGACTGAATACCAGCATCCGCTCATGCCCACATCGGTTATATAACCAGTCCCTCCCTTAAGTATTACCTGATCCGCAGTAGGCACATGGGTGTGAGTTCCATACACAAGGCTTGCTCTTCCATCAACGTAGATGCCAAAAGCCCACTTTTCTGAGGTGGTCTCCGCATGAAAATCAACAATAATAATTGGGGTTTCTTGGGACACCTCTTGGTAAATTCTGTCAAAGGTCGCAAAGGGATTTTCAAGGTTTGAGTCCAAAAAGGACCTTCCCATAAGGTTTATAAGAGCAAACTTCACACCCTTTTTCTCAAAAACGCCGTATCCTCTACCGGGTACACCTTGAGGATAGTTAGCAGGTCTAAGAAGGTCTGGCACGCTATCTATGAATTCATAAACCTCCTTTTTGTCCCATATGTGATTGCCCGAGGTCATAAGATCAACACCCATGGACTTTAGCTCTTCATAGACTTTTTTAGTTATACCAAAGCCACCAGCGGAGTTTTCCACATTAACTATGACCAGGTCTACTGAGTCTCTGTATTCCTTTAACACGTGCTTGAGAGCCTTTCTACCAGGTTTGCCTATTATATCGCCAACAGCAAGTATTCTCATATTAACTCCAAGTGCGGGTGGAGGGACTCGAACCCTCACGGCCCAAAGGCCACAGGATCCTAAGTCCTGCGCGTCTGCCAGTTCCGCCACACCCGCTATACATTGTATATTATCTTATAACAACACACAATCAAATCAAGTATTAAACTACTAAACGGGCAGAGCGGGGAGAGTTATTATAAGGAGGAAGCGGTGAGGAAAGTATAGAGTAGTGCAGTTTTAACCAACAGAGAAAGAAAACCACAAACACATAGTTAAATCCCACGGATAAACCTCTTAAAAAGGAACACCTGCAAAAGAGCAACCTCTGACCGCTCAAGCTTCACCCTCAATTGTCTGTCTACCTCCACTTTTGGCAATTTTTAGTTTATTTTTTTTGTGCCAAATTTCTTTAAAAAATCGCATCTAAACAAAGAATGACAAGCATCTGTCCATCTCCGGGGTTTTTTGTGAGATGGGAGGTCGACAGGAAATTTTTTTTCACTTGACACACACATGAGTTTTGGGTATATTATTAGCATAGCCTTATGGCTGTAGAACTTGACAACTGAATATGTTTTGCGATCCTTTGGGGGTTTATTAGGTGCCTATAAGGGGTTGAAACCTCTACACTGGCTTGGTCTTTGCCTTTGGCTGAGTGGTTTATTAAGTACCTATAAGGAATTGCCAGAAAGTCAAGACAAAAAAAGATCAAAAAATCTTAAACCTTCTCTCCTCGTATTCTCTTCTATCAATCATCCCTACATCGCATAGCTCCCGCCACTTACTATAACTCACCTTAACATCAAGCCTAACCAAAGGAGTAAGGAAAAGAACAATCAAAGCCAAAAAGACCCACTCCGAAGTTTTGCCCGTACGGACAAGCCCACCATATACAAAAAACAAAAGAAACACCGCCCAGCCAAAACCCTAAACAGAAAGAGCCAAGAAAAAACAAACACAAGAAACCAAAGAGAAAAAAGGACTACCTAACCAAACTCACATAGGAGAAGAAAAAATGAATTTCAGCTTATAATGAGCAAATTTAAATTTTTGGGTTATAATAATCACTAAGGCGCGTAGCTCAGTAGGGAGAGCGCCGCCCTTACAAGGCGGAGGTCGGCGGTTCGAGTCCGCCCGTGCCTACCACTAAAAGCCTTTCAGGAAGGTACTATCCTGTAAAAGCGCTTTTTACCCACCTGAATTTTTAGCTCTTGGTTCACTTCTATCTCTTCGTTTTCGTCCTCAACCTTTCTAAAGTTTATCCTAAGGCCTCCTCCCTGAATGAGTCTTCTAGCGGAGTTTTTAGACTCCTCTATACCAAGCTCGTAAAGGAGCTCGTAAGCCTTTTTCCTTAGTCCCATAGGGACCTTTATCACGGGTGCATCTTCGGGAAACTCTCTCTTTGAGAAAGTCCTTTCAAAAAACTCAAGGGCTCTGTCTGCATCTTCTTTTGAGTGGTATCTGGCAACTATGTAATGTGCAAGCTTTTTCTTTGCGGACATAGGGTGTAGTTCCCTTTTCATACGCTCTATCTCTTCCTGTGTGTAATCGGTGAGAAGCGTGTAGTACTCCCACATGAGATCGTCAGAAATGGACATGATCTTGCCAAACATGGTGTTGGGGTCTTCTGTTATACCCACATAGTTTCCGTAAGACTTGGACATTTTCTTGACACCATCAAGTCCCACAAGAAGTGGCAGTGTTATGCACACCTGTGGTTCCTGTCCTGCGTCTCTTTGCAGGTCCCTTCCCACCAAAAGGTTAAACTTTTGATCTGTGCCACCAAGCTCCACATCAGCCCTGAGAAAGACAGAATCGTAGCCTTGAAGTAGCGGATAGAGAAACTCGTGTATGTATATGGGAATACCTTCTTTGTACCTTTTTGAAAAATCGTCCCTTTCTAACATTCTTGCGACAGTGTATTTTCCCGCAAGCCTTATAATACCTTCCGCACCAAGCTGGGATATCCAAGTGCTGTTAAACACTATTTTGGTCTTTTCTGGATCAAGCACCTTAAACACCTGTTGCTCGTATGTCTTTGCATTTTCAAGCACCTGCTCCTTTGTGAGTGGAGGTCTTGTCTCGAGCCTACCTGTTGGATCTCCTATCATAGCGGTAAAGTCTCCTATGACAAAATAAACCTCGTGTCCCAGCATCTGGAAAGTTCTTAACTTTTGGAGCAAAACAGTGTGACCAAGGTGAAGGTCAGGAGCGGTAGGATCAAACCCTGCCTTTACTCTTAGCTTTCTTCCACTTTTTAGTTTCCTAAGAAGTTCCTCCTCCTCTATGATCTCCACAGTGCCCTTTTTTATAAGCTGGAGTTGCTCCTCTGGAGTCATGATGATCATTTTACCATGTGCTGTATAATTTTAAGTGAAAGGGGGTGTGGCGGAACTGGCAGACGCAGGGGACTTAAAATCCCCTGGGGTAACCCCCCGTGAGGGTTCGAGTCCCTCCACCCCCATGTGTAAAGACATGATATTAAGCGATGCTACCATAAGAGAGTTAATCTCAAAAGGAGAGCTCATTATAGAGCCTTACTTTCCAAGTCATGTGCAGGCATCTTCTGTGGACCTCACTCTTGGCAGAGAAGTGCTAATTTACAAGGCAAACTACATAGACGTGAGGCAAGAGGACATACCCGTTGAGAAAGTGTCTATACCAGACGAAGGTTTTATTATACAGCCCAAGGCGTTTGTTTTAGCTACCACCAACGAGTATATAAAGCTTCCTCATGACATAACAGCCTTTGTGGAAGGACGCTCATCTTTGGGAAGACTGGGACTCTTTATAGAAAATGCAGGTTGGGTGGATGCAGGCTTTGAAGGACAGATCACCCTTGAGCTCTACAATGCCAACTCTTGTCCCATAAAGCTATATCCCGGTATGAGGATATGCCAGATAGTTTTGGCAAGGTTAGACAGAAAAGCGGAAAAGCCTTACAGCGGTAAGTACCAAAAGCAAAAGGGTGTCACTCCATCAAAGATATTTCTTGATTTTGACAGGTGAGCTCATGTCTTTAAAAACCATTATTCGCATATCCATCAGGTACATATTGGCAAGCAGAGGCTCTACCTTGCTTGTGTCCCTAATAGCTCTTTTGGGTGTGGTTCTTAGTGTCTGTGCCATTCTACTTACCATGGGAGTTTTTGCAGGCTTTCAGCATGCTCTTAAAGAAAAAATTCTCTCAACATCGCCTCACATAATAGTGAGTATTACCTCTGAGGAAAACATACAAGAGTATGAGGAAAAGCTAAGCAGAATAAAAAGCATTAAAAAGGCTTATCCCGTTGTCATCTATCAGGGTATAGTGTCAAAAGATGGTTCTCTCCAGAGCGTTAGCGTAAAAGGCATGAGACCCTCTGACCTATTCCAAAAGAAGGACTTTTTTGTAGAAGGAACTTTCAAGGGTGGTGTGCTTATAGGTAAGGGTCTTGCGGACATTATGGGTATAAGAGTAGGACAGGAAATAACCTTAGTCTCTCCTGTGGGCAGAAGCACTCCTTTTGGCTTTTTACCCAAGGTGGGACACTTTAGAGTAGATGGCATATTTCAAACGGGCACTTTTGATCAGGACTATCTTACTGTGATTATGAGCATGTCTTTAGCAACAGAGTTTTTCGGAAGTCAGTGGCAACTTTACGGCTTTGAAGTTTATTTGCAAGACCCATATAAAGCTCAAGAGGTAAAGGATAAGATAGAGAAGGTTCTGGGTGCTAACGCCATAGTGCGATCTTGGATAGACCTTAACAAACCCCTCTTTAATGCCCTACAGCTTGAAAAGGTAGGTATATTCTTTGTCCTTCTTCTGATGGTCATAGTGGCTTCTTTTAATATAACTAGCCTTCTTTTCATGAAGGTAAAGGAAAAAACCAGAGATATAGCCATCTTTCGCACCTTTGGTATGAAGAAGAAAGAGGTGGCTATGATATTTCTCTTTCAAGGTATGACTATTGGTCTTTTTGGCTCTCTGTGTGGTCTTTTATTATCCCTGCTTGGTGGTTATCTTATCAACGAGTATAAACTGGTGAGAGTACCTGCGGATGTTTATCTTATGGATCACGTGCCTGTATTCTTTGAGCCATCAGACGTGATCATAACCCTAGTGGGTGCCTTTTTCCTTTCTTTAATAGCGAGCCTTTTGCCTGCTTACAGAGCTAGTAAAACAAGCATAGTGGAGATACTCAGGAATGAGTGAAGTTATAAAGGTGGTGAATCTCAAAAAGGTCTATAAAGACGGCACAAAGGCTCTAAAGGGTATTAACCTGACCATAAAAGAAGGAGAGTTTTGTGGGCTTATGGGTCCTTCTGGTTCTGGCAAAAGCAGTCTATTGCACTTAATAGCAGGTCTTGACAGGCCTACAGAGGGTAGTGTTTGGGTATTGGGTAAAGAGATCACATCTATGGAAGAGGATAAGCTCGCAGAGTTTAGAAAGAAAAACATAGCCTTTGTGTTTCAGTTTTACTACCTTTTGGAAGATTTCAGTGTTTTGGAAAACCTCGTCATTATAGGACAGATGGCAGGGATAAAGGACGCAGAAAGGAAAGCCCTTGATATCCTTAGATTTTTGAGGCTTGAGGACAAAGCCAAACACAAACCCAGTCAGCTCTCAGGCGGTCAGATGCAAAGAGTTGCCATAGGTAGGGCTCTTATGTTAGAACCCAAAATACTCCTTGCGGATGAGCCAACAGGCAATCTAGACCTTGAGGAAGGCACAAGAATATTTGAACTTTTTAAACACTTAAATGAAGAGAAAGGAATAACCTTTGTAGTGGCAACGCACAACACAGAACTTAGCAGGTTCTTCAGTAGGATCATCAAATTAAGGGACGGTATGATCCTTTAGAGGTTTATGGTTTTCTCTATGATATACGGCTTTTCCTCTTTTATCCTGTAGTATATCCTTATCATCATCTCAGCCAATATGCCTGTGGATATTAGCTGTATGCCTGCAAGTATAAGGAGCACGCTCAGAATAAGCAGAGGTCTTCTTCCTATATCCTCTCCAAGGATCTTGAGGAAAACGAGATAAAGGAGTGCCAGCATACCCATTGAAAAAAGAATAAACCCTACAGTACCAAACACATACATGGGTTTGTTTATGTACTCATTTAAGAACTTCACTAGAAGTATATCAAGGATAACCCTAATGGTTCTACCTATACCGTACTTGGACTTTCCGTAAATCCTTGGGTGGTGTCTTACCACTATCTCCGTTATCTTTGCTCCCTGTCTTTTGGTAAGGGCAGGTAAAAACCTGTGCATATCACCGTAAAGTTCAAGATCCTTTAAAAGCTTTGCTCTGTAAGCTTTAAGAGTGCATCCATAATCGTGCAGATGGACGCCCGTAACTTTAGATATGATCCAATTAGCTATCATAGAAGGAAGCCGTCTTGATAAAAAGGGGTCCTTGCGATCCTTTCTCCATCCGCTCACAATATCATAGCCTTCCTCAAGCTTTTCAAGTAAAACAGGTATATCCTCGGGGTCATTCTGTAAGTCTGCATCCATAGTGATGATCACATCACCCTTTGCATGCTGAAAGCCCGCATACATGGCAGAAGTTTGTCCATAATTTCTCTTAAAGCGTATAACTTTTACTCTTTTATCCTTGTTGGCTATCTCTTCCAACACATTAAAAGTACCATCTTCAGAACCATCATCAACGAATATGATCTCGTAATCTTTACCTTCAAGCACTTGGGTGAGTTTTTGGTAAAGTATAGGGATATTCTGTTCTTCGTTATATGCGGGTATAACTACAGAAATCATCTTACATATTATAGGTTAATATCCTCTACCTGTATCTCTTCAAGGCTTACCTTCTGTATAGCATCTATGAGCCTTTCAATAACTGTGTAAAAGTCATCTGTGATACTTCTCACATACCTTCCGTAAAGGGACTGAAAAGCCTTGCTTACTATGGCTTCCTTTTGAAGTGGGTTTTTCATCTGTAGTTCCTCATAGCGCCTGTTTAAAACCTCTTTTGCCTTTAGAAGCAGGTTAGCTCTATTTTCCCTCTCCTGCTCCGCTTTGGATATGGGCTGATCAAGGAAGTAGTCTAACTTTTTCAGGACCTTTTCAAAGGCATAGCCTGGAAACTTTTTATCTCCCATCCTATCTGTTATAAAGCCTATGGTTATAAAGTACGCTTCCTCTATGAGATTTTCTAACTTATACTCTGGGGTTTCTGGTGCGTTATTTAGGTATTCTAAGAATATCTCGTAAGCCTGATGAGCTTTGTCCTTTAAGGATGGAGCTTTTTCTATGTTGAGAGCTATTATGTGCTGTTTGTACTCTGGAGGTAGCACTATGACTGGAAACTCAGTTATACCAAGCTGACGCCCTGCAAGGAGACGGTGCTGTCCATTGATAACTTCATAAGACCCTTTGCCATCTGGTACAACAGAGAGGGGTTCTATAAATCCCAGTTTTTCTATAGACTCCATAAGTCTTTTGATGTGATTTTCAGATATCTCTCTCTGTATAGAAGGAATGGTCAGCTTTTCTGAGGGTAGTATAACAAACTCTAACTCCACACCTTTGAGCTGGTCCCTAAACTTGAAACCTTCCATAATATGATATTATATTTTATATACGCTAAGTGAGAAATTTCAAAGCGTCAAATAATTACTTTCAAAGTAATACAACACATGGAAAAAAACAAGAGAAGAACTAAGGCAAGAAGGAAATCAAAAGTCTCCAATGACCAAATAACTACTCCTATAGCTCCTTTGCATACTTATGCTTTGGGATATAGCTTCTTTAGAAAAAAAGAAGGTTTTGACATGTAACTTGTTTCTCACTTAGCGTATAAAAGGGTGTAAAATAAAATCTATGAAAAACTGGCGAGAATACGAGCAGAAACTTAAGGAGCTTAAGGATTACTTTGAAAACAGTTATAGCCCCAATCCTGAAATTGAGGTAAATGTGATCCTACCAAATGAGCCCAACTTCCATCACGAAAAAGAGATACCCTATGTGCTTGTAAGGTATTACATAGATGATAATCGCTTTCATGAGAGAAAGATAGAGCTTTTTGAGTATTACTTGGATAAGGACATAAAAGAAGTGGCAAGCATGATAACTGCCATGATAGAAGAGTTTGCTACGGAGATAGAGCAGTCAGAATACGGCGGTGGTTGATATATAATAATACTAAAGGAAAGGAGGTAAAAGATGGCTCTGCCAAAAGAGGTAAAGCAGGAGATCATAAAGAATTTTCAGAGGCACGAAAAGGATACAGGTTCTCCAGAGGTACAGATAGCGGTGCTTACAGAGAGAATAAACAGACTTACGGAACACCTAAAGAAAAACAAAAAGGATATCCACTCAAGGAGAGGACTTATTGCTATGATACACGCAAGGAGGAGACACTTAGAGTACCTTAAAGCTACCAATTACAAAAGATATCTGGAGGTTGTTCAAAAGCTTGGTCTAAAGGTGAAATGATGCACAAGGTTATTGCCAAATTGGAGGAAGACAAAGATCCGCTGATTATAGAAACAGGTCATTATGCCAAGTTAGCAGACGGAGCGGTAGTTGTAAGACAAGGGGGGACTGCGGTATTAGTTACTGCGGTGGTTTCCGAAGAACCCCAGCAAAATATAGACTTCATGCCTCTTTCTGTTGATTATAGAGAGCAAGCCTCTGCATGGGGCAAAATTCCCGGAGGTTTTGTAAAACGCGAAGGCAAACCTACAGAAAGGGAAATCCTTGTCTCAAGAGTAATAGACAGACCTATTAGACCTCTTTTCCCAGAAGGATTTTTTCATGACGTTGTGATAACCGCTCTTACTCTTTCTGCAGATGATAAGTACGATCCTGATGCGCTTGCAATAACAGGTGCATCTGCTGCCCTTCACATATCAAGGATACCCTTTGATGGTCCTATAGCAGGGCTCAGAATCTGTAGAGTGGATGGAAAGTTCATCGCAAATCCTACCTACGAAGAGAGACAAAGGGCAGATCTGGAAATTCTCTTAGCGGTAAGCAAAGACAGCATAGTTATGGTAGAAGGTGGCGCTAAGGAAGTAGATGAGGAAACCTTCACTAATGCTCTCTACTATGGTCTTGAAAGAGGTCAGTCTCTTATATTGGCTCAGGAAGAGCTAAGGAGCAAGGCAGGTGTAGAGAAAATGACCTTTGAGGGAATAGAGATACCTCAAGATATAAAGAACCTCTTGGAAGAGTACTGCACTAAGCTAATACTTGAAACCTTTGAGATACAGGACAAAAGAAAAAGAAAAGAAAGGACATCTGCCATACTCAAAGAGTTCATAGAAGTGCATCAGATACCCGAAGAACTACACTTTAAGGTTGCATATCACTACAAGAAGCTCATTAGCAAGCTTATGAGAAAGATGGTCCTCAAAGAAGGCAGAAGAATAGATGGTAGAAAACCCGACGAGATAAGACCTATTAGCATAGAAATAAGACCTTTTGAAAGGCCTCACGGAAGTGCTATATTTACAAGAGGTCAAACGCAAGCCTTTGCAACAGTCACACTTGGCTCTCCACAAGAAGCTCAGCTTGTAGAAAGCATTTACGAAGGAGAAGTTTCCAAGAGGTTTATGCTTCACTACAACTTCCCTCCCTTCTCTACGGGAGAGGCAAGACCTTGGGGTCCTCCAAGGAGAAGAGAGATAGGACACGGAGCTTTGGCAGAAAGGGCTATAGAACCTTTAATACCTTCGGAGGAAGAGTTTCCCTACATCATAAGGGTGGTATCCAACATACTTGAGTCAAACGGTTCCACATCTATGGCTACTGTGTGTGCAGCTTCTTTAGCTCTCTTTGATGCGGGTGTGCCCATAAAGAAGCATGTGGCAGGAATAGCCATGGGTCTCATAATGGAAGGTGATAAGTATGTGATTCTTTCGGACATATTGGGAGATGAAGACCAGCTTGGAGACATGGACTTTAAAGTAGCAGGCACAAAGGACGGTATTACCAGCGTACAGATGGACATAAAGATAAAGGGACTAAAGAAGGAGATAATGAAAGAAGCTCTCATGCAAGCAAAAGCAGGAAGGCTTTACATCTTAGAAAAGATGTATCAAGCTATACCAGAACCAAGAAAAGAGCTAGCACCCAACGCACCCAGGATAGAGATCATCACAGTACCTGAAGATAAAGCCATGCTCATTATAGGTCCTGGTGGTAAAACTGTCAGAGAGATAAGAGAAAAGACAGGTACCAGCGTGTGGGTGCTTGAAGGTGGAAAGGTTTCTCTCACCGCACCAACCAAATCCGCTATAGAGGCAGCAAAAGAGATCATAGAAAACCTCATAAAGGATATAGAGGTAGGAAAGGTTTACGAGGGAAGGATCACCAGAGTGGAACCTTACGGTGTTTTTGTGGAACTTATGCCAGGTAAAATAGGACTCTTGCACGTTAGCAAGATGGAAGGTTATGTGAAAGATGTAAAGGCAACTTTTAGTGTGGGAGATACTATAAAGGTAAAGGTGTTAGAATTGGATGAGCAAGGAAGAGCAAAGCTGACTAATATAGGTATAGATGAAAGCCGGCGTAGCTCAGAGGCAGAGCGAGGCACTCGTAATGCCTAGGTCGTGGGTTCAAGTCCCACCGCCGGCTTGGAGGATGGGATGAAAGTCAAGATAAAAAGATTGCCACACGCAAAAGACCTTCCTCTACCTTACTACGCAACAGAGCAGGCTTCTGGCTTTGACCTTATGGCTGCCGTTGAAGAGCCAGTCATCATAAAACCTATGGAAAGGAAAGCCATACCTACGGGTATAGCCATAGAACTACCAGAGGGTTTTGAAGCTCAAATAAGGCCAAGGAGTGGCTTAGCTTTGAAATACGGCATTACCCTTCTTAACTCTCCGGGCACAGTGGATGCAGACTATAGGGGAGAGATAAAGGTAGTACTTATAAACTTAGGTCAGGAAGAGTTTGTGGTTAGGCGAGGAGACAGGATAGCTCAGATGGTGATATGTCCAGTGGTAAGAGTCATGCTTGAAGAAGCACATGAACTGACACCCACAGAAAGAGGTCCCAACGGTTTTGGTTCAACGGGTGTGTGAGATGCTACAGGATGCAAAAAGGAAACTTGAAGAATTAGGCTACAAAAACATATACCTGTGGGAAGACCCTCCGGGAACATACTACGATTGGCACACACATCAAGAGGACGAGGTAAGGCTTGTCCTTGAAGGCTCCATAATTATAGGTACAGAGGAAAGAGTCTATCACCTAAAAGCTGGTGACATGTTAGAAGTTCCCGCAGGGACACGCCACTGGGCAAAGACAGAAGAAGGTGTAAAGTACCTCTGTGGAAGTAAAAAGTAGGGAGGTTTTTGTGCCATGCTCAAGAAAACTTACTTAGAAAAACAGGGAGTCTGCGTAGTGACTTTCAATGTCAAGTTTGAAAAAGCGAGCAAGGTAGAGATTGTAGGAGAGTGGAATAACTGGATTCCAGAAGCTATGAAAATTAAAAAAGATGGCAGTTTTTGGATAACTAAGAGACTAAAAAAAGGCAGAGAGTACAGATTTAGGTATCTTATAGACGGTCATATATGGGAAAATGATCCGCAAGCGGATCGCTACGTACCAAACCCCTATGGCTCCACCGACAGTGTAGTTGTATGCTAAACCTTGAAGTAAGAAGGAAGATCTTTCATCTTTTAGCCATAAGCTTGTGGCTTATACCTTTGATGTTCTTCCCTACATGGCTTGTTGTTCTTAGCTTTTTGGTGGTAATTATCCTAAACCTGCTTTTGATCAACAAAGTAGGAATAAATTTTTTTCCTGCGCTTTATCGCATCGTGTTTTACTTTGAAAGGGAGAAGAACCTGCAAAAACCGGGCATACAGGCACTTTGGGCTAACTTGGGCATCGCTCTTAGCTTTTTAGTATTTGGAAGAGAATGTGCCATTATAGGTGTGATCCTTCTTGCGGTAGGTGATGTCTTTTCCAATCTTATAGGCACAAAAATAGGAAGAACAAGACTTTTGGGAAAAACCTTAGAAGGTTCTTTAGCCTTTTTCTTTTCTACTCTTTTAGTGCTTTACTTTTTTCTTGGACTCAAAGGTGCTCTGGTAGTTTCTTTGGTGGGTGCCATAGTAGAGCTCCTTCCTTTGGGGTTAGATGACAACTTTACCCTACCTATTGTAGGAAGCTTTGTGTGTTTTGTGTTAAAGTAGCTTGAGTATCTCTTCAAGCTTTTGTGCATCTGTAAAGCTTGTGGAGAGGTCCGCAGAGGGATGTCCATAAAGACCGCATAGGGCAACTACCTTTGTATCAGTGTACTTTTTCAGAAGTCTTATCACAAAGTCCGTTCTGTAGCAATGAACTCCTACTAGTATGGTAAGATCGTGTTTTCCGTGAAGTACTGCGTGGTGAGGATTAGGTGGGTCCATTTCTACCAAAGGATCGTACTTTTTAAGTTTGGGTCTGTAATCTGGAAGTACTTTCACATTGAACTTTCCCACTTTTTCTATGATCTCTCTTAGCACTCTGCCTTTCTGTAGTAGTTCTTCTTCCTGCCAATCCCAAAAGAGCAGAGGACCTATCACCACAGTGGGCCTTTCTGCAGACTTTATCCACTTGACGAGCAGTTCCACCGCAGACCTAAAGGACACAGGCTGATCACCAATGGTGGCCTCACCTTTGAACACTTCCTTTTGCATGGAAGTTCTTGTCATGTCCTCTTCAGGTGTAGGCACCGCCTTAGGTTTCTTGTAATAGGGTGGCTTGAAATCCACAAAGTGGGGAGAAAAGTCAAAGTTTCTTCTTTTTACCCTTTGGGTATGAGTGTCCACATCGGGCTTTATGGACATAACTTTATACATGTCTTCTTTTATCAAATCCAGTTCAACGGTAAATTCTCCATGATATGCCTTTTCTTCTTCTTCCACACCCAAGTTGTAGCAAGTGGTACCTACTATGTCAAAGAGAACACCATTGGCACCCTGCTCAGAAGCCTTAGAAAATATCTCGTACCTCTTTTCGTAAAACTCATAACAGCAATGGCCTATGTATGTGTAGCCATTTTGCGCACACCACAAAAGAGTGTCTCTTAGAAGCTCAAAGGATGTTATAGTTATAGGTATCATACCCTTCTGATAGGCTAACCTGTAAGCATCTCCTACACTACACCCTCCACACTCTCCACAATCATCAAGGTGTCTATAATCGCACCATCTGGGCTTAGCACAGTAAGGAAGGAGCATAACTTTAGCCTTTTCAATGTTTTCCTTTAGTCCACCGCCTATGCTGGCTATTATGTTATTCAGCCTTTTTTTTTCAAGACCTAAATCTAAGCCTTCCACTTTCCTAATGGGAAACATCACAGCATTTACAAAATCATCTACTGTTAGGTTCAAAGCTTCCCAATCCCTTCCTTCAAAAAACTCCCTTATCCTCTTTTCTACATCTTGCAGTGGTGTGTGTTTCAAATAGGCTTCAAGGTCGTAGATGAGTCTCTGAGGTTTCACAAAAAAGTCTCCATTTATAACGACTTGCTCTAATACCTTAGCCTTTGTATCCAGCTTTACGGACACCCTGAAAGTACCACCCGGACATCTGTGTATGCCAAAGAGTACATCACTGTCCTTTGCAGAGGACTTCACATGGTATATCCACTCTTCACTGGCAAAGTAATCTTTCTTTTCCTCCATAAGCTTTAGTTCCTCATCTGTAAGCTCTCCCCAGCTATAGGTTATTCCCAGCTCCTCCGCAAGACCTTGCAGTATGGCAGAAAAAATTTCCTCCTTTGGAGGTATATATCCCAAAAGACGCTTGACCCACTCTATCCTGTCCTCCGCTGATTTTATGCCTTTGGATGTTAGCTTCTCAACAGGTATTTGAAGAGATTTAAGCATCCTCTCCACATTCATATCCACAAGCAAAGTTCCCTGATAAAGGAAAGCGCTTCCCTCAAAAACGCCACCCGTTCCTGATATCTTTCTACCATCTACTTCTATGTCATTCCTGGGTCTAAAGCTTGCGTTTATTCCCAGCTTTCTGAGTCCCCTTGCCACACCGTTGCATATTTTTGCGGTAATCTCCTCAAAGCTACCCCCTTTTATGTCCCTTCTGTCCGCTATAACTTCCCAACCTATCTGTAGCTCGTCAAAGTATATAGCTCCTCCTCCTGTTATTCTCCTTCCAACCTGTATGCCCTCCCTTTGGGTGTACTCTGTCCTTACCTCTTCCTCAATAGATTGATGGAAACCTACAAGTACGCACTCGGGTTTAAACTGTAAAAACCTTATGGTGTTAGGTATTTTTCCCTCCGCCTTTAGATCAAGCATAACCCTGTCAAGGGCTATATTTTCGTAGTGGGGTCTTTGTCCTGTATATACAACTCTCCACATATGTCATACCTCCCAATTTGAACTAATTTTACTGGGTATTTACCAATGTCTTTATGATTAGTCTCATGCTTACTTTTCCTGTATCAGAGTGTTTATCAAGGAAGAGAAGTCTCTTGTAAAAGACTTTCCAAGAAGAGGAATAGCAACGGCTACCTTGAGAACTTGCCAAGTATTCCCACCTTGGGCTTAAAGTCCAAATCTTCTACATCTATAAGAGCGTTCATATCTAAGCGGAGTGCCTTATTGTATTCGTATTGAGCGTTCAAAAGGTCTTTTCTTTTCTCTCTGTATATGCTCTCAAGTTGATACACTTTCAAGTTTGTAGAGATACCTAAATCTTTTTTCTGTCTTGCCCTATCATATCGCACATAAGCTATTGCCATCTCTTCTCTCTTTACTTCTGTGAGCTTTTTATACAAGATTGCCTTTGTAAAAAGCTCCAGTATTTTGAGCTTTATATCCCTCTCCAGCTGTTTTAGGGCTTCCTTCTTTATCTCATGCCTTAGTTCCGCACTTTTAATTCTTGATGCGGTTTTTCTATACTCGTAAAGAACACTCACCGAACTAACACCGAAGAATTTTTCCAGTCTTGAGTTTTTGAATTGTATAAGATGCCAGCTCCCAAGTTTATGTGAGGTAAGAAATAATTTTTTGCTTCTTGCCATTGGAAGTGTGTAGATCAAAGGTAAAGGAAAGAAAAAGTAATGTGATCAGAAATGTCATTTACTATTTTCTCTTATGAACTTAACGAGATTTGTGTTTTTGTAGTGCCCTTCCACTATATACCTTCCTATTAGGATAAACTCTTTGGGTTCTATATAGCCTGGGACCTTTGCTACCACATTACCTTGCTGATCAAAAAACATAAATACGGGTGTTAGTCACACTCCATACTTGTGAGCAAACTGTCTTTCAGTCATCTTTTTACCGTCCACATCTACCACTTCGTTAGATCCTCTTATGTCAATCTCCACCATGTAAAAGTGTTTTGTAAAGTAGTCCTGTACTCCCTTATCCTGAAAAGTGACCTTCCTCATCTTGTCGCAAAAGGGACATCCTTCTTGGTGAAACATGATGAAAAGATACTTTCCTTCCCTTTTGGCATCCTCAAGGTCATCCTTTAGGTTCAGCATGGAAGGCTTTAGAAAGGGAATTCTTAATACTGCGGACATACAAACAAGGGGCAGAAGTAAAATGAGAGTAAGAACATACTTTTTCATTGAATACCTCTTATGATGGCAAGTTTAAGCTCACACTCAAGAATAAAATCTAATGCCTCAAGTTTCATAAGGGCACTGTGTATGTCCTTGCCCCAAACATACACGCCGTGGGATCTTAGTAAAAAGCCAGCAAGTCCAGATGCACTCCTTAGCTCTTCTTCTACTATCTTTGCAAGCTTGGGCATGTCTTGTGAGTTTTCAAAAATGGGAAGGATAAGTTCTGCCTCATGCGTGTCTATACCTTCAAAGGCTTTTAAAAGCTCATACCCATGCAAGCGTATCTTATCCTCCTTTACTATTCTTGAGATGACTGTAGAGTTAGGAGAATGGACGTGCATAACACAGCCTGCGGATGGTATGCACTTATACACAACCGCATGCAACAGAGTTTCAGCAGAAGGTTTGCCTTCACCAGCCAAAAGGTTTCCTTCCATATCAACAAGGACAAAGTCCTTTTGACTAATCTTTCCTTTGTGCTTTCCCGAGGATGTTATGAAAAAGCTTTTCTCATCCACCTTTAGAGAAAAGTTTCCACTGGTTGCAGGAAGCCATCCTCTTAAATAGAGATCTTTTATAACTTCCACAAACTCCTCAAGCTTTTCTTTCATGTTTAGTTTTGAACCTTTCTAAAGCTTTCTTTATGCCTCTTACCGCCTGCCTTATACGGTGCTCATTTTCCACTAAGGCAAACCTCACATAACCTTCTCCGTACTCACCAAAGCCTATTCCCGGAGAGACCGCTACCTTTGCCTCTTTTAGCAAGAACAGGGAGAAGTTCAAAGAATCCATGCCTACCCATTCTGGTATCTTTGCCCATACAAACATACTGCCCTTTGGTTTTTTAACCTCCCAACCTATTCTGTTTAACCCTTCTACAAGCACATCTCTTCTGCTTCTGTATATCTCCCTGTTTTTCTCCACTATCTCATAGGGACTTTCAAGGGCTATGATGGACGCCACTTGTATAGGTGTAAAAACTCCATAGTCTAAGTAGCTCTTTAGGTGAGCTAAATTCTTTATGAGGGTCTCATTGCCAACTACAAAAGCCACCCTCCACCCTGCCATAGAAAAACCTTTGGACATGGAATAGAGCTCTACCGCCACATCTATAGCACCATCTACCTGAAGTATGCTGGGTGGAGTATAACCATCAAAACCAAGGTCTGCATAAGCAAAGTCATGCACTATCCATACACCTTCTTGTTTGGCAAGTTTTACCACCTCTCTGAAGAAATCCAAGTCCACACATAGGGTAGTAGGATTGTGGGGAAAGCTAAGCACTATGGCTTTTGGCTTCCTAAAGGACGTTTTTATAGTGTCGTAAAGTTTCTTTATAAAGTTTTCTGCAAGGTCTTCTTCCGATGTTAGCGGGACAGAGATGGCATCTGCGTTGCAGATTATGGGGGCATAGTAATGTATAGGATAGGTGGGGTTTGGGACTATGACTGTGTCTCCTGGCTCAAGCATAGCAAGCATAAGGTGAGAGTAGCCTTCTTTTGCGCCTATGGTCATTATGGCATTCTTCTCTGGGTCTAACTCCACGTCATACCGTCTTTTGTAAAAATCACAGATGGCTTTTCTGAGTCTTGGTATGCCCTTTGATGCGGAATAACCGTGCACATTGGGTCTTTTTGCAACTTCACAGAGTTTATCTATTATGTGCTGGGCAGGAGGAATGTCTGGATTTCCCATACCCAAATCCACTATATCCTCGCCTTCCCTTCTTAGCTTATACTTTAGCTCATTTACCATAGCAAACACATACTTGGGTAGCTTTTTTATCTTGGGAAACATCCACTCTTCACTCATTTTCCATTTCCTCTTCAAGTTCTTTGCAGGTTATACACATGGTGGTTACAGGTCTTGCTTTTAGCCTCTCAAAAGGTATCTCTTTTCCGCAGTTTTCACATATTCCATAAGTCATATTTTCCATCTTAAGAAGGGCATAATCTATTTTTCTGAGAAGTTTGAGCTCTCTGGTCTTTACCCTCTGAAGTTGAAGATAGCGCTCTGTCTCTATGTTAGCTCTGTCTATCTCGTCCCCACCCTCAAAGGCTATGTTGGAAGGGTCTTTTATCTGCTCATCTGCAGACCTAATGATCTTCTCCCTTATGGCTAAAAGCAAGTCTCTTAGCTCTTTTATTTGTTCCTCTGTAAGATGGTGCATAACTTAAAAATTATAACTAAGCCAAATTTTTTGTGTTACAATTGGTTCAATGCCTTGGATTCTTGTAGTGAAGAGAAAGTTTAACGCTGCTCACTTCCTGACAGACTATCATGGCTCTCCAGAACCTCTGCACGGACACACTTGGGAGGTGGAACTTCACATAAGAGCGGACAAGCTTGACGGTGGTGGTATGGGCTTTGACTTTGTTGAAATTGACAACTTCCTAAAGGAGATCCTCCCTGACTACAAACTTCTTAACGATCTTTTTGATTTCTCTCCTAGTGCGGAAAATATAGCCAAGTGGCTTTACGAAAAAGTAAAAGAAAGGTACCCTTCCCTACAGAAGGTGGTGGTGTGGGAAACTCAAAACTGCGGTGCGGAGTATTTTGAGTTATAATAAAAAGCGTGCCTATAGACGAAAGGTTTAGAACATCTGCCCTTGAAAAGCTCAGGAAGGTAGAGGAGTTTATAAAACAGAAAGAGGCAGATTTGCTGGAAGATACAGACCCCGAGGACTTAGAGTATGGAATAAACACGGAACTCTCCCTACAAGGCTTGGGAGAGCTGTGGGAAGAGGCAGTAGAAAAGAACCACTATATGGAAGTGGTATTTACAGAGATTATGGAACATCACGATGGTGCTTACCTGAAGGCAACTTTTAGAAATTCTTTGGGTGATACGTATGCAGAAAGGTATGTTAGTATCTGGAGCTCTGGAAAGGTAGATATATCTCATGCCTTTTTTATGAAACTGGGGGAGATACTTCTGAGAGTTGAAAAGGTAAAGGAAGACACCTTTAGGTTCTTTATGAAAAAGTGAATGCGTGTTTTTTTCTCTGTAGGTGAAAGGTCCGCAAGCAATTATGTGTATCACATTTTCAAGGAAGTAAAAGGAATAGAAGCTTGGGGTATAACGGATGAAAGGCTTGAAAGTATAGGCTTTAGAAGCATAGCAAAGATAGAGGACCTGTCCGTTGTAGGCATAGTGGAGGCTCTTCCCAAAATACCTCTTGTTCTGAAGTTATACAGACAGATAGAGCATCTCCTTTCACACATGGATGTATTGGTACTGTGCGATGCACCAGCCTTTAACCTACCACTCCTCAAAAGGGCAAAAGGTAAGGTGAAGAAAATCATCTACTTTATATCTCCTCAAGTGTGGGCTTGGAAGGAGAGTAGAGCCAAGATCATAGCGCAATATGTGGATCACCTGATAGTTCTTCTTCCTTTTGAGGTGGAGTTTTACAGAAGGTACATAAGCGAAAGGCTAAAGATTCACTATGTGGGACATCCCCTTGTGGATATAGCAAAACCCTCGCAGAGTAGAGAGAGCTTTGAGAGACTTGTGGGTGCAAAAGAATTTATTGGACTTTTTCCAGGCAGTAGGTGGAGTGAGATAAAAAGACACATCCCTTACATAAAGCAGGTGTTTGCAGAGCTAAGCAAAAAGAGAGAGCTTTATGGCGTCATACCCACCTTTGAGAGCTTTAAAGATTACATACAAGAAGCATTAAGAGGCTTACCCGTTAGAGTTCTCACACACAGAGATACACCCACCCCAGCTTATGATGTTATGTCCTATTCGGTTGCATCTTTGATAGCAAGTGGTACCGCTGAGCTTGAGGCAAGTTTGCTTATGAATCCTCATATTGTCTTTTACAGAGTGAGCCCATTAACTTATCTATTGGGAAAGATGCTCGTGAAAGTAAAATGGGTTTCCCTAACCAATCTTATACTCAAAAGACAGGCTATTCCAGAAGTGGTGCAAAAAGATTGGAAGGTTCTTTATCAGTATGCAGAGGACCTTCTTTCCTTTGAAGAGCTAAGAAAAGAGATGAAAGAGAGCTTTTTGGAACTTCGCAAGCTTTTGGGAGAAGAAGGTGTGATAGATAGACTTCGTGAGCTTTTCTTAAGTATTTTCCAAGAAGGCTAAGACGCTTCTGAAGGGTTCTGGGTCTTGTATCTTAAAGTCCATCCATTCACCAGTAATAGGATGATAAAAGCCCAAGCGGTAGCTCACAAGCATGTGGCACTCTCCCATGAGGTTCATTATGCGCCTGTCAACAGATGAGGTTTTAAACCCATAGGTGGTATCTCCCAGTATGGGATAACCCAACGAAGAGAGATGCACCCTTATTTGGTGAGTTCTTCCTGTATATATGCGCACATCCAAAAGGCTCACACCGTGTTTTTCAAACCTTTTTATCACTCTGTACTCTGTTTTTGCAGGTTTTCCTTCCTGACTTATCCAGAACCTCTTTCTATCTGTGGGATGTCTCCCAATGGGCTTTTCTATCAAACCCGTGTCCTCCTTCACAAGGCCACTCACCAAAGCCCTGTATCCTTTAAACACTCTTCTCTCTTTGAACTCTTCTGCCAGACGTATGTGAGCCATATCGCTTTTTGCCACCACCATAAGCCCCGCAGTGTTTTTATCCAACCTATGGACTATTCCAGGTCTTTCCAAACCTCCTATGCCAGAAAGGTCCTTTACCCTAAAAAGGAGAGCATTCACCAAAGTGCCAGAAGAGTAGCCAGGGGATGGATGTACCACAAGGCCACAGGGTTTTATGAGCACCAAGATATGCTTGTCCTCATAGACAGTATCAAAGGGTATGTCTTCTGGCAGTACTTTAACTGGCTCTGGCTGTGGCACAAAGAAAGTGACCTTTTGTCCTTGCTTTAGCTTTTTAGAAGGCTTTCTGATCTGAACGTTATCAACAAGCACAAAACCTTCTTCTATGAGTTTTTGTATATAACTTCGTGAAAACTCTCCGTAGGCAGTGGTCAGGAAGTTATCCAATCTTGTGCCTTCAAACTCTTTTTCAACAGTAAATTCAAGAACTTCCGCTATCTTCTTTTCCAACTCTGACATGTATAACTATATCTTCTGGCTCTTCTTCAAGATTTAGGCTCTTTATAAGCCAAAACCACATTGTAGGTGACTTTTTTGGGAAACTCCTTGAGCTTTATCTCCTTTCCGTTTACCTTTATAACCACTCTTTCCATAGAGAAATTTTAACTTACAACCTTTATGAAGGACTGATCGCCCCTTTTCTCTATTAGTATTTTCTGATCGAACTTCTCCGCCAGATCCTCAAGATGGCTTATGATACCTACCATTCTTCCTGCATTGGATTTTATGAGTTCAAAGAACTCTCCTAGGGACTCCCTTGTTTCTCTATCAAGAGAACCAAAGCCTTCATCTATGAACATGCTCTCTAAGGGTGCGTTGTGTGAGACTATATCACTTACAGCAAAGGCAAGGGAAAGGCTCGCAAGAAAAGTTTCTCCCCCACTTAGCGTCAAAACGCTCCTCTCATAACCAGAGGACCTATCAATGACATAAAGGTTATCCTTATCGCTATCCACAAGCTTAAACTCATAAAGTCCAGAGGTAAACTTAAAAAGGTAATGGCTTGCCCTTTCCAGTATGCTTTGTAGCATGTGCCTGCTTACAAACTCAGGAAAGTTATTGCTCCTTAGGTCTCTTTCTAAAATCTCATACTTTTTAGTTTCTCGCATAAGGCTTGTAAGCTCTTTTTCTATCTCCTCTTTTCTTTGCATTTTTTCTTTGGCTTGCTGTAGTTCTCTGGAAAGACTCCCCGCCTCTTGATACAACTGACGCAAAGTGTTTTCCAAAGACCCCAGCTGATCCTCTATGCTTTTCCTGTCTAAATCCTTTGGATAAACGACAAGATCATCTTCTAATTTCTGCACCTCCTCTTTGAGTCTTTCAACAAACATTTTGTAATGAGATATCTCCTCTTCAAGCTTCTTTAGTTCTTCCTTAGGAAGACAAAGGGATCTTAGCTTATCTATATCCCCAAACTTCTCCATAGCTGGCATAAGGGCTTTATTTACCTTATCAAGTTCTTGTCTTATCTCTTCCTTTAGTTTCTCGTTCTGTCTTATTCTTTCATCTATTACCAAACGCTTACTCCTGAGTTCCTCTCTGTAATTCCTTATTTTTTCGTATCTTTCCTGCACTTCCTTTATCTTTTTTTCCTTTTCTCTACGTTCTTTCTCAATTAGAAGATGTTCTTGCTGTGGGTCATCTATGTGTCTGCCAAGTTTTTCTAAGATATTACGCTTTTCCTCCTTTTGCCTTTCAAGGTCTTTGAGTGTGTGTTCCAAGCTTGTGCTAATGCTAGTTAGGTCTTGTGATTTTTTCAGTATCCCTGACATGATCTCTTGGTGTTCTTTTCTGAGTTCTCTTTCCCTTTCTCTTAACTTTTGGAAAGTTTTGTACTCTTCTTCCAGCTTTGCGTAGCTTTTGTAAAAATCCTCGTAGTTTGCAAGCTCGCTTTTCTTTTGTTCAAGATGACCTTTTTGAGCTTCCAAGCTTGCTTTTTTGCTAATTAATTCTTGTTCCTGAGTTTTGAGTCTTTCAAGCTCCTGTTTTATTTGGGTAAGATCCCAAGCGTCTTCTTTGTGGAGTTTGGGCACTTCATGAACCTTATTTCCACAAACGGGACACAACTGCCCAGGTGAGAGCCTTTGAGCTATGTGATGAATACTCGCCTCAAAAAGCTTGGACTCTAATTCCTCCCTTTGAGATTGAAGATGTTTGAACTTTTCCTCAAGCTTTTTCATCTCGCTTTCTATCCTTTTCGCTTCCAAATCTATCTGTGGAAGCTCATCGTACTTCTTTTTTAGTTCTTTTGCTCTTTCGTATTGTCCTTCTATACCTTCCAGTTTCCTAAGTTGATCCTCCACTTGTAAAAGTTCATTTTCTACACTTCTTTGTTTTTCTTGAAGATCCACTAGCTCTTTTTCAAGCCTTTCTTTTGTCGCTTGGTATTTCTCCAAGTTTGAGATGATTTGCTTTATCTTTTGATCTATTTCCAGTAATTGTTTAAGGTTTTCCATTTGTATTTTTAAGCGCTCCGTATCTGATCTTATCAATTCAAGGTTTTTGTATTCCTCCTCTATACTTCTAAACTCCTCTTCCACACTTTGAAGCTCTTCTGTGCACTTTATATGCTCATCCTTTAACCTTCTTTCCTCTTCTGTTAACTCTCTCTCCTTCCTTTTTAAACGTTCGTACTCGTTCAAATATTGCTCGTACTCAGAAACTTCCTTGGCTATGTTAAGCTTTTCCTGTTTTTGTTGCATCTCCTTTTGCTTATCCAAAAGTTCCAAAAGCCTTTGCCTTTTTTCTAGAAGCTCTCTTTCCAAGTTTTCCTTTTCTAGGGCTTGCTTGAGCTTTGCGTTGAGAACTTCCTTTTCTTTCTCAAGGGTTTCTATTTGCTTTTGTATCTCCTTGATCTTTAGATCCATGTTTGCGATGTATCCTGGTGTGAAAGCTTTGAGGCTTTCGTATTCTATCTCAAGGGCATCTTTTTTAGCCTTTAGCTGGTTTAAAGTGTCCTTTATAATTTTGTTCATTCTTTCAAATATCTCATCGTATCCCAAAAGCCTGTTGAGAATTTCCCTGCGTTCATTGGGTCTTTGGGGCTTTAAAAACCTGTCAAACTGTCCCTGAGGTAGTACTATAACCTTTGTGAAGGTCTCATAATCCATACCCAGTATCTTGGAGACATAGTCCTCTACTTCTTTGACTTTTAAGTTTATGGGCTTTGATCCTTCATAGAACCTCACCTCTTGCGATCTTGAAATCTCATAAAGTCTGTCCACAACGTACCTTTTGCCTTTGACTGAAAACTCAAGGCGCACTCGCATACGCCTTTGTCCTTTTGAAATTAGGTATTCTTGTGGGTTTGATCCTTTGTATCTGGGTACTTTCCCATACAAGGCATAACATATGGCATCTATTAAGCTTGTCTTACCCGCACCTGTTCTTCCCTGAATGATGAAGAAGTTAAGGTCAGAAAAATCAACACTCTGTCTTCTATAAACGGTAAAGTTTTCAAGCTCAAGCAGTATGGGTCTCATGTTCTGCCTTCTGAAGTATTTGAATAAACTCTTTTATCAATTCTTCAGGTACACTCTGTCTGAGGACTTTATGGTAATAATCCTTGTAGGCTGATACTAGATCCAGCATTTGAGGTCTGTATGATTCTTCAGTTCTATTCTCATCTAAAGGCTGTACTTCAAACCTTACAAGGTTATCACCAAGAAGGTCCTCTATCTGTTTCTTCTTTATGTTTATACTGATGTCTCTCATATCCGCAGTCAAAACCACCTTAAAAAGGCCCTTTAAGCTTTTGAGTCTCTCCGAAATTTCATACAAGTTATCTTTAGGTCCTATCTTTACCTCATGAAGCTCTCTCTTTAGGTCCAACTTTATGGGTTTTACCTTAATGTCCTCTTCCAAGACCACCAAATTAACAAACTGCTCCATACCTTTTTCGTAAAAGTCTATTTTATAGAGACTTCCCGAGTAGTGAGCTTTGTCTATTTTTTGATGCCTATGTACGTGCCCAAGAGCTACATAATCAAAGTCTTCTGGTATGTGCTGAGGCTTTACAGCATAAAACTCTCCTACAGTGGATTGTTTTTCTGTTCCTGAAATTTTGGCATTCTCCACCATAAGATGTGCCAAAAGTATCTTGTATCGTGCAGATTCCACCTCTTTGGCAAGAGCCTTCAGGTACGTGGCAACTTTTTCTGTATAGCTTCTGTGCAAGTTCTCATGCAAATGGGTTATGAGCCTCTCGCTGGGATAGGGAAGGCATGCTATAGCTAAATCACCAAACTTTAGTATGCAATCCTTTGGGTTTTTACAGGGTCTATCCACAGCGTGCAGATGAGCAATCCTTTTGAGATGCTTGTAGGACTTTATAAGGTCATAGCTGTCGTGATTTCCAGCTATGATCACTGTGTGTATGCCTTCTGTGTGCAGTCTTGTTAGGAAATCAAGTATCAAGTCTTGGGATTCGTGATCAGGATTTGCCTTGTCGTAAATATCTCCTGCTATAAGAAGTATGCTCACCTTCTCCTCTTTACATATGCTTATCACCTGATCTAAGGCGTATTGGAGGTCTTCATTCCTGCTTATCCTTCCAAGGGACTTTCCCGCATGAAGGTCTGATATGTGCAACAATCTCATCTTTGTTCGTATACACCGTTCAAAATTCTTTCTAATTTTTCCAAGACAGGATTTAGAGGTTCGTTCTCTTTCATGTACTCGTACTGCTCCCTTACCTCGCTCAGCACCTTATCCACCACTTCCTCTGGACTATCTGCCAGTGTCATAAGGTTTATATCTTCCTCTCCTATAGTACCGTAAGGGACCATAACTTGGCGCATGTAGTCTAAGAGTTGTTTCCAGTATTCGCTTCCAAAAAGAATAATGGGAAAACGATGGCTTTTACCTGTTTGCATAAGGGTAAGAGCCTCAAACAGCTCGTCAAAAGTACCAAATCCTCCAGGAAAGATCACATAGGCAAAGGAGTACTTTATGAGCATAACTTTTCTCACAAAGAAGTAATCAAAGTAAAGGGATTTAGTTTGGTACTTGTTGGGTATTTGTTCTTTAGGAATCTGTATGTTCAATCCTACAGACATAGCGCCCGCGTCGTAGGCTCCTCTGTTAGCCGCTTCCATAATGCCTGGTCCACCACCAGTTATTATACAAAAACCCATCTTACCAAGCCTAAAAGCGGTTCTATAGGCAGACTTGTAAAAGTGATGATCCTCACCTATCCTTGAACTACCAAAAAAAGTTATGGCTGGACCTACATGAGCGAGCTCGTCAAATCCATGCACAAACTCGCTCATTATCTTTAGAACACGCCACGTATCACCCTGCTTTATCTTTAGCTCTTCTATAAGCCTTAGTTCTTTACTGTTCATTAATGTCCTTTACCATACCTTCAAGTTTTAAGAGTTCGCCTTCGTGTGGGCTGTTTATATTCCTTGAGGGTTTAACTGTAACCTTCTTAACTTTCTTGACCTTCATTTTCTTAGCCTTTTTCTTATGTTTGTGTATGTGAACCTTTTTGTGATGAACTTTTGCATAAGCCTGCATAGGTTCCAATACAGCAGTGCCTAAAAAGAACGTTAAAGCTATGAGTAACCACCTCATGTTTTCACCTCCTTTGTCCCTTCGGGGGACAATAGAAACTATAAACCACTATCTTTCCTGCTGTCAAGCTATTTTATGAGAGCTTGCTTTAAACTCTTAAAATGATTATAATGTAGTACTTTACTACGGGACAAAAGGAGTTGAGAGATGAAGACCTATAGGGTTAGACCTGAGGATGTGGAAAGAAAGTGGTGGATTGTAGATGCGGAAGGAAAAATTTTGGGAAGACTTGCGTCTGAGATTGCAAAGATCTTGAGAGGAAAGCACAAACCCTATTACCAGCCTGATGTGGATTGTGGGGACTTTGTGATAGTGTTGAATGCGGAAAAGATCAAGGTAACGGGGAAAAAGTTGGAGCAAAAGACTTACAGCTTTCATACCAACTATCCTGGTGGTCTAAAGGTGCGCTCTCTTAGATGGATGCTTGAGAACAAGCCAGAGGAGGTCATTAGACTTGCAGTCAAAAGGATGCTTCCAAAGAACAGGTTAGGACACAGGATGTTAAAGAGATTGAAGATTTATCGCGGTACTGAACATCCACATCAAGCGCAACAACCACAACCTTTGGAGGTTAAAGGATGATCACAAAGTTAAAGGACTTTCGTATAGGCTTTGACAATGCGTACTATGGCACAGGCAGAAGAAAAGAGAGCATAGCAAGAGTTTGGCTCATCAAAGACACAGATAAGATGATAGTAAAATCAAAAGACAGTGGAAAGGAGTTTTTCTTGAGGGATTATCTGCAAAGGGAGACATTGTTCAGGAAAGTGCTTTATCCTCTTAAGCTCACAAACCTTGAAGGAAAATTTGGTATATACGCAACTGTTGAAGGCGGAGGCATTTCTGGACAGGCAGAAGCCATTATGTACGGTATAGCCAAGGCACTCCTCAAATACAATCCAGACCTTAGGCAAACCCTCAAAAAGGCAGGACTTCTCAAGAGAGATGCAAGAGAGAAAGAAAGAAAGAAGTACGGTCTCATGAAAGCAAGAAAAGGCTACAGATGGAGCAAGCGTTAAGGGTATGCGTCTATGGCGCTACCGGATACACAGGCATAGAGCTACTCAGATACCTATCCCAACATCCTTATATAAGGGTAGTATCCTTAGTCTCAAGAACTTATGCAGGAAAGTATCTATCTGACGTCCTACCCCACTTTTCTAACTCTTACCTTTCAAAAGTACCTCTTGCTGAGGAACCTCAAGAGGATTTTGATTTAGCCTTTTTGTGCCTTCCTCACGAAACATCTCTTAACTTAGTGCCTAAGCTGATAAAAAAGGGCAAAAAGGTTATAGATCTTTCTGGAGCTTACAGGATCAGTAAAAAAGAGCTATACCCAGAATTTTATGGGTTTGAGCATGTGCACGAAGATACCCTAAGGCTTGCAGTCTATGGCCTTCCAGAAGTTTTCAGAAGCAGCATAAAGAATGCAACGCTTGTAGCTAATCCCGGATGTTATCCTACCGCTACCCTTTTGGGACTTTATCCATTTATTAAGGAGGGAATAAAGTTTGAAAGGGTTATAGTAGATGCCATCTCTGGCGTTTCTGGAGCAGGAAGAAAGACTGTACAGCACTTTCACTATCCGGAAATGGAGCAGAACGTCATGGCATACTCTGTGGATAAACACAGACATGTACCCGAAATGGAAGATGTCATTGCAAGACTTTCGGGAAGAACTGTAAAGATAAGGTTTACTCCTAAGGTAGTGCCCGCATCAAGGGGTATGCTGTGTAGCATCTACTTGCAAACTTCAGAAAAGAACTTAAGAGAACTATTTGAAGAAACTTATCGTGGTGAAAGGTTTGTAAAAATTCTTCAAGAGCCACCCGCCACCAAATACGTAATAGGCACAAATCTATGCTTTATATATCCCTACTACGATGAAAGAAATGAGCTTGCCATCGTTATAAGTGTTATTGACAACCTTGGAAAAGGTGCATCATCACAGGCAATTCAGAACATGAACATCATGCTTGGTATAGATGAAGCGATGGGTATAAGCTCGCCCGCACTCTTTCCTTAACGTAAAAGCTCTTCTTTTATTAGGTTCAAAAGGGTAAGTAGAGCGTTTTTTACACTTTCTTTATCAATTGCGGATACACCAATTACAGGGATACCCTCTTCCTCATCTATGTCAAGAGCGGTCCTTACGTCCTCTGGGGACCAAGCATTAGGAAGGTCCTGTTTGTTTGCACCTACAACCATAGGCACTGGAAATCTTGATTGGAAGAAGTTTATGATTTTTCTGGCTTCGTGGAAGGTAGAGGGGTCTGTGCTATCTACAAGAATGATAATTCCAAGAGCACCTTCACCCAGTATCTCCCACATAAAGTCAAACCTTGACTGTCCTGGTGTGCCAAAAAGGTAAAGCTCGTGCTCATCATCTATCCTAATCTTTCCAAAGTCCATAGCTACTGTGGTGTAGTCTTTTACGCTCCTCTCTCCTACCGCTTGCGTTCTTCTTTCCGTCTTTACAGTCTTTATCTCGCTAACAGTATTTATAAACTGCGTTTTCCCCGCTGCAAAAGGTCCAGCAACAACTATTTTTATCTTCTTTATAGGTTTCATCACAGCTCCTTTATCCTCTCTATAATTTTTGCAAGCAGTTCAAGGGTTATGGAGGGTTTTTGCTTTTTCTCTTTCCTCTTTCTCTTTATGGCACTCAGCGCCAAAAGTCCATAAAGGGCTCTATCTACAGTCAGGTTGTCCAATCCAGATTCTCGCCTTATGTCCATAACGCTCTTTTCCCCATCGACTAGCGTAAGCACCTTTTCCTCCTCTTTTGTTAGTTCCGCTTTGCGCACCTTTTCCATGTAATCCTGAGACTTCTCAAAGGTCAAGAGCTCATCTGATATTTTTCTCTCTACTTCCTCGGGAGTGAGAGTTCTTGATGCTATCATTATGAGTTTTTCTATAGGGTAATTAACTGGAATGTCTGAGTTATACCTTATAAATCCTGGTGTAAAGGAAAAAACGCCTTCTTTGCTACCAAGTTTGTTAATCAAAAAACGCTCTATGGTTTTTGGTAGGTTTTCCTTAGAGATTCTGAGCTTGTCTATAAGGGTGTCAAAATCTCTCTCCGCATATACCCTAAAGACCCTATCAACGGGCCTTGCAAAAACTATTTCTCCTTCTTTAACATAGTAAGCTATAGTCATATCCTGCCATTCCACAATTAAGATACCGCTCCTTTTATCTTTTGCTAATACCTGAAATATATCTACAAAATTGAAAGTACTTAAATCTCCTGTTAGTGCCATAATTGCCCTTTTATATGCGTGCCTTCAGTTTCTCTTGTGCCCTTTTTATTTCCATCAGCAAAAGACCAAGTTTAGCGTTGTTATCCGCCAGAACCACCATAACTGCATCTTGTCCTACACCTGTGAGTATAACATATCCATTTTCCCCCTTTATGGTTATCTGCTCAAGCCCTCCCTTTGCTAGCTCTTCAGATACTCTCTCACCAAGAGACAGAATAGCTGCGCTCATAGCTGCTATCCTGTCCTCTTCTAAACCAGGCTTTAACACAGAAGATATGGGAAGACCATCTGCGGACACAAGGGAAGCACCTTCCAAACCCGTATTCTTTATAAGTTCCTGAAGTATCTGCGTGTACTTGTCCATTTTTTCCCTCCTGTTTTTATAAGTATATCACTAAAATAATAAATCAAAAACAAAACCAAGTAAACTGGAGAAGATAAACTACGACATCACATAAACAGAAATGATTCTTATCGGTGAGAAACTTTTAACCGCAAAAATGGTTGGCAGGCATATGCCACTGATTATCATGGAACACGAAAAAGTAAGGAAAGATGTCAAAGGTGTATATAATATGTGTATGAACTTAGTAAGATTACAGCTCATATACCCAGAGGAAAAAGTAAAAGAGCCAGTGCTCTGTATGGTGTGTAAGAACTTTGACGTGATTGTCAACATAAGGACCGCAAAGGTGACTAAGGATACGGGCTTGCTAAACGTTGAGTTGGATGGAGAAGCGGAAGAGATAGAGAGAGCTATCAAATTTATACAGGATCAGGGCATCCTTGTAGAACCTATAGAAGGGCAGATATTTACGGAATGAGGATATCCCAGATAGGAGAGTTTGGACTTATAGAAGTACTCAAGGGTATTCTATCTTCGCCATTAATAGGAGATGACACCGCACCCATAGAGATAAACAGCAAAACGTTACTTTTAACAACGGATTGTATGGTGGAAGATAGGCACTTTAAAAGGTTTTATGCACCTGAGGTAGTGGGTTGGAAGGCTATAAGTGTGAATGTAAGCGATGTGGTTGCTAGCGGAGGAACCGCTCTTTATGCCTTGGTTTCTTTAGCCTTGCCCGATGTAGAGGTTGCCTACGTGAAGGGTCTGTATAGAGGCATAAAAGAAGCGTGCAATTTTTACAAGTGTCAGGTAGTGGGTGGGAACATCACAAAATCAGAAAAGATAGCCATAGATGTGTTTATGCTTGGAGAAACAGACAGGTTTGTATCAAGATCAGGAGCAAAACCCGGTGACAAACTCTATGTTAGTGGTACTTTAGGAGATGCCAAGGCAGGACTTGAGCTTTTACTTCTTGAAAAAAAGAGGTATGAGGACTTTGAGCTAAAACTTATAGAGAGACACATAAGACCTACCGCAAGGGTGGACTACATAAAGCACATACACAAGTATGCCAACGCTTGTATAGATATCAGCGATGGACTATCTTCCGATGTTTGGCACCTTTCGAAGATGAGCAAGGTGAAGATAAACATAAGGAGTGATAATATACCCATATCTGAAGAACTAAGGCTTTTCTGTAGAAAACACGGAAAAGATCCCTTGGAGTATGCCCTTACTGGAGGAGAAGATTACCAACTGCTTTTTACGCATCCAGAAGACAGGTATAACCCCTTTCTTGATATGAAGTGTATAGGCTTTGTTGAGGAAGGCTCTGGCGTTTATCTTGATGGAAAACCCTTAGAGCCTATGGGATTTGATCACTTTAGGTAAAGCAAATCGGGGTGGCAGGACTTGAACCTGCGACCTCTGGCTCCCAAAGCCAGCGCTCTGCCACCTGAGCTACACCCCGTAATATTTAACATTTTAGCGCACTTTCCTTTTGCCAAACAAAAGCCACCAAATCCCTTAATCTACAAGAATATCCCCACTCATTGTCATACCATGCAACCACATGCACCATATCCTCTATAACTTGTGTGAGGCTAGCATCAAATATAGCAGAGTGAGGATTACCTATAATATCCTGAGACACTATAGGCTCTTCTGTGTACTCAAGGATACCTTTGAGATATCCTTCTGCAGCGGTTTTGAAAGCCATATTCACCTCTTCCACAGAAGAAGGTTTTTTCTCTACTATGACTGTAAGATCTATCAATGAACCATCAGGAACGGGCACTCTTCTTGCTGTTCCGTCAAGCTTACCCTTTAACTCGGGAATTACCTCACCTATGGCTCTTGCTGCACCTGTAGTGGTGGGTACTATGTTTATCCCTGCAGCTCTTGCTCTTCTTAGATCTTTGTGAGGAAGATCAAGAACTCTTTGATCATTGGTATAAGCATGAACAGTTACCATGTATCCATACTTTACTCCAAAGTTGTTTTGAAGCACTTTCAGAGTAGGAGCTAAGCAGTTAGTGGTACACGATGCGTTGGATATAATTCTGTGCGCCTCTGGGTTATACATGTGCTCATTTACACCAAGCACTATGGTTATGTCAGGATCTTTTGCTGGAGCGGATATGATCACCTTCTTTACAGTATCACGCAGATGCAACTCTGCCTTTTCTCTGCTTGTGAAAGCACCAGTAGATTCTATCACCAAATCTACCCCTACATCACCCCAAGGTATTTGGGAAGGGTCTTTTTCAGAAAAAACCTGTATGCGCTTTCCATCTATATATATGGCATCTTCTTTGGCTTCTACACTTCCTACAAACTTACCATGAACCGAATCGTACTTAAGAAGGTGAGCAAGAGTTTTAGTATCTGTAAGATCGTTAATAGCCACTATCTGTATGTCCTCTCTCCCATAGCAGGCTCTAAGAAAAGATCGCCCTATCCTACCAAAACCGTTTATACCAACTCTTACACTCATAGTATAGAATTATATACTTTTTCTTTCGTAGTATAATCAACTCTTAATGAAAAAGAAGATAAGCTTATTTGTAGCTTGCTGTCTTTTGTGTTCTTGTACCCCAACTATAAAACAAGCGGTTATGCCAAAAAGTAGAGATAGCATACAGCTGGTGAAAAAGGGTAGCTTTACCTTCTCTGAGGAGGAAGAGAAATTTATTTACCAAGAGGCTAAAAACTTTGGTATTCCTGTACCAGATCGTGAAGAGATAAAGAGATATGTATGGTACTTCTTACAGAACAAACAGTATTTAGAGAGAACCTTCCAAAGGGCTGAATACTATCTACCACTTATAAAACCCATTATAGAAAAGAGTGGTCTACCCTCTGAACTTGTCTGGCTTCCTGTTATAGAGAGTGGTTTTAATCCTTTAGCTGTATCAAGGTCTGGTGCTGCTGGGCTTTGGCAATTTATTCCTTCAACCGCAAGAAGGTACGGTCTAAGAGTAGATGATCAGGTAGATGAAAGATTTGATGTGATAAAGTCAACAGAGGCAGCAGTAAGGTACTTGAAAGACCTGTATAACATGTTTGGAAGTTGGGAGCTTGCATTGGCAGCTTATAACTGCGGTGAGAACTGTGTGAAGACTAGAACCGCAGGTGTGGACTTTTGGATCACAAAGGACACGCTTCCGATAGAAACCAGGAACTACGTACCGGCCTTCTTTGCGGTCCTTTTGTTGGTAAGAGATCCTACTAAATACGGAATTTCTGTACCTGAAGTAAAACAGGCTAAAGCAGAAGATACATCAGCAAACACAGTAAATCGCAGTACAAAGATCATAACCCTTGATAATGGTACTAAGATAATCATAAAGGAATAACTATTATGAAAGGTGCGCTTTTGGTAATTGATGATGAGAAGAACATAAGGGAAACTCTTGCGAAACTTCTTGAGGAAGAAGGCTACTATGTGAAAACTGCGGAAAGCATAGAAAGTAGCAAAAAACTCATACAGTCCGAGTACTTCCACGCAGTTTTACTTGATATATGGCTACCCGATGGAGATGGTTTATCACTTCTTGGCTATATCAAAACGTATCTTCCGGATACGAGCGTTATCGTTATAACAGGTCATGGAAAGGTGGAACACGCGGTAAGAGCTATAAAGGAAGGTGCTTATGACTTTCTTGAAAAGCCCTTCTCTATGGAAAGGTTGCTTTTAACGGTGGATAGAGCGGTCCAAGAAGTCCTGAGAAAAAGATTACCAAAAGTTGAAGAGGAGGATCTTATAGGCTCTTCAAAGCCTATGCTTGAGCTTAAAGAACTTATAGGGAAAATAGCCAAGACGAACACGAATGTGCTTATAACAGGTGAAAGCGGAACTGGCAAAGAGCTTGTGGCAAGAAAGATACATGAGCTTTCCGACAGAGGCAACGCACCTTTTATAGATATAAACTGCGCATCTCTACCAGAAGAACTCATAGAAGCGGAGCTATTCGGATACGAAAAAGGAGCTTTTACCTCTGCTTTTACAAGAAAGCAAGGTAAGTTAGAGCTTGCACACGGTGGGACTCTCTTTCTTGACGAAATAGGAGACATGAGCCTAAAAGCCCAGGCTAAACTTCTCAGAGTGCTTGAAACTAAAAAGTTCACAAGATTAGGAGGAACACAGACAGTATATTCTGAATTTAGGCTGATCTGCGCTTCCAACAAGGATCTGCGTGAGGAGATAAAGAAAGGTAACTTTAGGGAGGACCTCTACTACAGGATATCCACTGTTGTTATAAGCCTTCCACCCCTTAGAGAAAGAGGTGAGGACATAATTTTACTTGCCAACCACTTTTTGGATAAATTTTCCAGAGAGTATAAAAAACCAGCAAAGTATCTGACAGAAGAAGCAAAGGATCTATTGATGAGTTATCCGTGGAAAGGGAACGTAAGGGAGCTTAAAAACCTGATGGAAAGGCTTGTGATACTTCACACAGGCGAGGAGATAAAGGCAGAAGACATAAGAAGATTACTTGGCTTCTCACCTAAGGAGGATTATGAGACTCTCTTTAGATATAAGGACCTAAAAACTGCCAAGCAAGAATTTGAAAAACTATTTTTGAAGAGAAAACTCAAAGAATACAACTACGATCTCAAAAAAGTTTCACAGGAAATAAATATTGATCTGTCCAACCTATACAGAAAAATAAAACAGTACAACATAAATATAGATGGGGGCTAAAGCCCCCACAAAAGGCTTACTTCTTTTGTTCTTCCTTCTTTTCCTCCTTCTTCTCCTCTTTCTTTTCTTCCTTCATTTCTTCCTTCTTCACGTGCTTCTTGTGGTGCTTCTTATGATGAGCCTTCTTGTGAGGCTTTTGTTCTGCTTGAGCTGCAGGCTTTTCTTCCTTCTTCTCGCCTGCAGGAGCTTGAGCTTCTGCAGCTACAGCTGCACCTGCAAAGGCTACGGTAAGTAATGCTGCCAAGAACTTCTTCATGGCTTACCTCCTTAAAAGTATTTTGATAGGTATAATTCTATGAGTACCAAAATGAAAAATTGATGAAATTTATAGCAGGGATTTCGTTATGAGAAGAAAAAACTGATAAAGCACAGAGAACACACCTACAGCATAGTAGAGCTTTGTAGAGTTTTCAACTTTCCTTGATATAAAGAAACCTAAGGTGATGAGAATAGGAGAGAGCGCAGAATTCAGTAAGTTGAGTTTTTGGTCCCTCTTTAGCTTTTCCTTATTTCTTTCTAAGCTTATAATCTTCCCAAGACTAAGCTGATACTCCCTAAAGAATGTTAGATAGAACTTATCTCCTTCTTCTGACAGTACACTCCCTTCGGTAAATATCAGGGTGTCCTTTTGTATATGCGCGCCTTTTGCCACCACCAAGAGGTTATCTTTCTTGAAAAATACGTGATCAAGGTAATTACCATAGCGTCCGTTCACGTGAAAAGTCATATCCTTTAGGGTAAAAAAGGTATTTTCAGGCATTGAGTAAATCATGTTTACATAATATTTGTAAGTTAAATAGCTCCTCATAAAGGAAACATCCTCTTCGTGGAGCAAAAAAGATATAAAGATTAGTGCAGTAAAAAGAGGCACACATCTTAGAAGTATCTTTAGGTAGGCAGTGTATGGGGATACTCCAAAGGACTCTACAATGTTTAGTTTTTTGGAGTCTTTTAGATCAAAAAACATCACGGAAGAAGATATAAAAAGAGACGTAGGTAAAAAGTAAAAGAGGAAGTAAGACATCCAAAGCGCCAAAAAGGGTATGGTTTCGTGTGCGGGAAGGGACAAAACCAAATTGTCTATCCTGAAAAACTGAAAGAGCATAAAAACCGAGGATAGTACCAAGCTGATGAAAATGGACAGTTTTATCAGCTTCCAAGCTAAAAGGCTCCACAGCATCAGTCTTTAAGCTTCTCTTTGAGTCTCTGCTCCTGCCCAGGCTCTCCCCTTTTGCCCGCTTTTAGGAGTTCTAAAGCCTTTTCGTAGTATTTTCTGGCTTCTTCCTTCCTTCCAAGCTTTACAAGCACATCGCCTATGTGTTCGTTAATGACTGGATCTTCTTTTTCCTTTTCGTAGGCTTTTTTTAGCCACTCGTAAGCGGTTTGATAGTTTCCTTCGTAATAAAGAGCCCACGCATAACTGTCCATGTAAGCAGGGTTTTCTTTATCTTTTGATAAAGCTTCAGATATTAGTTTTTTTGCTTCTTCTACACGTACGGGACCATACCAAAGAAGAAGAGAGTATCCCAAATGATTCAAAAGATCTGGATCGCCTGGGTTTAACTCAAGGGCTTTTTTTAGATCCTCTTCTGCGCTTACTATCTGTCCCAACTTGTCGTGCACTATGGCTCTTAAGAAGTATCCCCTGTAATCCTTGGGATTTATGTCTATTGCAAAGTTTATATACTTGAGAGCCTCTTGTGGCTTTTCTTCTTCGCTTAAAAGGCTTCCCATAAGAAGGTTAAGCTGATAGCTTCTTGGCTCTAAAGAAAGTCCTTTTTGGAGTATCTGCTTTGCTTTTTGGTACTCCTTGCTATCTATATATATGCCTGCCAGTCTTTCTATAACTTTTGTGTTGGCAGGGTCTTTTCTGTATAAATCTTCGTATATTCTGCGCGCGCTGTCTGTTTTCTTTTGTGTCTCTAAAAGCAAGCCATAAGTGTAGGCTATATCAGGACGATCAGGGTACTTGGAGTAGAGCTGGCTGAGAATTTTTTCCGCTTGATCTTGTTTTCCATTTCTCATGAGCACTAAGGCGTACTGATAGATGTAGTTTTCTTCTGGATAGAGCTGTGCGAGTTTTTCGTATATTCCCTGAGCTTCTTCAAGCCTGTTGGTGAGCACATACAGATTGGCGAGCCTTTCAAGAGCGGTTTTGTTGTTAGGTGAGACCTTAAGTACATCTTTGTAGAGTTGTTCCGCTTTGGTGTATTCTCCACCTTCTTCGTAAATTTTACCTAAGGTGATAAATCCAGCTTCAAAGGTGGCATTTATCTTGAGGGACTTTTCTAAGTACTGTATGGCAAGCTTTTGGTTACCTTCGGATAGATATATTCTTGCAAGCATGTAATAGGGTAGTGGATTATTGGGATTTTCTTTTGCAAGCTTTTCTATGAGGGTTTTTGCTTTTTCTCTTTCACCTCTTCTTAAGTATTCGTCCGCTAAAAAAAGCATGATCTCTTTGGAATTTGGGATCAATGTGTAGCCTTCCTCAAGTACAGATAGAGCTTTGCTTGGTTCGTTCATCAAGAGATAGACACTGTAAAGGGTTATATAAGAGTCCTGATGTTTAGGATACATTGCTTTCATTCTCTTTGCGAGTTCAAGGGCTTTCTCTTTTCTTCCTAAGATGAGTTCAAGTCTAACAGTGTCTACAAAAAGACTTGGTGTGGGCGCTCTCTCTAAGGCTCTCCTGCAATAAAACTCTGCTTTTTGTGGGTTTTCCTGCTGATAGTACCTGCAAAAAAAGTAATCTGTGTAAGGATTGTAGGCAAAGGAGGATAAAGACAAGAAAACTAACAAAAATAGGTATTTCATTGAACGCTCCTGTGTATAAGTACTGGTAGTTCTGCCTTCCTTAGGAGTTCCCAAGATGTGCTACCAAGAAGTACCCTTTGAAGTGTGGAGAGTCCTCTGTTTCCCATAACTAAGAGGTCTGTGTCTTGGTTCTCTTTTAGGTATTCAAGCAGTGCTTCTGTGGGGCTCTTTCCTTGCATAACTTTCACTTGGGCGGTAAATCCTTTTGTCTGAGCCTTTTCTTTGAGACTTTCCAAGTATTTTATCTTTTCCTCTCTGTAGCGCTCACTTATGACATCCTTTATGTTAGCTACTACAGGTAGTTCTATTGTCTCCTCTACATGAAGTATAGTTATCTGAGGTTTAAAGGGTTCAAGGAGTTTAATTGCAAACTCAAAGGCAAGATCCGCATACTTGGAAAGGTCATGGGCTATGATCACTTTCTTGAAGTTTTCCACCTCTTTTCCTTTGAGCACAAGGAGGGGCTTCTTTGTGTACCTTGCTACCTTCTCTGTAGTAGAACCTACGAGTATTTTCTCTATTAGGCTTTTCCTGTGGCTTGCCATCAGGATAAGATCAAAGGATTGCTCTTTTTCAAGTATAAGCTCCGCAGGGTCGCCTATGTCAACTAATGTCTCCGCAGAAAGGGGCTTCAGAAAGTCCGCAAGTCCAGAGAGCTTATCTTTCGCTTCCTCTTCTTTTTTCTTTTCAAGGTCAGAAAGAAGCTCAAGGTCTATAACGCTCATTCCAAAGCTTTCTGGATATGGAAGGTAAAAAATTGGTGATACCACATGAAAGAGAACTACTTTTGCAGAGTGAGCTTGAGCTAAGCTTTTTACCAACCTAAGGAGGGGATTGGTTATTTCTGTAAAGTCCACAGGCACTAAAAAGTTCATCATGTTATAAGCCCTCTAAGTTAGATTTTACAACATCTTCTATATGCGGATAAGAGTTAGGTGTGCCTGCTATCACATCTGTTCCTTTGCTTAAGCCTTTTGTGAGGGAAACTATCCCTCCTGCCTCTTTTACTATGACTATGCCTGCACACACATCCCACGGGTTTAGTTCAAACTCTACAATACCGTCAAATATACCTTCTGCGGTGAAGCACAGGTCTACTGCTGCAGCACCGGGTCTTCTCATAGCTCCCACTTTCTCAAAGAGTTCTCTGAATATCTTCCAGTATATGTTAAGGTTTCTTTTTGCCCTTGAGGGAAAGCCGTAAGCAATATAAAAACTCTTTACCTGTACCCTTTTGCTAACCTCTATTCTATTGCGGTTCTTGTAAGCACCACCGCCTTTGTATGCCCAATAGAGGGTGTCAAAGTAAGGTAGGTATATAGCCCCAACTATGGGTTCTTTTTGGTAGGTGAGTCCCACAGATACACCAAATATGGGAAAACCAGCTATGTAATTTTTAGTACCATCAAGGGGATCTATGTACCAAACATACTCGCTGTCATCTGATCCTCCCTCTTCTTCTCCTACCACATCGTGGTCTGGGAAGTTCATCTTTATGTATTTTCTTATTCTTTCCTCGGA
>ERZ1669248.147-NODE-147-length-42801-cov-64.141183_pt1 | contig 42801 bp, 47 predicted proteins | sample MGYA00579296_ERZ1669248 | MGnify/ENA primary metagenome ERZ1669248 (study PRJEB41166, sample SAMN08046057) | hot springs metagenome | biome: hot spring; feature: neutral hot spring; material: thermophilic sediment; isolation source: thermophilic sediment from...
GAGCCTCGTGTCGTTGGGCTCGAAAGAGTTCCATAACCCACCTACCACTAGCCGCTAGACTTAGTGAGTAGCTGAGGACTAAGTCTCTACACCCAATCATGAATAAACACAAAATAATTGAAATAAAAGCGTAGGGACAAACAGAGAATTATATGTCCAAAAATATATACTCGAGCACTACTCTATATATTTTGGTGACTCATTATTCTTGTCTCAGCTCCAACACAAATAGATATTGGAGTTATTGGAGGCTCTGGTCTCTACGATCCTGGCATATTAAAGAATACAAAAGAATATAAAATCTACACACCATATGGTGAACCAAGCGATCATGTTATCGTAGGAGAATTAGGTGGAAAGAGAGTTGGTTTCATACCTAGACATGGTAGGGGGCATCGAATACCTCCTCATCTCATTAATTACAGAGCCAATATATGGGTTCTGAAATTTTTAGGTGCTAAATACATCATTGCTGTAAGTGCCGTGGGTAGTCTCAGAGAGGATTATGCACCAGGTGATCTAGTCGTTCCAGATCAGTTCATTGATATGACTAAAGGGATCAGAAAATACACTTTCTTCGAAGGACCCGTAGTGGCTCATGTATCTATGGCTGAACCATTCTGTGAATTTCTCAGAGAAAAACTCTATGAAACAGGAAGAGAACTGGGTTATAGAATCCATAGTGGAGGAACATATGTATGTATAGAAGGTCCTAGATTTAGCACCAAGGCTGAGTCGAGGATTTGGCGAGATGTTTTTAAAGCAGATATAATAGGGATGACGCTGGTTCCTGAGGTTAATCTAGCTTGCGAAGCTGAGATATGCTACGCAACCTTAGCCCTAATAACAGATTATGATGTCTGGGCCGAGAAGCCTGTCACTGCTGAGGAAGTTTCAAGAGTAATGGCCGAGAATATTGCTAAAGCCAAGAATATATTAGAGAAGCTCATACCTAAATTACCAGATAAACCCCCACTTGAAAAATGTTCCTGCTGCAGATCCCTTGAGACAGCTCTTGTATAAGTCTAGGAGAAAACCACTATATGCAGAGAGAAGAAGTAATTAAACTAATTAGATCAAGGCTACATATAGTTTCTCAGGAAACAGCTACAATTAATAAATTAAAAGATTTCTTTAGAGAACATAGTGAAATCTATTTATTATATACCGGCTACAGGATCAGCCCACATCAGAGCTTATATTTACTCTTTAAAAGCCTTGACCCTAGTAAAAATATTTTTTCAGAGGATCTAGAAATATTCTCACTCTATATAGCACCTTATAATGAGGGTAGAGAACCGGGTATACTGATCATTTCTCCTAAGGAAGATTTAATTAAAGTCTCGAGACTAATCTCGTCACTTATATTAACAGGACACAGAGGAGTCTTATTATCTCCAGAAGTCCCAACAGAGCTAAAATCTTTCTTAGGAGGATCTTTTCAAAATATTATTGTCTCAGAAGATTTCTTTACTTTAACTTCAATCTATTTACTACTCAGAGCTGGTTTATATTACATAAGTTCTAAACAAACTACTCCAAGGATCTCTAGATTATTGAGAGAAATAGATGAGCTAAGTGATGTAATTGATGATCTATGTAACAAATACAGTCAGGAAATAGATCACATAATTAAAATATTGTCTCGAAATTCACCTAAAATAGATCTTGTGTTCACTCCTAGTACAAGAGTATTTTCCGAGGATCTTTTTGAATACGTCTCGAAATATAGAAGAGATATAGATCTGAATATAATACCACATAACTACACAAGTAGCTTATACAGAGAGAATAGTACAGTAATAATCGTATATACTGAGGCAGAGCAACAAATGATCCTTGATACGAGAAAAAGATATCTCTTTGAGAAGAGACCATATATAGAGATTATTTTAAGAACAGATCCTGTGATCACACCTCTTTACATAGGTTTATTATCTAGGTATCTCATTCATCAATTAATGAATTCTCAAACCACTAAGAAAACTTAAGAGAGGATTAGTAAATATCTGTGGAGAAATATATTGACTATGCTCGATGCATCTAATATCGTGCTCTTATTTATATTAACCTTCCTAGTGACCTTAGCCGTAGCCTATATGGTTATTAAGATCTCGTTTTCTAAAAATATTGTTGGGAGAGATGTTCATAAGGCTTGGAGTAGTTATGCGTCAAGCGTAGGGGGTATCTCACTTATTGCAGGGGTATTGACTCCTCTGATCTTTTACTCTGATGTTAAGGCTCTAGTTATTATTTTATCTAGTTTACTTGCTCTAGTAATAGGTCTCGTAGACGATCTCAAGAGACTCTCAGCTACTACAAAAACTCTCTTATCTACCATACCAGGAATTCCTCTGATAATATTTAATCAATACTATCCGTATCCTTATATACCATTTATAGGTGAAGCTAGGCTGATCCTTCTCTATCCACTAATAATATTGTTAGGATACGCAGTAGCTTTAAACGCTGTTAATATGAGTGACACTCATAACGGCCTTATAGTGGGCGTGCTCTTAATATTTTTCTCATCAATACTTCCGCTTGCCAAAGATCATGAGATCTTAGCATTTATCTCATCCATGATTGCTTCATTATCCGCATTTCTGATTCTTAATTCTTATCCTGCTAAAAGTTTCGTTGGAAACTCGGGGTCTTTTATACTAGGTAGCTGGGTTGCCTCAATATCTTTCATGGAGAGAATAGAGTACTTGACTATAATAGCTCTCTTTCCACTAATAATAAATGGTTTCTCAATATTAGTTTCTATAAGAGGTTTAAGAGAACGCGGAGAAATCACTGTGAGACCTGTTAAAGTCATTAAAGGCTTAATACATGGGAATAAAGATCCTAGGGCACCAATAACTCTCGCTAATATTGCCTCTCTTAGAAAACCTCTCAGAGAAACTGAATTTGTAGCGGCAGTATACATGCTTATACTAATCTCAACTATCTTGAGTATATCACTCTTTTACGTGAAATAATCTGTCTATATCAAGAACCCCTTCTCAAGAGCACCTATTATTCTCTTACCCCATTCAAGTTTTCTTCTCTTGATGTTAGTAATTAATGTCTTCTCTCTATACCAAGGCTTAGAATATTTACTTGTAAACATATCATCTAGATCCATGCCTATAGTATCGTATTGATCTATTTCAAGTATCTTTGTTAGGATAATAGCTCTATCACCGTCTGTGAAACCTGGGATAGCTATGATTCTACTACATGGAGGTAGGCTCTGCACTGTGAATACAACTTTTTCTCTGAAGTCTCTGATTATTAGAGATAGTTTAGTGACAAGATCCATGTAATTATCACCGTGAAAATGAATGAATGCATATCCTCCCAGATCTAGGATGTTCCTTAAAGCATTGACACCACCATCTAGATCCCCGACATATATACATATCTTAGACTTGCAAAGTAGATCATTTAATAAACTACATACACCATTAGCACATAGAATAACTTTATGCTTACATAATTCCTTTATAGACATATTCTCAATACTAGGTCCTGCGCCGAGTATCACTGCGCTATCTCCCCTAACAGAATTCTTTATGCTCTCAATGATACGCGTAGGCTCATCAAGATCTATGGTCTTCGCCATTAAGCAAGCTGCTGATGAAGCATCAAATTCTTTCTCTACATCATATCCTAGGTCTGTTAGTATCCTCACATATGATAAATAGATCTTGAATATATCATATCTAATCATAAAAACCACGAATATTTTATAGACAATAGAGAAAAGATTGTTTTAGAGGTGGACCGGCCGGGATTTGAACCCGGGTCCTCTCGGATGCCAACCGAGCGCTCTTCCAGGCTGAGCTACCGGCCCACCACTATGATTATTATCTACTGTTTCTTTTTAAATTTTATTTCTTATTCGAATAGTTAGGTTTTTGTTGTTATGTTCTTAGTTTCTCTAGGAATTCTGCGAATATTTTTATGAGGTTTTCTATATTTTCTTTTGAATGTTTCATTGATGGAAGTAGATGAATAAGATCCTCTGTTAGATATAATACGTCTCTATTTCTTGCGTAAACGTGAAAAACCTTTGGTAAATCCTCATGTATTTTCTTTAGTCTTGCTGTTCTAGAGTCCCATGGACGTTCTTCCGTGAAGTGTATCCCCAGCATGTTACCCACTCCTGTGGCCCAGCAGATCCTGTCGTTGCTTTCGCATAGATCATCTATTTCTTTTCTAGCCCACTCCCACAAGCTATTGAATCTCTCATACTCTTCCCTGTGTTCGTAGAGATACTTAACAAGAGTATAGCCTGCAACAATAGTTATTGGGTTGCCTACAAAAGTTCCTCCATGTCCACTTCTTTCTCTACCCTTCGGTCTTTTTATCTGATCTAGATATTCCATGATATATGATTTTCCTCCAAAAGCTCCCGCGCCTGGGTATCCTCCACCTATGATCTTTCCATAAACTACGAGATCTGGTTTTATCTCATAATACTCTTGACCTCCTCCATATGCTAATCTGAAACCCGTTATTACTTCATCAAATATTAAGAGTGTTTGGTATTCCTCGGTTAATCTTCTGAGTTCTCTTAAGAAATCTCTCCTAGCCTCAATACATCCTCCAGCACCTAAGACAGGCTCTATTAGGACTGCGGCTACGTCATATGTTTTTAGCAGCTTCTCTACATACTCGATATTATTATATGGCGCTACGAGTGTGTATTTTATAAAGTCTTGTGGAAGACCTAATGTCTCAGGATCATTATACGGAGGAGAAACTCCTACGTGGAGTTGATCTAGCCCACCGTGCCATCCTCCCTCAAATTTCACCACATATCTTCTCTTCGTATATGCTCTCGCGATTCTAATAGCGTACATATTAGCCTCTGTGCCACTTGATGAGAATCTTATTTGCTCAATATTCGGTAACGTTTTCGCTAGAAATTCCGCGTATTCAACTACGTAGGGATTTTCATATCCAAAATGAGTGCCTTCTCTAGCGATATTATTAACAGCTTCAACAACGAAATCTGGTGAGTGTCCTAGTATATGTGTTCCATGACCCATCCAATAATCAACGTATTCGTTTCCATCAATATCCCAAACATTAACATCCTTGGCTTTTTTTATAAATACTGGGTAGGGCGAGAAGTATCTTATTACATAGGAAACACCTCCGGGTAGGAATTTTCTTGCTTTCTCAAATAACTCAGCTGATTTCTTTGTCTTCTCTCTATAGATCCTATATTCATTACCTATTAATTCTCTAAGTCTTTCCTCTAATCTATTTTTTGAAATCATTAGATCACCGAGACATAATAGGTAACAACTAAATAAAAATTTGCTGATTAACTAAGAGAAGCTACATAAGTCTTTGACTCACTATATGAGAGACACTAAATACTGGTCTACCATCAATAGATACAGGTATTTTAGCGGGTGGGAATTTCAGGTAGCTTGGTATTCGAGACAATAGTCTCTCCTCATAAGTAGGCACAAGCTCGTTTTGATAGAATACTCCTATATAGATCTTGTCTCCTGGGAATGTGGATTTCTCCCAAGCATTCATTATTTTCTCCTCCACTTCCTCGGGTTTTTTAACCACAGGATCCCAGTTGCCTAATGTCTCTAGCTTAACTATTCTACTAGCATAGTACTCTTTTGTATACACATCATTATATGTGGGGCAGGGCTGCAGAATATCTATTACAGCTGAGCCTTTATGAAGAATTGCTTTTTTGATCAGCTCCTTTAAATGAGGAACATCATAAGCAAATCCTCTCGCGACAAAGGTGTAGCCTGAGGCTAATGCTAGTCTAACAGGATCTATGGCTTCTTGGAGATTAGGCTTAGGTAGAGCCTTAGTTTTGACATTTCTTGGGAGAGTTGGTGACGCCTGACCCTTAGTTAATCCATATACTTGATTATTAAATACTAGGATCGTTAAATCAATATTTCTTCTTCCAAGAGATACAAAGTGTCCTACACCAATTCCTAATAGATCTCCGTCTCCACCGGTTACTACTACTGTAAGCTCTGGATTAGCTAATCTAATACCCATGGCATATGGAATAGCTCTACCATGAAGTGTGTGTACTCCATTAGCAAATACGTAGTGAGGTGTTTTTCCTGAACATCCTATTCCACCTATAATAGCTACTTTAGAAGGATCTAGTTTAAGCTCTGATAAAGCCATTGTGAGAGCTGATAATATTCCGTAGTCTCCACAGCCAGGACACCAATCAGGGTTCTTAAGACCTCTAAATGTTTTTAACGCTTGCATCAAACTCAACACAGAGTCCTCTAGAGAAAGATATACTCAAAAATATTTAAGCTAAAAAGAGCTTGTTTTAATTAGTTTTTAAGCAGGTGCTCCAGTCACATTATATTTCTGTTTCCACGCCTCATAAGCTGACTTTAACTCGCCTTCTAAAGGAGCATTGAACCTATACCACTTACTCTTTGCCTTAGGTTCAGGAGGAGCTTGTGAGGTTGGCCATATACAGTTGACAGGACATACTTTAACACACGCGAAATCATCAATACATACATCCCATATTAATCTAGCCTTAGCATTTTCATCGAGTTCCAATGCTTGTACAGGACAAACAGCTACGCACGCACCACAGCTTATGCATATGTCCTGATCTACAACTACTTTCTGGTACTCCTTCTTCTCTGCATGCGCCAAAATAATCACCGTGTTATATACGAAACACATTAATATAAGTATACAACCATAAATATATGGTGATCTTTAATAGTATTTGTCGCAAGAATACTTATAAGCAAAATAAGAGATCCATTATACGAATTAACGAAGACTTATAAGCTGTATTACATAGGCTTCTTTGATCAAGGAATTTATCTACTTATTAAATCAAGATACACGACACCTAGGAACTTAGGCAAAGGATCAATCATGTACCTAGGGCATAAAAAATATGGAGTAATTATCGTTAAAACAAGCTTGTACAAGTATATAGTAGAGAACTATCGCGTTTTAAAAATCCTCTTTGATAACAGGAGCATCTACATAGATTTTCTCTTGAGAAATACTGATGAGCTTAAATATTTATTAACGGATCTCTATAATAGAAACTTTTTTGTTAGAGTAATAGAGCTATACGACCTGAGAAGATATTTTCTTCACTTAACTGATAAACAAGAGAAAGTTCTTTCAATAGCTTATAGAGAAAAATACTTTGAGAGACCTAGAGGATCTAATCTTAGCAACTTATCTAGAATACTCGGGATCTCTGTACCTACGGTGCATGAACACCTTAGAAAAGCTCTATATAAGATTATACAGAAATACTTTATTGAGAATAAGGTGGCTTAGATCATTGGTTAATAGACTATTACGTAAACCGATAGATCATGATCTTGTTATTGATAAGTATTTAAACGTACATGTTGTTTTCGGATCTATTCATCCACCAGGAAGAATCTACTCATATCCAAAATACGCGTTTTCTAGCAATGCTAAAGAGACTTCATTATGGAGATATAGAGGTGTTTATCTAGAAAGAGTCATTCAGAGATACTCAGTAGAATATGTATTGGATGTAATTAAAAGATATGAGATCCCTACGATCTATGAACCAGCCTACGGGATCACTATGCCCTATGTATCATATAGTGATATATTAGAGTATCTTTATCCAGAGAAGAAATTACGTGAGATCTATGAGAATCCAAAGACGCTTCTTGAGATCAGATTAGCTGAATTTGTAGATGATCTTAGGAGTAGCTTAAGTGTTGAGTTAAGAAGTATAGGTGTCTCAGGAAGTATCTTAGGGGGGTTCTCTAATGATCTATATAGTGATATTGATGTAGTTGTCTACGGTTGCGAAAATATCTCAAGAATCTACGAGAACATAGATTCAGTGTTAAGACCTCTTCAAGGCAGAGAATTTGAGAGATACATAACGAATTTAGCATTACTACATAAAATAGATTTAGAGACAGCTAGGAGACTATATAGAACCTGTAGGAGGGGGGTATATAAGGACAAGCATATATCGATTATATTTCCCTCTGATCCTTGCGAATATCCTTGTAGAGTAATGTCTCAATCTCTTTCCTGCGTCTCTGTTAAGTTATATGTACCAGAGAAACAATGTAAAGCTCTTCAATACCCTGGTGAAGCTTATGTAGAAAAAGTCCTCGATAAGGATTTTAGCAGTTATGATATTAGAAAAATTATTTTATATGAAGGAGTTTTCTCACCGGTTATTTATGAGGGAGGAGTTCTACTAGTTCAAGGAACTCTTCAGAAAATATATGATCTCTCTATAGATGATAAATACTATGTAGTGAGTGTAGGATCTAGGGAATGCCCCTACTTAGTTAAAAAACTAGAGACTTAGTAAACCCTTAGAACATTATAACTCAACATTACAACCGCCTTAGAATTACTCTGAGAATTAATTTATTAAGTTGCGTCACATTATACCTTAGACATGTGATACACTATGAGCACTAACACGCCACCGGGGCAGAGGTATATACCTAGATTTGTCATATATGCGGAATTTGGGATCCCGAACATAGATCTGGATAAATATAGATTGGTTGTTGAGGGTCTTGTGAGAAATAGACTTGAGCTAAGTTATTATGATCTTGTTAGGTTAATTGATACAGAGTATAGATCCGATTTTCACTGCGTCACTGGATGGAGTGTTAAAGATGTTCATTGGAGAGGCATTAAGTTATCAAAGATTCTTGATATGGCCGGAATTGATGAAAACGCTCGATATTTATACCTGGTTTCACTAGATAATTACACTACTGTTATAGACATAAATGATGCAAAAGATCCTAGAGCAATAATTGTTTTAGAGATCAATGGTAAACCTCTGAGTATTGAACAGGGTTTCCCTGCGAGAGTTTTTGTGCCACATCTATACGGGTGGAAAAGCGCTAAGTGGTTGAGTAGAATAATTATGCTTGATAGATACATCGATGGGTATTGGGAAGCCCGTGGGTATCACGAGAGAGGTAGAGTTTGGGAAGAGGAGAGATTTAAGAGTCATCTCGAGAAGAAACATATCAGTAGAAGACCTATAAGCTCACAGCAGATCTCTAACAATAATACGAATAGCTAACATATCACGTACGTTATAAAAAGATCATTGAGACATATTGAGGATTAAATAATCCTTATATTTTTATTTATTGATAAATCAAGAGGATTAAAAAGAGGTGATTAAGTGCCTCTCTTAGAAGTAAAAGGATTGAAGACTTATTTCTTTACTCTAAGAGGTGTTGTTAAAGCAGTTGATGAAGTGTCATTTACTCTTGAGAGAGGAGAGTCACTAGCCATAGTTGGTGAGTCAGGTTCTGGAAAATCTACTCTAGGTTATAGTTTGATTAGACTTGTTCCTCCACCTGGAAGAATCGTTGAAGGAGAGATCCTTCTAGATGGCACTGATATAACTAAGCTCCCTGAGGATAGGATCCGAAGAGAGATTAGATGGAAGAGAATAAGTATGGTTTTTCAAGGTGCTCTCAATGCTCTTAATCCAGTTAAGAGAGTAGGTGATCAGATAGCTGATGCTATTTTAGCTCACGAGAATGTGACGAAGAAGGAAGCTCTTGAGAGAGCCGGTGAATTACTAAAAGCCGTAGGAATAGATCCTAGGAGAATAAATAATTATCCTCACGAGTTTAGTGGGGGAATGAAACAGAGAGTAGTTATCGCAATGGCTCTAGCACTTAATCCTGACATAGTTATCGCAGACGAGCCAACTACCGCACTAGATGTGGTTGTCCAAGCACAGATCCTTAATCTCTTGAAGAAACTAAAGCAGGAGAGAAAGATGAGTATAATATTGATCACTCATGACTTGTCTCTAGTAGCTGAATTAGCTGATAAAGTAGCAATTATGTACGCTGGTAAAATGGTTGAGATAGGTCCCTCAGACGATATATATACTGAACCCTCTCACCCATATACTAAGGGATTAATGGCTAGTATCCCTAGAATCGGTGGTAAAAAGGAGCTGTACTGGATACCTGGTAATCCACCAGATCTAAGATCTCCTCCACCTGGATGCAGATTCCATCCTAGATGCCCATATGCGATGGATATATGCAAGGTTAAGGAGCCTCCATACTTCAAAGTAGGGAATCTTTTAACAGCTTGTTGGTTATATGAGGGGAAGAGTAAGGAGGGTGGTTGATAATGAGTGAATATTTTGATAAAGTGTGGGGATCAGAGGACATAGTACTTTATGCAAAAGATCTAAGAGTATATTTCTCATTAGCCAGATCTTTAACAGAGATAATTACCTTCAAGAAAGCCAGAAACGTTAGAGCTGTTGATGGAGTAGATCTGTATTTGCCAAGGAACAAGGTTACTTGCTTAGTTGGAGAAAGCGGATGTGGGAAAACAACTCTTGGAAGAACAATAATTGGTCTGATCAAGCCTACCACCGGCAGAATCTTCTACAAACCTTCTAAATCTCTCGGGGAATTAATGGAGAGTGCAGGTCTACCTAGAAAAGGAGATTACTTTGATATAACAGATGCTAGGGGAGAGATCTACAAACTTCTTAGAAGAGAACTACAAATAGTTTTTCAAGATCCCTACGGCTCCTTGAATCCGAGAATGACAATTAAGGAGATCCTAGAGGAGCCCCTAATAATACATAAGATAGGTGAAAGTGAGAGCGAGAGAGTAGAGATGGTTATAAAAGCTCTTCAGGACGTTAAGTTAACACCACCTGAGGAATTTCTACATCTATATCCCTTCCAACTATCTGGTGGTCAGAGGCAACGTGTAAATATTGCAAGAGCACTTATACTCGGCGCCAGAATAGTAGTAGCTGATGAGCCTGTCTCAATGCTTGATGTATCTATAAGAGCAGAGATACTTAAGTTAATGCTTGATCTTAAAGAGACAAGGGATCTCACATATCTATTCATTACCCATGACCTAGCTGTTGCCAGCATAATATGTGATTATATAAACATAATGTACCTAGGTAAAATTGTTGAGAGCGGACCTACTGACGAGGTTATTAGAAACCCGAAGCACCCATATACTCAAGCTCTACTAATAGCTGTTCCAGCACCTGATCCAAAGGGGAGGTGGCATATCAAAGAAGTTCCTATAAAAGGTGAGGTACCTAGCGCAATAAATATACCTCCCGGCTGTAGATTCCACCCAAGATGCCCCTATGCATTTGATAAATGTACTATGCAGGAGCCACCCTATTTCGAGGTTGGATATAAACATCATTCGCAGTGCTGGTTACATGAGATCAAGAAATAATCGAATAAATAATTTATTTTATTTCAGAGAATTAACAAATAATTTCCTTATATTTTCTTCGTAAGGAGGTTTAATGATTCCTTTCTCAGTTATTATAGCTGATACGAGCTCCGGAGGTGTTATATCAAATGCTGGATTATAAACCTCAACGTCTCTAACTGTTATATATAGTCTGCCAAGAACTGTTCTTACTTCATCAGCTGATCTTTCTTCAATAATAACTTTATCAATTGTTGTATTGAGATCTATTGTGCTCGTAGGGGCAGCCACGTAGAAGGGTATTTTATGATGAGATGCTAATATAGCTATTGAATATGTCCCTATTTTATTCGCTACATGACCAGTTCTTAGAATTCTGTCAGCACCAACAATAACTTTATTAACTAATCCCTTGCTCATAACATAACCAACCATATTATCACTTATCAACTTCACGGGTATCCTATCTCTCACAAGTTCCCATATCGTTAACCTAGAACCCTGTAGCAGAGGTCTTGTTTCTGTTGCTATAACCCTTATCCTCTTGCCTTGCAACCACGCGTACCTAATAACACCTAATGCTGTGCCAAAACCTGATGTAGCTAGAGACCCTGTATTACAGTGAGTAAGTATACTATCTCCATTCTCAATCAACTGAGAACCGTATCTACCGATCATTATATTAGCCTCTAGATCTTCTCTTTGAATTGTCAACGCTTCTTCTAAAATGATCCTCTTGATCTTTTCTAAATCTGAATTCTTAATTAATGCATCTCTTACTTTATTCATTACTCTATTTAAAGCCCAAAATAGATTAACTGCTGTAGGTCTAGTTTTAGAAAGTCTTTGGGAGGCTTTCTCAAGTTCTTTAACAAGATCTTGTGAGTTCTTTGCATTACTGTTTAATGCTACTACTGCTAGAGAGAGTGCTGCCGCGACACCAATTGCTGGTGCCCCCCTAATCTCGAGATTCTCTATAGCTTTTGCGATCCTCTCTATATCTCTGGATCTATGCCACACCTCCTCCCAAGGGATCTTACTAACATCTAGCCATACCAGTACATTATCATTTAAATCTAGATAAACAGGCTTGAACACATTCTCCAGCAATTTATTCTCATCGATCATAACACTACACCTAGGTCTTATATCGAATTTATCTCTAGAAAAATTATTATAAAGGAATATAATTATATTTATTTGAAGAGAAATATAGCTCAGATAAGTGAATCTCATGAGAAAATACTCGAGAAGAGAGATTAATAGGATAATGAGTACCGAAAAAGTTATTGTGAGAATCGGGCGTAAAGGAATCACCGAGGGACTAATCAGCGAGATTAAGAGACAATTAAATCAGAGAGGATATATCAAGCTAAAGATCTTGAAGAATATAAGATCTCATATAAAAGATGAAGATATCGAGAAATTAGCTAATAGTGCTGGGGGCAGAGTAGTTTCAAAAAGAGGTTTCGTCTATTTAATAGTCTTAGCGAAGCCGAAGAGAGCTTGACTGAAAGCTATTCACTTAAGTATATGAATATGATCTATTTATTCTCCTCAGAAGCAGAGCAATTACTATCCATAGAAGAATAATTCGAGTAAACGCCATCCACTGTATAGGACTTGTCCTCAAGTGAGGATCTGAATACGGTATAGCTAGATATTCTCTAAATAACTCACCTCTAAACCAAAAAATCATTATAAGTGTATTAAGAAGATCACTTAGTAATAATAATAAAGTCTCCAAAAATCCTGTAATTAGAAAGAGAGGAGTTATCGAGATATTCATTTGAGGAGAATAAACATATGAGACAGATATGAGAGAAGCAAGACTAATTAAAGATGCATATAGCGTTTTTTCCTCCACTTCACAATTCTCGTTTTTGACTAGTATATATAGGGTCACTAATAGAGGGAGAGAGAGCATTAAAGCTTGTGAAATACTTCTCCACAAAGGATCCCATATATTATCAACGAATAATATATAGAAACAGTTTTCACAATACCATGTTGCGTGATGAGATAGAAAGTCTTGAAAAGCCTTAGGGAATAATAACATGAATAGTGAGAAACCTAATAAAACAGTCTCTAAGAAAAATAGTAGCGTCGCAGGCGCCTTATATCTAGCATTATCTCCTTCCACCTTATGAATATAATAAAGATATGGTAAAACGAAAACACCAGTAAATATTTTTGATAAAACAGATAGGCCCAGGATAAATGAGCTTACTAAATATCTTCTCTTAAATAAGTATACGAGAGACCACATAGCGAGAGAGATCGCAACTATATCCCAATTATACATGAGGTAATAGATGATAGAGAAAGAAGCTATAGATAAAAGGATCTTTGCAAAGGAGCCATTTATATCATACTCCCTAACTAAAGTCTCGATCGCGGAGATGTACAGTATGTAAAAAAAAGCATTTATGAAGAAGAGTACATAAACATGAACAATAACAGGATCATAGTTATGTGATATGTAGATTACTAACTTAGTTACTAAAGAACTCATGGCCCATAGAAAACCTATGAAAGGTGGATACTCGAATCTAAAATCTCTGTAGGGAATGCCATATACAGTATCTCCTCTAGAGATATCTAGCGTTATTGAGTAAATATCGCTATATTCTCGCAAGACCCCGTGGATATAAACAGATGATCCAATAACAAGTAATGGAATAAGATAAGTCAGTATTAAATAACCATAGTTATTACTTAATATGTATTTGTTCATCAAAACTCCTAGTAATATTATTCTGGTTTATATATAACACTACCAGTTTCTTTCAGAGATCTATATCCTCGAAGCCTCCTCTCTAACTTGTTTCTGAACATATCAGATCTTAATGTATCTAATATTCCCTGGATCGGCTTCTTATCGAATCTATCATAAGGAATCACGAAATCATATATTTCCTCAGTCAATGGTATAAACTCTAAGTCCTTATACAGATCTACTACAGCCTCAATAGCTATACCTACATCAGCTCTCCCCATCACAACAGCTGCGGCAACAGCTGTATGTGTCTTGGCTTCATAGGTGTACCCCTTAATATATTTAGTGGGATCTTCTTCACCAATTAATTCCCTTAGCATCATATCAGTATAGGTTCTTACTCCAGAACCTTTATTCCTATTAATGAATATGACATCTTCTCTTAGCAAATCCTTGAATCCCTTTATGTTCTTAGGATTATTCTTCTTAACTATGAAACCTATTCTTCTAGCATACCCTCTAACTACATAGACTCTACCTCTAAGATTCATTCTATCAATCATGTGAATATTATACTCTCTCGACTCTTCATCTAATAAATGTGTTCCGGCAATATCTGCATCTCCTCTTTTAACAGCGTACCAGCCACCCAGAGATCCTATAAAGATTCTCTTGCTATTCTTTAATCCAGCGGAATCTAATAATAAATCTACGCCTAAGCAGTGACTACCTATGAAATAGATCTCTGGAACTTGGATCTTACTTGAGATAAGTATCACGTCCACAGTCTCACTTTCATCAAGATATTCTCTATCCTCTGGAACTTCTACAAAACCTTCCGATAAAACAAGATTCATTACAGAACCAGATCCAAGCATAAGTGGGTAAGCAACAATATGATCTTCTCTCTCAACGAGAGCCACAGGAATAAACTCTCTGAGACCTCTACCAGCCTCTATTCTATAGGGCACTTTTGCTCTTATAATATCTCTTCTCTCATCTATACCATAGATCCTTAGTATAGCAGGTTTAATAACTCTTAATAGGATCATTACCGCGGAGAATGGAAAGCCTGGTAAACCAATTAATAACCTATTCTTTACCTTAGCCACTACGGTAGGTTTACCAGGTTTTGTTCTTAGCCCGTGTAATAATATCTCTCCCCCTAGATCTCTGAAAATCCTGTAAACCAAGTCTCTATATCCAGCTGAAGTTCCACCACTAGTTACTACAACATCATTTTTCTCAAGGGCTGAGGATATACTATCATAGATTAGTCTATAATCGTCTCCTAAGATCCCGTGATATGATGCCTCTAAACCTAATTCTCTTAATAGTGCAACGATTGTTAAGCCATTAATATCATATATTTTACCTGGTGCAAGTTCTTCGCCTGGGTAAACGAGCTCCGCACCGGTTGAGAAAACAGAGATCTTTAGTGGCTCATAGATCTTGACTCTTTTAATACCTGATGCTATCAATGCTGCTAACTCTCGAGGAGTAATTACAGATCCTTTTCTAATAACAAGATCTCCTATAGATATATCAGAACCTGCCTGAGAAATATTCTCGCCAGAGTATGTTCCCTTTAGGATATATATTTTGTCTCCTATCCTCTTAGTATATTCACTCATAACAACTGAGTCAGCTCCTCTAGGTATAATTGCTCCGGTCGAGATCTCTACCGCACTTCTCTCTCTTAATTCAATAGTTGGTAATTCACCTACCTCAATTTTACCTATTACTGATAACTCTACGGGTTCTAGCTCGTTGGCGCCTGCTACATCTACGGATCTTACGGCATAACCATCTACTATGCTTCGATCAAAGGGTGGATAATCTTTTCTCGAGTATATGTCCTCAGCTAATATCTTTCCTAATGAATCTGTGATATCCACCTCTCTAATTCTTGGGAACCCTAAATCTAGGAAAGTTCTATATAAAATCTCTATAGCTTCTTCAACAGAGACTAAGTTATGGAAAATAAGAGTATCTCTTTTGCTCATAATTCTCTGTGAAATAATCATATTAAAAATAATATATAAGAATTATGTGATGAAGACATACGAGAAAATATATTACTCAGAGAAGACATATAATTTCTATTTACTCTTCTGGCCCTCATTTATACTGCCTATAATTGAGATCAGAGATAATGGCAAAGAGGCGAAGAAAACCGCGGGATTCTGCAAAGGTCTTGTAATGAGAGAATTAGAGAATTACGGCTACTATGTGACTCATGAATCAAAAGAATGTATTGATTATGCAAAATATATATTGGGTAAATGGTTTAGTTACGAACAAATAAAAAAGATCATTGAAAAAAGTAATTTAGTTAAACACTTACATCAACTAATCCAAATCTTCAAAGACTATGGAATAGCTGTTTCTCCAAAAGATGATATTGAGATATTTATAACAATATTTCTCTCGCAAAACACAGAATACCACACAAACACTGTTAGATGGGTAAAAAAGATCCTTGATATCTTTGATATTCGTAGAATAGATCTAATAGATCAAAGAAATATTTCAGAGAGAATCGGGAGAAGCTATCAGCTTCTTAGATTACCAGAGGCATTAAAATGTTATCTCGATATAAGAGAAAAGATCTTGAGAGGATCTCATAAGCTGCTATTAGATTGCCCATATGTGGGTCCCAAAATCTATTTTGCTTATAGACTACATGTTTTATTAGATCTTGCTATAGCTCCTATAGATATTAATTTACATAAATATCTCTTAAAATATGCGCCTGAAATAACACAATATAAAAAACCTGTAGAGAGATATTGTAGAATTTTTGAATGTAAAGACTGCTTAATTAAAGATTCTTGTATGGAAAGTATTTTAAAGAAAGAATATAGCATGGCTCTGGGATGGATCCAGACTGTTGTGTATGTCTATAATGATTTATTGAAAAATAGAAATATATATATTTAAGACTTAAAAGCTTAAGAAAATAGGAGATTAATACATCTGAAATTAGCAACATCTACTATTATTTAATTTACTTCTATTCTCTTGTCTATAGAATAAGTAGATTATACTTAATAGAGTGAGTGTTGCTATGCCCGAGGGAATCGTTATCTCTATTCCTGGTGTTATTGCTGTGGAGACTAGAACCCCTAAGAGGAGAATTGTGCCTACTATCGATAAATATGGGATCTTTTTTATATATTTTAGCGAGAAGACTATGTGAGAAATTAATATTGATAACCAAACAAATACGCCTCCAAATGCAGCAACTCCAAAAGCTATTAAATAGGACGCTGATGAACCATACTTATATGTAACATACGTCATTATAGCGACCCCCATCATTGAAGCAATTAAAGCGTTGAAAGGAACCTTGAATCTATTGAGTTCTCCTAGTTTAGCTGGAGCCAACCCACCTCTTGCTAGAGAGAAGAGCATCCTTGAGGTTAAATAAAGATCTGTATTAGCTCCAGATAAGGCTGCAGTTAGCACTATGAAATTCGTGAGAGAGGCTGCAACAGGTATTCCAGCTAGTCTAAAAGCCGTTACAAAAGGACTTTCATTCACACCACTTTTACCATAAGGAACTAAAAGCACTATTACTGTTATCGCAGCTACGTATAGAAAAGTTAATAGAGCGAGAGTAGTTTTTAATGCTTTCGGTGCCTCCTTTTCAGGATCTCTCGCTTCTCCAGATGTTACTCCGACAACCTCTACACCAATAAAAGAATATATTGCCACAACTGTGGCAAGCCAAACTCCAAGTAGCCCATTTGGAAATGCTGAATTAATAGTTGTGTCTAGGGAACTGATCTCATAACTCAAAGATCTCGAGACTATATACATTCCTACTATCACAAAGACTATTATAGCTGAACTTTTTATAAATGATAAGACAAACTCTACAGTACCTATTGTCTTAACCGACACTGAGTTTAGTATGAATAATATAGATCCAAAAATAAGTATCCATATAACCGGATCAGCGTTAGGGAACCAGTATGACATATAGATCGATATGGCAACCATATTAGCTCCTATAGCAAAGACCTCCGCAAACCAATACATATATTTTACGAGGAAACCCATATATCTCCCGATGAAAATCTCGGCATGATTTCCAAACGAGCCAGTACTCGGTATAGCTCTTGTCATCTCTGCTAGGGCTAATCCGGTTATGTATGTTATAAATGCTCCTAGTACAAATGATAATGCTACGCCGGGACCAGCTAATTTTATTGCAAAACCACTACCAAGAAACATGCCGGTTCCAATAGCTGAGCCTATTGACATCATCACCATTTGCCCGTGAGATAATGCTTTAAGTAGTCCTCTTTCTCTCTCATTTATTCTTCTCTTAATAGATTCGATTCCCTCTACCAACCAGATCACCCCTTTATCATTCGGAGCATGAGGTTCATGTTAACTCTACACCTCTTCTCTTTAAGTCCTGCACGACATCATCTAAACCGAGCCTTTTCAAAACACTTTCCTTCGGGATCCCTGTTTTGATATCCCAGCCTCTAACCTCATAATACTCGTCAAGCATTTGTTGAAGTTCTATTATGTGTCCCTTAGATCTTCCGTTAGGCATAGGTTCCTTGAGAAAACGTTTTGGTAGCGTATCATCTTTTCTTCTTATTCCTTCTCTAACTAAGTATGCTCTCTCGAGATTAATTATTCTCTCACCTATGTCTCTTACTTCATCAATCGTGAAGCTTAATCCCGTTATAGCCGTTAATAATCTCGCGGTTTTCTCGTAGTCTAGTATATTCATGTTCTCTGCTAAGTTCTTACATACCTCAAGAGAGTCTACGAGAGCACATATATTTTCGTAATAAGCAACTAATTTTCCTTTACCTCTTACTCCAAGTCGCATTGTTGCTTCTGGTTCTCCAAACATTTTTCTCCCAAGTTCTGGATCATCGCTTAATTCTATGAATGGCTCGGATCTTAAGTGATCGGCTCCTCTGCTAGCAACAGCGAAACCGAGACCGTATCCTTTTAGAGCTCTAGGATCAGCTTGAATCATTTCAAGCTTTTTTACATGAAAAGCAATATCTTTTCCTCTACCTAGTTTCTCAGCTGCTCTCGCCACGCCTTCCGAAAGAATAGATCCAAAGCCCTGTTTATATGCAATCTGTTTTATGAGTTCTAGAACCGAATCCATATTACCCCACTCTAGCTTAAGTCCTCCTAACTCATCGTCTCTTAGATCTCCTCGTTGATATAATTCCATAGCCCATGAAATAACCTCGCTAGTAGTTATGACATCCATCCCAAGATCATTTACTAAGTCTACAGCCTCCAGCGCTTTTCGAAGATCTCTGTTTCCGATTCTCACGGTCATACCCGCGAGGGCCTCGTATTCAAGTCCCTCACTAACTTTGCTTAACCCACTGCTATCCTTGAATACATATACTCTACTACAGGGCACAACACATGAGAAGCATCCTCTGGTTCTTACATTATATTTCACGGCCATGATCTCACCACTTACCTCAAAAGCGAAATCAACTTCTCCTTTCGTGAAGTGGAATCCTGGCAACATTCCTATTTTATTTCCTGCTAAAAGGATCCTGGTTGTTCCCATAATTCTTCTTGGCCAGTACTGTTCGTGTGTATAAACTTCTCTCTCTATTTCATCAACTAAGGCCTTAAATTCTCCGGGTTTCGCCACCTCCACAAAACCTTCACCTCTAACTACAATAGCTTTAACTTTTTTCGAGGCCATGACAGTACCCATTCCTGTTCTCGCCGCAGGTCTAATCATATTAAAGAAGACACCACCAAATAGTACTCCATTCTCGGCTGCAGGTCCCACTAAAGCGATTTGAGCCCTGTGATCTCTAATCTCTCTAAGGATCTGATCATACGCCTTTGAAATTCTCTGACCCCAAATCCCTTCAGCGTCTCTAAACTCAACGGTTTTATTAGTTATGTATATATACACAGGCTTCGGACTTTCACCCTCAAGAATAATCTGATCTACACCAGCATATTTCATTTCTGACCCAAAATGCCCCCCAGCATTAGAGTCTCCTAAGATCCCTGTCAGCGGAGATTTCGCACTAACATTAACTCTTGTACCAAGTGGGAAACCTGTTCCCGCAACAGGTCCTGTCGCAATCATGAGTTTGTTCTCTGGTCCAAGAGGATCAGTGCCTGGAGGAACTTCATTATAGAGTCTTCTCACATTAAATCCTCTTCCACCCACGTATCTTTTTACAAGATCTTTACTTAACTCTTCGTATTTCACTTCTCTTCTCGATAGATCTATTCTCAGGATCTTACCTGCATATCCATATAATCTACTCACTTCTAGCCACCCACATCTTTCTAATCTTTTTTGTTTCTGCTACCGCTACGGCGTGATCTCTTCCTAGCGGGTCATCTTCTTCAATGTCTCTTGATAAGACCTCATAGGTGAGAAATAGTGCTCCCGTAGGACATCTCTTTATGCATTCTGGTGATCCTCCACAAAGATCGCAAATCAGTGGTTTTGATGAGATGGGATGTAATGACAAATACCCATAGGGACACGCAATAACACAAGAACCGCACCCCATACATAGCTCGTCAACGAGTTTTACAAGACCGCTATTCATGTCTCTATATAATGCATTCGTTGGACAGATCTTTGCGCACGGTGCATCTTCACAGTGTTGACACGTAAGAGGAAAATCTATTCTCAGAGCATCATTTCTAACAACTTTTATTCTAGAGAAGTATGGAGAGAAAATTCCTTCGTGTCTATAGGAACACCAAAGTTCGCAATATCTACATCCTGCACATCTAGTCGGGTCCGCTCCTATGTGAAGAGCCATTGGCTCATTAAAATCACCATGATTAAGAAGTTTATAGTGGCTGCTTATAAGCTTTTGCTTTAGTTTCTTTAACAGGACTTTGAATCATTCGTTACAATTTTAAGCTAAGACATGATTCGATGTGATTCTTTTTTCTGGTGCAAGTTGACTTAGAACCATGATCAGCTTATTGTCAGTCTTGATCCTATCACTAATAATATGAGTTATTCGAGAAGAAATTATTTCAATTAATTATTAATTAAAGGAGATTTATGTATTTACTGTATTTAATTAATCTATTAAATTATTTAGAGGGTTGAGTTAATGAGTGATAATTCTATTCTTAGTAGAGATGTTTCTATCAGGAGAAGAGTTCACGTGATAAGTGATCGGTGTAAGGAGTGTGGTTTATGTATAATTGTGTGTCCAAGAAAAGTATTGATATTAGGCGAGACCCGTAACGGTAAGGGGTTTAGATACCCTATTATTAAGAATATGTATGAATGCATATTCTGTAAATTGTGTGAGTATATATGTCCTGAGTTAGCCTTATACGTCTCATAAATCTTGAGAGGTGATATCTACGAAGATCGATTATTTATCTGGAAATATAGCAATTGCTGAGGCAGCCTTAACGGTTGGGCTAAGATTTTTCGCTGGGTACCCGATAACGCCTTCATCAGATATATTTGAGTATTTAGCAGAGAAACTTCCTGAGAGAGGGGGCTATGTAATACAATTCGAGGACGAGATAGCGTCTATAGCAGCTGTTATAGGAGCCTCGTGGACATGTAATAAGGCTATGACAGCAACCAGCGGCCCTGGATTTTCTCTAATGGTTGAGGGTATCAGTATTGCAGTAATGACTGAGACACCGTTAGTGATAGGCTATATAATGAGAACTGGACCAGCAACCGGTGTTCCCACGAAAACTGGTCAATACGATGTCCTTCAGGCTGAGTATGGATTTCATGGTGGATTACCTATTCCTGTTTTTTCACCTTCTAGTCCTCAAGAAGCGTATGATTTAACAATTAAAGCCTTTAATATTTCAGAGGCTCTGAGAACACCAGTAGTACTTCTCTCAGACGCTACACTAGCCGGGACTTATGGAAAAGTTGTTATGAGAGAGTCAACGGAGATAGAGATCCTCGAGAGAAGAAAACTTTCTAGAGATAATCACTACATGTATTCTTCAAAAGATCTTGTTCCACCAATGCCATGTATAGGTGAAGGTCTAAAACTATATGTTGAGACATTAACTCATGATGAGAGAAACATCTATGTACCCACGACTGAGGTGCAGAGAAGATTAGTTAGTAGATTATATAGAAAAATAATTGATAATATAGGCATGATAACAGAGTACAGTCTATATAAATATGGTAATAATAGATGTGATTTAATACTGATATCATATGGCTCAAGTGCTTTGTCAGCTAGTGTTGCTTCAAAGCTTCTTAATGAGAGAGGCTACAGAACATGTCTATTAAAAATTAAGTCTCTTTATCCAATAAATGAGATTTTGCTAAAGAACTTAACAGAGGAGGCTTCAAAAATATTTGTTGTAGAAAATAATGTAGGTCTCTACTATAGAGAGATCAGGGGTGTTTTAAAAGATAAGGATGTAAGGAATATCTCTATCATAGATCTTCATATCATAGATCCTTACGAGATCATTGAGGAGGTGTTGAGAAATTTATGAGTATTGAAACATACGAAGAAACTCACCCAATAGATAGATATGTTAGAGTAGATAAACTTCCAACACTCTGGTGTCCTGGCTGTGGGAATGGTATCGTGATGCATTCTTTACTGAGAGCTATAGATAAAAAAATTTCTCTAGGGAAATTACACGAGGATCAATTAGTGTTTGTAGGCGGTATTGGTTGTGCTTCTAGAATAGCTATGTATATGAATTTCGACTCAATAAGAACCGCTCATGGAAGAGCTATTCCACTAGCAACAGCAATAAAGATCCTTAGGCCAGAGATGAAGGTCATTGTTGTGGGAGGAGACGGTGACTTAGCTGGTATAGGAGGTAATCATCTGCTACATGCTATGAGAAGAAATACAGATCTACTCGTAGTATTAGTGAATAACTTCATCTACGGAATGACTGGAGGACAGCAGTCGCCAATGACTCCACAAGGGATATATACAACAACTACCCCCAGGGGAAATCCCGAGAAACCTCTTAATATAATGAAACTAGCTTATGCCCTAGGAGTGAGTTTTGCTGCCAGGGGCTCTGTGACTCATCCTTATTTCCTAGATGAGATCTTTAGTAGAGCTCTCGATAAGAGAGGTTTCTCATTGGTTGAAGTACTATCTATATGTCCTGAGGTCTTTGGTAGACACATTGGTTTTCGTAGGGCAACAGAACTCTTCATAGAGTTTAAGAAGAGAATAATTCTAAAGAGAAAACCTTCTATCGAGGAAAGCGACTATGATTGGGACAGAGGTTTTGTGATAGGAATATACATAGATAGAGAGGATAAAGAGTCTTTATCCGATACATATAAAAATAGTTCTTGAGCCAGGATGAGATAATGAGAATAGAGATATTAATTGCAGGTAGAGGAGGTCAAGGAATTCTATTAATGGGTAGAGTATTGGGGAAGGCTCTATCGAGATACACCAATTACTATGTGATAGGAAGTGAAAGCTACGCGGCTGAGGTTAGGGGAGGGGATTCTCGAGTAGATCTTATCGTATCTGATAGAGAGGAAGAAGCTGATTTCATAAGAGTTTATAGAGCAAACATAGCTATTTTTATGCATCAAACTCAATTAGAGGTTTACAGAGAATTTGTAGATAAAAACGCTACTGTATTTATAGATAAGACTAATTTATTTGATCAAAGTCTTGTTCCGAGTAGTTGGAGAAGCTACATAGAACCATATACTTACATCGCAGAGAAAATACTTGGATTGAGTAGAGTTGCTAATATGATTGCTTTAGGACACATGATTCTAGAGACTAGAATTATTGATATAGACAAGGTAGAAGAGATACTTATCGGTGAATTCCGAGACGACAAAGATTTATTGGAGAAGAATATAAGAGCTCTTAGATACTACTCTCAAAAGAAACTTGAACTTCCTTGACTAAAGATCTAGTTTAGACACTATCATCACATATAGCACATATGCTACATACCTCACATAATTAGGATCCTCTACACTCACTAGATCTCTTATACCTAAAGTCTCGAGCTCCTCAGCTATAAAACTCTTAACATAATCTTCTTCAAAGGCTCTAGGATCCTTCTGATAGTAAGAGATTAGATCTATTAAATTCTCTACGGAACTCAATAACTCTGGTTCTTTAAAAAGATCTATTGAACGATTGATGATATTTTCTATAAAAAACCTCTTGTAAGGAACATAACCTATTTTCTCGATCCATTCCTGAGCAACTTCTCTAATAAATAAATCTAGCACTGGATCTTTGATACCTAAGTTATGAACAACGCTTTTAATAGTTAGAGAATAGATTAATACCTCAGATAATCTTTGGAGAGAATCTTCTCTTGATATTACCTCAGAGAATGGGAGCAGAGAATTAGTACCCAGTGAAATATTCACAGCGCCACTAACACCGCACTCACTCGTAGCCTCGGAAACATCTATAGACCCTATAATCAATTCACCTAGTAAAAAGACTATTCTTAATACTCAATATAAACATTACGCCAAGATCATAAATAATCAAACCTTTTAAGTTGTTTCTTAACAGAATATATAGGGATTAGAGCCGCCGTAGCTCAGCTGGTAGAGCGCCGGCCTTGTACGGTTCGTCACGACTCCGAAGTCGCTCAAGAGAGCCGGTGGTCGCGGGTTCAAATCCCGCCGGCGGCTTTATGAAATATTATCCTTACGAGCTATAGAGATAGATTTATAGTTATAAAGCCTCTGCTACTTATTGTGTGTTGCTGAGTTAATTTGTTTATAATCTCTGATTCTTTCTTCAATTAATTTAACCCAACTAGGAATTCGTACATTATCTATTCTTCTACTAGGTGTGTAAGGTTTGATATCTAGAACTGGTGTTCCATCAAATAAATCGAGGTTCTTTACATAGAGAATATTTCTGTCCACCTTTATTAGCTCTAATATGGATAAAGCTATGGGATTAGGTCTATGAGGACTATCGGATGCGAATACTCCTATCTCGGGTAGGTCTTCTAAACTAAATCCTAGTCTAACAGCTCTTCTAGGTTTAACTATCAAAGTTTTTCTCTGATGTTCAGTTACCTTATGAAGATAAGCGATGACTATTATATGTGAGAAATCTTCTATGCCTCTTAGACCAGCCACGTATTGCTCAAAGATCTCGATGTAGCCCTCTACACCCTCCCAGCTACTTCTTATCTGATCGTCAGAGTATCTAGTTCTAATGAAACCTATTGGTCTTAGCTCGATTATCAATGATCTACACCTAATCTAAGGTGGCTCTACACCGTAGATCTTTACTATATTATCTATATTAACTGTATATAGGATGTCTTTACTGACTACACCTTCGTTCAAAGCTCTTATACTGTTAGTGATTATTTCCCAAGGATACATGGGTCTACCAGGTCTCTCAGGATCATCTAAGAAATCACTTTCATAAACATAGTTTATGATCTTCATATCTCTAAGATTCTCAATAATTTGATAGAGAGCAGGAACCGTAGCTACTAGACCTAGCTCCATAGAGGGTTTCAGATTCTTGGGTTTAGCGTGATGCATAACTACTCTCCATGGATTAAGAGAGTATTTATGTATCTTTCTATATATATCGTAGGCTGTTACCCAACCGCCCTCCTCTAGATGTAGATGTACTAATATATCATAGTCTCTCGCTATCTCGAGTATTGACTCAAAAATATTCTCTGCTAAAACCATGTGCTCCGGAGAGACCTTATAGTGAGGTCTGCCAATCTCTGCTAATCCATCTAATAAATCTTTTTTAATTAAATTCGCTACGTGTCTTACCCAATTAATAGACATATTATATACTCTCTGAGGATCTATTTTCAGAGAATCTATCATTTTATCAATCATTGCAGGATGAAATCCACCTAAACAAGCTATCTTTATACCTTCTATCTTCTTTGCTCTTTCACATTCTTTTAAAAGGATCTCTAACGATTTCTCGAAGCCTTCTTCACTAGGTTGAAGACCTAGGCTAGTGGGTGGTAGACCTACTAAAGCCATGAACCATCCGCCACTCTCCCTGAATTTTCTCACTATGTACTCAGCACCATACCCCCTCAGAGGATTACTGTGGAAATGAGCATCGGCAAACAAAAGATCTTTGTGATGCTTACTACCACCTCTAGCGTTCAATACTTCCTCACTCTCTATATTAGATTTGTTTATGAGTTAGTTAAAGAAATATTTATGAGGTCTCTATCACATGGTTCTTGTAAGTATTGATTTGTTAGAGAAGAAATTAAAACAGTATCCTCTAATCTCTGAAGCATACAAAATACTAGAGAGAGATGAGGAGGTTCAAGAGCTTTTAAGAATGAGTAACATTTTTGCTGTGACAAGACTTAGGTACAATGATCACGGGCCTGTTCACGCTCGCATAGTGTCTGGATCTGCTCTAGAGATCTTTGATCTACTAATATCAGCCGGCATTCAACCAACAACTGTAAGAGATAGAACATCTGAGAACATAGATGAGGCTAGATTAATTGTTTTCCTGGGAGCATATTTGCATGATATAGGGAATTCTATTCATCGAAGCAACCATGAATTGATCGGAGCATTGTTGTCAAGGGATATAGTTAGTAGGGTACTAGATTCATTAGGTATAAGAGGTAGAAGAGCAATATCACTGAGGCAAGAGGTTCTTCACACAATATACTCTACTGAATACTCCGTTAAGTGTTTAACAGTCGAAGCAGGTGTTGTGAAGATCGCTGATGGAACAGATATGTCTATGGGTAGGGCTAGAATACCGTATAAATTAGGTAAAGTAGATATGCATGCCATGTCCGCCTTATCTATTAGATCCGTTGATATAGACAGGGGCAAGGAGAGACCTGTGAAAATAAATGTTAATATGAACGACTACGCCGGGCTATTCCAAATAGAAGAAGTATTAATGCCCAAGATCCTCACTAGCTCAATAGAGAATTACTTTGAGATATGGATCTCCCTGGGCGAGAAAATATCTCAATACTATCCATCGACTACTAAGTAGTCTTAAAAACTATTCTGGTCCCAATACTCTCTCCATTGATTACTCTAATAATATTATAAGGATCTTTACCATTTATAATCACAGTATTGATCTTACTTCTCTCAATGATATTAAGAGCTATCGGATCAATCAATTCATAGCCTCCTGCCACAAAACTTTGAGATCCTTTCATAAGCTCTCTTAAACTCCTTACAGAGACCTCCTTCAGAAGTCTCGCATCTGGTTTAGAAGGATCTTTATCATACACCCCTTCGACAACTGTAGCGTATATCAGAAGATCCGTGTGCAAGACCTCTGCTATAGATGCAGCAACAGCAATTGTTGATTGTCCAGGTTGAAGACCTCCTGCAATAACTATCTTTCCTGTTGCCCAGGCCTCGAAGATCTCATCAAAATTCCTAGGGATCTTTGTGTAAGCAACATCGCTTAGAGATATAGCTAGCAACATAGCGTTTACTCTCGTCATTTCTATCCCTATAAGATCACATAATCCCTCGTTCTTTGTAAGTTCTCTACAAGCGTTGATGTAACTCCTCGCTTTTTCCCCACCACCTACAACAACTAGGATTTTTAGACCTCTATTATACAGCTCCCTTAGGATATCGGCAAATTTCTCTAAAAGTTCTCTTTTATCAGGATCAATTAATTTACCACTGATCTTAATTACAACGTTTTTCATAAATCTCTATACCCTATCTAGATAAAACTTTTTCTTCATATAAAGATTTCTTTCTATTATACTCCTCTCTAGACATAATAATCTTTGCAGGAACACCTGCCACAACGGAATTCTCGGGAACATCTCTTACTACAACAGCTCCAGCCGCTACAACAGAGTTCCTCCCGATCTTGATACCTGCAACTATCGTGCTATTTGCTCCAATAACAACATTGTCCTCAACTACTGTCTCAATTAATCTTCTACTGGGAGGATATCTATCGTTTGTAAACACTGCTCTAGGCCCTATAAACACATTGCTTCCCACAATAACTTTAGGAGGTATGTATACTCCAGATTGAATACTCACGTTTTCTCCTATCACAACTTCCCCATCAATAATTGTCCCAGTACCCACAACACTGTTTTTCCCAATTTTTGTGTTCTCTCTAATTAGTACATTATGCCCTACTCTAGTGTTGTCTCCTATATAAACTCTTTCGTATATCACCGTATGAGATCTGATAATTACCCCTGGACCTATATGTGCTCCTTCACCGTATTCCACAAGATCTTTTTTCGAAATAGCTTTTTCCTTCATATAGATCTCTATAGTGCCTTTGGTAGGAAAGCCTATTTCTACAAAATCAAATAAGAAAACATTATTTTCGATAATACTTTTCCCATAGATCTTTGAAGTCGGAGATACATAAGCGTTTTTTACTACTGCACGAGATGATATCACTTAACTCCCCTAGTCAACATTTTAAAAGCGTCTATAAATATTGGGGACGTAGATGGAGTTAATAGAATTCATTAGATACATAGCACTACAAATAATGATGATTGGATGGATAATCTTTCTGGTAACATGGATGGTTGGATGGGTGCTCAGAGGAGCTCCCATACCAATGACAAGGCTTAAAAAAACAGGACACTCACTTATAGAAGATGCTGTATGGGCCGCTTTCTGGCTAGCCATGGGCGGCACTGTATTTTCACTTATAGTATATATAGTGAACACGATCGGTATGCCTATGCCACCTCCACCTAGCAACGTTATTTCTCAAACAATTTCTCCGTGAAGTATTTTATGAAGTCTTTCATTTAGTGATCATGTAATGGAGATCAGTAATCTCCTAGAATTATCATACTACTTAGCTTTTCTAAATTATGTTTTAGGAGCAGTTTTACTAGGTTCACCTCTACCCTTCGCTTCTGTGAAGAGGCTTGGCTATAACATGATGAAGGATTCTGTAGCAGGATTCGTTTTGATAACCAGCTTCTACATCATTCTACAATTAATTAATTTCCTTAGAGGTCTGATAGGATCAAATACTAATGATTTTGATTCTTGGTTCACAACTCAATCTATTACAATCTCAGAAAAACTTGTATCATTAAAACTAGTACTACTCGCCTCAAATCCTCTACTAAGGTCATTAATAGAACCTATAGTATCTGTTGCAGCATCCCTTCTAAGTACAGCCTTCACTAGTCTCTTCCTGCTAAGAATCATTTATAGTTTAGTTATGCAAAAAGGAAGTGTTTTACTGTCCTTAGGAATCCTTCTGTACACAGTACCACTAGGAATATTCAAGAGAGCAGGATCCTTGTTAATATCATTCGTTATAATATCAATGATCGCGCTACCAGCGATACCAAATTTCGTTGATTTTCTCGCCTCAAATATAGTCAATACGAGCGGTTCATCAACTCAAACATTAGAATTAATCGCGTACCCCCTGATAATAGTGAGAGACTTATCTGGAAATAATCTATCATACTCTTATGCAAAGTTTTATCTAGCAAGCGATTCTAACAACGTTATTGCAGCATACCCAGCTGATGTAAGAGGTATTATTGACTGCAGATCCCTGAATCATGGTCTGCCTATGGAGAAGAATATTTTCGCGCGAGTTGAATTATATGGTTGGTTATTTGAGTCCAGTAACTCCATATACATAACGCGAGATTGCTTAGAGAGGCAATGTGTACTTTCATTAAAGATATCTAGCATAATGACCTCAGATGCTCCTTACATAATTATTCATACTCCATATAATATTGTCGCATATAATTACTCTATACATAATGTTGGAGATAATACTAAGCAAATAATGATCTATATAGTCACGTCTTCAAACGATGAATTCTACATAACATTTCCAGCGACCACAAAGATCTTGTTACTAGATATAAATGACGCGAATACTAGCTATAGAGTAATTGAGTGGTCATGGAATGGAGTCTCTGGATACACTTATGTATCGAGATTAAACCCTGGATTGAACAAGATCGATATACTTTATAACTATACTAAGCCTCCTCAACCCACAAGTGAAATAGTTCCATATACATCTAATAATAATGCTACGGAGAATACTTTAGAGAATATTTTATCTGATGTAATATCTATCTTGATCATATCTACGTTTCTGCCATCTATATACGTAACTCTTATACTGATGGCTACTAATGCATTATCTAAGATCTTAAGTGCAAGAGGTTAAAGATCCTATTTATTTTTTTGACCTTGCTCAACAACTATCATAGTTAATGTGGCTTTAACATTAGGGATCTTTCTTATTTTCCCTGCAACAATATCTTTTAGCTTATCAATAGAATCAGTTTTGATTCTGGCAAGAATATCATATATACCATACACAACATATATTTCCTTTACTTCTTCAAAAGACTTTAATTTCTCAACGACTTCTGACTCATTACCTACCTCAGTATTTATAAGCACAAGTGCCTCAACCATTTTTTTAACCAAAGTATTGAAATACTTAATATAAATATAAGCATTTATACTTGATTAATTAGAGTATGGTGATATTAAAGATCCGTATACCTACGACAGATTTGTATAAATAGTATAAACTAGGTCTAAGATTTTTCAATCAATTTCTATTCAGCATAGAAAAACTCTATATTTTAAATTTTAAATACACATCCGTTTGTCTGATATAAAAGTTACTTACATTGATCAAGTTATGTTTTTTTCTACAAATTTTCTCTTTTCCATATCTCTGCAAGGGTTTTGATAAATGCTTCATATTTCTAATAGGTGGTTTCAATATTATATTTTCCTCAATACCTAATCTAGGTATTTCCTCTATCAGTTTCTTTCCTAAAGGGTCTATGTAGCCACACTTTGGACACTTAAATCCTTTTCTAGATCCTCTACTAATCATCCTAGCACCACATCGAGGACATAAAGGGTTTTTTTCAATATATTTCTTACTAAGCTGCAGAATCTTTATCATTTCTACATTTATTATTACTTTATCTGATCCTTCTAATTCAGATAATGGTTTCACTGAACCACCGATCAGTACTAGATCACCTCTTATCAATTTTTTAATGATCTCTCTAGCCTCACCGAACTCCTTGTAGATCGCGATCCTAGCTTTAACATCTTTATCAAAAGAATCCGAAACCTCTATGAATAAATCACCTCCTCTCGTCACAACGGGTTCTTTATCTATAAGAACTTCGAAGAGTCCTATTCGATACGGCTTCGCCTCACTAAGCCTCCTAGGTACAAGGTGCTGATCTGTGGCTTGGTTGGTTTTAAAAATGAGATATTCATCAATACCCGAAGGCTTAAGTATCTCAACTGCTTTTAATAAGATCTCGGGTTTCTCTCCTCTTATACCCAAAGCAACAGGTCTCCCTAACCGGGGTCTTATTAAGATCTTATTAGTCTCGGGATCTATATTATTGAAAGTGAGAGGATAAGTAGCTTTATTCATTAAATACACTCTCTCAGGATCTATATACACATCATTATTTCTTAAAGAATATCCTAAGATCTCGTAGGTGCAATCATGTTCTACAAAATGATGCGCTATGGAGGCTAAGGCTCCAATTATTCCTCTGCCACGCGAGACTATTCTTCCTCCTAACTTTTCTATTAATTTCTCAGCAACTTCTAGATATATTATATCTGATAAAGCTCTTACGAAATACTCTTTCAATAATAGCAATGCGCTATTTCTGGTTCCCTTTAAGATAACAATGCCTGGTTCTGCGCCCTCTCCCAAATCTATTCTACTACCTAAAGATCTGATTATTTCCGCTAGTTCATCGATAACGTATTCGTAAGTGTAGAGGTGCAGAGAAACTGCCCCATTACCTCTTGTTTTAAAAGGTATTGATGGATTTAGTCTAGTTAGATATGGATAATCTCCGAAGAATATTTCTCTGCCTACTTCAGATCTAAGTAATTCACTAATGAATTCTCTTAGAAAATTTGTAGAACAACCAAATAAGAATCTATCAGTATCATCTATGCCTATATACACTTCTGTGAGTTCTTCTCTCTTAATCTTCTCATAACTCGTTGTCTCATTATCTGTATTGTTTTTGAGATCCTGGGAAAGCAATATGTGTATTCTCTCCAAATATTATGATTACATAATTTACTTTATTTTCATAGAAGTATTTCTATACTGGAGAATGGTAGAGACAAAGATAATTAGAATAGATCCGTTTAATATAGATAGAGATCTCTTGAGAGAGGCTAGTCTCATAATCCAGAGAGGAGGATTAGTAGCATTTCCAACAGAGACTGTCTATGGATTAGGAGCAGACGTATTTAATACCGAGGCTCTGAAGAGGATCTTTGCGGTTAAGAGAAGACCAATGGATAATCCATTGATAATACATATATGTAGAAAGGAGGATGTGTATAAAGTCGCTGAGGAGGTTCCTAAAGAGGTTATCAAATTAATTGATAAGATGTGGCCAGGGCCACTAACACTTATTCTTAGAAAATCAAAAGAGATCCCCTACGAAGCCACAGGAGGATTAGATACAGTTGCCGTTAGAATGCCTGCTCACCCTGTAGCCCTAGAATTCATATGTTTATCAGACACCTATGTAGCTGCGCCAAGTGCAAACATTTCTGGGAGACCTAGTCCCACAAAGGCTGATCATGTGATCAGAGATTTCTATGGGGAGATTGAGGCAATAATAGATTCTGGTGAAACACTCTTTGGAATAGAGTCTACAATACTAAATATCTTAACAGATCCGCCTACACTACTTCGTCCAGGCGCGTACCCCGTAGAATTAATTATAGAGATAATAGGAAAGGAAATCTATATACCTCCATTTGCTAAGGGATTTGGAGAGGCTGAGAGAGCCCTAGCCCCAGGCACCAGATATAGGCACTATGCTCCTAGCACACCTCTTGTACTTATTGAATCCTCTAATTATTTAATAGAGGACTTAAATAGATTAGTTAATGAAATCTCCAGTAGGGTAATTAATGATCTCAGAGGTGGTAAGAGAGTAGCTATAATAGCATCACGAGAAACAATCGATAAATACCGTGATCTCTTGAGAAATTATAGCAACGTAATTATTATTAATATAGGATCTAGGAATAATCTCTATGAGATAGCTAAGAAAATCTTCGATACCTTAAGAAGTCTTGATGATCTAAATATAGACATAGCTTATATAGAGGGTTTCGAAGAGAGGGGTATAGGTCTCTCTGTAATGAATCGGATTCGCAAAGCCTCTACACAAAGAATCAGAATCTAACTAGTTTCGTAAGAACCAGATCTTTTAATATCTCTCGTTTTTAACCACTCTTCCACAGGATCAATATCTACACCGGATATTTTCTCAGCAACATGATCTATCTTAACTACTGCTGGAATACGAATCCAGTGACCTAATAAAACAGCCTCACCTATATTAAGACTAGGTAACTGATCTATAATTTCCTCAGTCATGTATTCAGATACATGTGATATAAATGTTTGATCCTCTGGTTGAATAATTCTCATAATAGCCCAAGAACCTATTTGACTCATAATATCAGGATCTAATCCCCTAGGTCTCTGAGAAACAATACCTACACCTATTCCAAATTTCCTTCCTTCTCTCACTATTGTCTCAACACGATATTTGCTTAAAGTATCTCTCTCCGAAGGAATATAAATATGTGCTTCCTCTAAGAACACCATTACAGGATGTATTAGACCTCTTTCTATTCTTGAGCTACTTTTCTTTAGCCATGTCACACGCTTCCTCTCTTCCAAGATCCTATAGAGCCAGTGAGACACTAAAGCATCTATTTGAGACAGTGTTAATCCGGCAAGATCCACTACATTAATTTTTGACAGCTCAATCTGATCTACCACATCTTTAGCATTATCATTTAAAAGATTCTTTAGAAAAATCTTGTTGCTCTCAACAAGATCAATTATTGCTTGAGCAGCATCTCTCATCTCACTTCTATTAGTTCTGATACTCTCGCTCTTGACACAGTTAATAAAATGCTCCAAGAAAGATTTCTCTTTTTCTAAATCAATTTTGTTCTTACAGGCTCTTACAATTAACTCTTGATTCTTAGCACCTGGTCTCACACCTATTGTTCTCGCGAATTCCTGCCAAGTTAGAGATCTTGGGTTAAGCTTAGCATCTATAATCGTGGGATACTCTCCATCGATTTTCAGATCCTTATATTCACCGTGATAATCAAAGACAATGACCGTACCTGCTCTCTTAACGATTTCTCTACTCAATAAAGCAACCATATTACTCTTACCCATACCGGTCATCGCGATAATTGCTAGATGTCTCTGAACTATTCTATTAAGATCTATTTTAACCTCCACATCAGGATTCCTAAGTAATACCCCAACTCTGCACCATCTATAGTCAGCAGGAGAAAAAACCTTAGATAAGGTTGCTGAAGAAGCTCTATAGACTTCTGTTCCAGGTGGTGGCGCCACTGGAGGCATTCTTAAGCTTTCTACTTCACCTAATATTCTAAAGAAACCTTTGTAATATATAGATCTACTATCTATCTTAATTATATTAGCTATTCTACCAAGATCTGTTGCTGAGATATTCTCATCAAAAATCAGTGAACCTGCAACACTACTTTGAACTAAACCTATCACGTGATATCGATCATATTTCAGTTCTATGTATTCTCCTAACATAGGTGGTTTAAGTGCTAGGAATACTCCTCCGTGAGGTTTACTTTCCCCGATCACATAACCTAACAAATCTTCTTCATTTTTAATTTTTCTAGAGGCTCCTACAGAACTCACGTGATCACCCAAACTTCATTTTGTTTCTTAGATCAGTTATATCTAATAAATTAATTATCTTCATAATATCATCATCTGAGACCCTCACCAATTTATCTATTAACGACAAGATTATAGGATACCCATTATGACTTATGCTGTATAGAATATCTAAGATCTTTCTTAAGTAATCCATATCATTACTCTCCTTAAAATATTCTATTCTTAAAATAGGTTTCTTAGCCTCTAATCTAATATAGGCTATATTGATCTTAAATTCTATCCCTAGAAACTCCATAGGGAATATGGAATGTTTCGCGAAACCTATTTCTGAGGTGTATTCTTCTAAAAGATGTATATCTGGTTTATTATATAGCTCACCTATAATACTTCTCACAAGTTCTTGTGATCCACTATTCTTAGCCACAAAAATAATCTTTGAAAGATCTTTGCTAGATAAAACCCTAGCTATATCTCTTAGTTGTCTTGATAATTCTATATCAGGTCTCTCTTTTAAAAACTTATTTATAGAATAGATCTTCTTAATTAATGATCCATCGACAAGAATCAATTTATTATCAAGATCTATCACTTCTCTAAGAACTTCTAATTCGGATCTTATAGACCTCGCATCTATATATTCTCTAGGATCATCTGCTAAGTCTCTAATATCAATCTCAGCATATTCATACTTGTTTGAACACGTATCTATATAACCAGCATTTAAGATATATAAGTAATACCCTCTTAACTCAATCCAGTTATAACCACTATCTATAGATCCAACGCATCCTGGATCAGGGATTATTTGAGGTTTATATCTGATCCAGATCTCTTGAAGCTTCTCTAGCACCGCTAGTGGAGGAGCTTCATAAAGCATATTTATAATCTTATCTCTAGCACTATAAACAATATCAAAGGTTTTTATAAGCATTACTTCATCAATATTATAATATTAAAATACACAGAGATATTTATTTTACTCAATTTCAAGTAATTAATTGTTTTAATGAGCAGAAGCTTATATATTTTCTTCTGATAATTTAAATATAGTGCAGAGACTATGTCAGAGAAGATCCCTCAGTGGATGCCTCCTGAGTGGCTTAAGATTAGATACAGAGGAAAGACTATTTTAGAGCTCTTAGAGATGCCTATGGATGAAGTAGTTAAGCTACTGCCTTCAAGAGCTAGAAGAAGTCTCAGAAGAGGATTATCAGAGGAGAAAAAGAAGCTACTAGAGAAAGTAATTGCTGCCAGAAGAGCTTTGGAGCAGGGTAAGAAGATAGTTATTAAAACACATGTGAGAGATATAATTATACTACCTATAATGGTTGGTTTAACAATAGCTATTTATAACGGTAAAGAATATGTTCCTGTAACAATTACTCCTGAAATGATCGGGCATTACTTAGGTGAGTATTCAATAACTACTAAGAAAGTTGAGCACGGCGAACCTGGTCTAAAGGCTACTAGAAGTAGTCTATTTGTTGCTATGAAGTAGATCTATTATTTCAATGATTTTTTTGAACAATGATCATACCTCTATTAAATATCTCTTTGACTTTAACTAGATCACCTGATAATACATAGATCTCTCCATCCTCAGCCTTAAATACCTCGCACTCCCCTAATTCATATGCTAGAGATGTAAGTGCACATATGAACGCATCTCTATCGTCTTTAGTAAAGGTCTGTTTTATGTAGTAATCTATTACAGATCCTACGCTAGATAAATATTCACTACTTCTAGGATGCGTCTCTAGTATAACTCCCTTATAATTTATCTGCTTTAGTTTCTCTAATAATTCAATATTTCTAATGACAAGATCTCTTATGAAGTTAGGTGGAAATACTCGAAGACCTTTCCTAATCATTTTTTTCTCTACTTCTCTATAACCTTTTGATAAAGTGAATGGAGCATCTATAGATAGTACATCGCATTCACTAACTACATCAATAATCTCTTCCAAGGTATTTCTTCTATCAATCCTAATCCTTATATAATATTCCTCTACAATGATCTTGGCTATACTACTGCTTCTCTTAATAGAGAGATCTATGCCACAGAATACCTTGTTTCTCAACATTAGTTTTTCCTAATGGATTTTAATAGATCCTCAGATAATTCTCTCGCTAATCCCTCAGGATCTCGTCTATAGTATTTTATTACAGCGTTTCGTCTCGGATCAATGTATGGATTAAATATTTGTTCAAGTAGATCACTTGGGTAATCATATCCTGTTAAAACATATGAGTTCTTATTATTAGAGTATGCTATAAAGATCTCTATTATTGTACCAGCATATCCACCGACGGCTACCAAAACGTCTCCTGACAAGACTAGGGTCTCTGATCTCTGCCTCATACTGAGACCGGTGTATATTGGTATGAAACAATCTTTTCTAGGAACTTCTGGTATCTCTGTCATATTATATGGAAGAATAAATACGCTCTTTACACTGTGTCTACATGCTTCGTCAGCTATTACCTTCATGGTTCCATAGTATCCCCCTAAATAAAATATCATGTTATGATCTAAGGAATCAACTAAGGACTTAATTAGTTTCTTAATATCTTTAGATAAATCCTCGGTTGGTGGATCACTATGTGCAGCAAAAGATATTCTGTACATAACCATTTCCCCTAAAAAATTATTTCAATAAAATTAGTGGTATAATACCTACGTAGGGTATTTTAATAACTACTCCCTTCCCAAGACTTAAAACTTTTCCAATTACTGATCTAAAGCTTATGCCGGGTTCTCCTGGGTTATTAGGAGGATCTGGAATAGGGTTATTATCACCCTTAGTGACATAATAGTAGGAGTCTTTATAGATCTTTATTTCTATTACTCTATGGATAATTAATTCACCATTAGGTCTTTTAAAAACTATTACATCTCCCACATTTATTTCCCTAGGATCACTTATTGGGATCATGAAAACAATATCTCCAGTATTTAGAGTAGGCTCCATACTACGCCCCTCAACAACCGCTAAAAAGTGAGTATTTGATAATTTTCCGTATAGAGAGAATCCGAGTAGAAAAACAACTATGATTGTTAAAAGAAGATCTGTTTTTCTAATCCTCATCTAAATCACTGAGATCTATCTCTATGATCTTACCTTCTCTAGGTTTCTGCTTCTCCACAGGCTTCTCCTCCTCTCCAAATTCCACATCTTCACCAGCCTTGATCTTTGATATAACAGCTCTCCATCTATGACCGCAGTTAGGGCACTGAAAAGAACCCATTATAGTTATAGTTACTCTGCCTCTTGAGTCAGGTATTGGAGAGACTAGATGCCACGTTTTCTCAGGCTCCTTAACTTCGTATCCGCATCTAGGACATATGTTAGGTTTTTCACCTTTTTTTCTCAATTCCTAGACCTTATTATTATCTCACAGTAAAGAATAAAATAATATTTTGCTCGTAATTCATATCAAGCTTTTACCAAGACCATTGACCCTCATATTAACTATGATAAAACTATTCAGAGAACAGAAACCTAATTTACTCGCGGAAGCTTATATAAATTAATTCTAAGTTGACTTAAAAGGTATTCAGATTAATTAAATAATTAGTAAATAGAAACATTTGACAATATTATTGCTCTAGAGAATAGAAAGGTCAGAGAAATCCATGACAGGCCCTGATCTTGAGAGAAAAGTGAAGTATCTAGGAGGCCACTTAATGATGAAGAAAGAATATGGAGATATGATTCTTGAGGGTAGGAAAACGAGCACTATCAGACTAGGATATATCATACCTAAGAAAAAAGAGATCATTATACACAGTGGTGGAAGACCTATTGCTAAAGCTGTTATTGATGAAGTTATTCATAAAAAATTATCTGAGTTAGATGATGAGGATGTGGTACGTGAAGGATATAATTCAAAGAAAGAGTTATTTAAGGAGCTTAGAAAAATCTATGGAAAAAATATATCTAAGGATAGCGTCGTAACTATAATAAGATTTCATTTAACTGAAAGACTTGATCACCTAGATTTCTCTAAGCCCTATATGGGTCTTAAACCTAGAGATATAGCTGCGCTAGGTCTAAGATATCTAAATAGTGAGTTGCTAGAGGAGGAGAAGAAGATCCTTCAGGTACTTAGAGAGACTGGTAGTATTAGGAAGACCGCTTACAAAATCTATGGTACAGTAGAAAAACGATTCAATATTAGATTAGTTCTTAAGAAAGTTATTGAGAAATTAGTTATGCGAGGTATTTTAGAGATTAGTACTCTCTAGAGATCTCGAATAACTCATAATTCTCCTATGTTTTTGGCTACAAAATCTTCTAACTCGCTCAGATTCATGAACCCCTCATGTCTTACCACTAAATCTCCATTTTTAAATATTATAATTGTTGGAACAGCAAAGACTTGATATATTATGCTTAGAATTAAATTATTTTTCAGTGTAGTATTTATCTTAGCAAATTTAATATTAGAACCATTTATTTTTCTCGCTAAGGCAAATTCTTCGAAGATTGGGAGAAATCTCTTACAAACCGGGCATCCAGGATTATAGAAAACAATTACTGAGTATCCCTCATTAATAAATTTTTTGAAGTTCTCTAAACCCTCTATCTCTACTACATACTTATCTTTTTGAGAGAGCAATCGCTTATATAGCTCCTCTGCGATCTCGCGCAATCTACTCTCGATTTCATCCATTGAGTCTCTCCAATATATTATATTATCTAATTAGTTAGTAGAAAAATTAATTGATTTTCTCTTAAAGGATCTCACAAAAAATCTCTGGGTCTATGGAAGCACTCCATATGCTTCTTTACCTTTGTTAATTGCAGAATTTAATCTCTTCTCGACATCGTCCCAATTAACTACATTCCACCAATTATCTACGTAAGTAGATCTATCGTTTTTATACTGTAGATAGTAAGCATGCTCAAAGACGTCTACTATGAGTACAGGTATTATGCCTGCTACTTGTAGAACATTGTGTTTCTCTATTTGATAAATCCTTATTTCTCCTAACAGGATATCATAGCCTAAGGCAGTCCACCCAACGCCTTCAACGTTTTTAGCTGCTGCGGAGAATAATTCTTTGAATTTTTGGAAAGAGCCGAAGGATTTATCAATTAGATCTCCCAGATATCCACCCGGTGTTCCACCACCCTTGCCTGCTGGCGCCATGTTATGCCAGAAGAGGCTATGGAGTATGTGTCCTCCATAGTTAAATGAGAAATCTCTTAGAACGGCTCTTACATCGATCTGTAATTCTCCTTTTAAGTGTTTTTCTAATTTCTCAAGTGCCGCGTTCGCTCCATTTACATATCCTTGATGATGTTTCTGGTGATGAACTTTCATTATTTCTTCTGATATATATGGTTCCAACGCATTGTAGGAATAGGGAAGTGGAGGTAACTCATACCTCTTCATATGATACACCTTATAACATAGATATGGATACTTATAAAGTTATTTATTTACATATTATAAGTCAATGTATCTTAATTGCTCAATAACATATTTTCTTATTTCATTTGGCTTAGGTAATTCTCTTATAATCTTTCCCTTCTCCATGTATTTGAGAAGTAGATTCTCCGGTTCTCCACCATCTGGGCACTTAGGGACTGGATCGCCCCAGGAGCTGACGTAGTACAGGTATTTGTTCTCGAATAAACACCTATAGATCTTTTTAGCGCCAGGTAGTTTTCCTCTCTTAGAGAACGGCACCCACTTATTATCTCTATAGATCTCTACTATATCTAGACTGAGATCTACGCTTTGTGGAAAAGCTATTGATGTTCCCACACCGAAGCCGTCTGCAACATCTCGTAGATTAACTATATCTCTCTCATCTAATCCTCCACTCACGAAAACCTTTACATCATCTCTACCAATCATATGTAGTGTCCATTTAACTTCTTCAACAATTCTTCTCATATTACCTCTCCTAGAGCTTGGAGTATCGAGTCTAACACCTGTTAGTTTCTCTCCTAGTGTCTCAACGGCTAATAATGTCTCAACTCTCTCATCAAATAAAGTATCTACTAAAGCAATTCTTGGAACTTCCTTATCCATTGTCTCATCAAAAGCTCTCCATGCTTTTCTTGGGTCACCAAAAACTAATATTAGTAAGTGAGGCATTGTACCTAAAGGTTTGATCCCAAGCAACTCCTCGCTGTAGGCTCCTGATACAGCATCACAGCCACCTATGTATGCAGCTCTATCAAGGACATATGCTAGTATTGGGTGAGCTGCTCTCAAACCGAAGAAGACGAGTGTTTTATCACCAGCTAACTTCTTCATTCTGGCAGCCTTCGTAGCCACTGAGGTGGGATGTCTAAGTATTCCTAAGAGTGCTGTCTCTAACTCAACAAATTCTCCCACGGGCCCCTCAATCAGCATAACAGGATCTAATTCTCTAAACACCGTCCCCTCCGGGATTGCATAGACATCTAATTCTCTGCCCTCTAGCAATTTCAGAGCCTCCTCTAAGCCTGCGAAAACAGCCCATTTATATTCTCTGGGTAAACCATATACATGAACCTCTGCTCTAACTAATGTTCTGTCTAATCCATATTTCCTCAAGATCGCTAGAGTTCTCTTGAAATAAATATCTGTAATCTTGCCCTTTCTTACATCATCCCAACTAGGATACATTATCGTTAATTCCCTCTAAAAAATAATATAGAGGCTAAATATATAGTATTTGACGTTCTCTTCAAAATTTTCATAAATTAATAGAGCTAAGTTATAAATAATATCTCTTGCTTTAATATAAGGATCGTACTTTATAGAGATCTTATAGTGACTTAAATAATATAACAGCTTTACTAAGAATACTAAGTGGATAATAAATGTATAGCTATGAACATCCCTCAAAAGATATTATTGGAAAATACGCTAGAACACTACTAGATCACTCCATAGCTCTGGGCGTGACAGCAAGTGTTTCTTTATATAGATCTCTTGATCTAGCTAGAGAACTTATGAGAAGAGGAGCTGAGGTATATCCCATAGTTTCTAGAAGTGCAGCAAAACTAATATCTCCAACTATGTGGGAGTGGGCAACTGGGAATAAAGCCTATGTAGAATTCGGTGGTGAGATAGGTCATGTAGAGATAGCACGAAAAGTCTCTGGAATGGTTATTGCTCCAGCGACTGCGAATACCATAGCTAAAATAGCTCACGGAATCGCTGATACCTCAGTTACACTAACCGCACAAATTATCTTGGGGGTTGGTAAGAGACTTCTTTTAGTACCTGCTATGCATGAACCTATGTACAGGTCTCCTGCTCTCGTAAAAGCTCTAGAGATCTGTAGAGAGATAGGTGTATCTATTCTCCCACCTGTTATAGAGGAGGGAAGAGCCAAGTACCCTGATCCTGTCTGGGTAGCTGATAAAATAGAGGCTTTAGTTCTACGAGGCGAGGATCTTAAGAAATACAAGATTCTAGTTACGGCTGGACCAACAAGAGAACATCTAGATCCTGTCAGATTCATATCGAACCCTAGCACTGGTAAAATGGGTGTTGCAATAGCTTCAGAAGCATTCTATAGAGGAGGAGAAGCAAAACTTATCCACGGACCATTAAGTGTTTCAGTGAATCCTTGGATTAGTAGAGAAGAAGTTATTTCAACCGATGATATGCTTAGAGCTGTTATGAAAAATATACGAGAGTCAAAGCCTGACGCGGTGATTCTTGCTGCTGCACCAGCTGATTTTAGATTCTCAAGAAGAGAGGATAAGAAGATACCTTCAGACATAAATAAGCTATCTATAGAACTCGAAGCCACTTCAAAAATAGCTGCCTCGGTACGTAGAGAGGCTAAAGAGAGTATAGTTGTGGGATTCGCAGCCGAGACGGTTGCTTCAGAGGAAGAATTAATTGATAAAGCACATAAGAAACTGGAGAAGTACGGGTTTGACATGATCATGGCTAATTACATTGGTTTTCCAGGAACAGGCTTTGGATATGATACAGACGCTGGTGTTTTATTGGATAATAATGGTAGGGTACTGGCTAAGGGCTTTATGCTTAAGAGAGAGTGGGCTAGAGTTATCCTTGATCATGTTAAAGAAAAGATTTCTAAAGGATCTCTATAAACATCATATAGGGATTTACCGTTTTGTCCCTAGATGTTCATTCCAATCATTTTATATG
>ERZ1669248.148-NODE-148-length-42789-cov-5.432209_pt1 | contig 42789 bp, 37 predicted proteins | sample MGYA00579296_ERZ1669248 | MGnify/ENA primary metagenome ERZ1669248 (study PRJEB41166, sample SAMN08046057) | hot springs metagenome | biome: hot spring; feature: neutral hot spring; material: thermophilic sediment; isolation source: thermophilic sediment from...
ATACTGAAGGAGTCTTTATATTTAATCTCCTAACAAATTCTTCTGAAATCTTTGTAAGCTTAGCTTTATCAACAAAATTCAAAAGTTTTAATAATTTCTTTATAATTGTTATTCCTATGTTTTCTCTAATAGGCATATTTAATATCAAGCCTTGATTCTGTCTATCCTCAGGTACTAATCCAATTCCAAATTTAACAGCATCCTCAGGAGAATTTATCTCTACTTTATTACCCTCAATAAAAATCTCTCCTGATTTTTTAGGATCAGCACCAAAAATCAGTCTCACAAGTTCTGTTCTTCCCGAACCTACAAGTCCTGCAATTCCAAGAATCTCTCCTTTATAAAGAGTGAAACTAACATTTTTAACCACATTACTACTCAAATTTCTAACCTCAAGAATTGGCTCTCCCTTGATACCTTCTTCCCTCTTAAACATATCTCCAATAGGCCTATTTACCATAAGATAAATAACTTTGTCCGGTGTAGCCTCGTCCTTAGACATATATCCCACTAATTTACCATCTCTTAATATGGTTATTCTATCGGCAATTCTAAATACCTCTTCCAATCTATGAGAAATGAAAACAATAGCAATACCCTGATCTTTCAACTGCTTTATTACTTCAAAAAGTTTTTCTACTTCTTCCGGACCAAGAGCTGAGGTAGGCTCATCCATAATTATTATTTTTGCCTTGAGAGCTAAAGCTTTTGCTATTTCTACAAGTTGGATCTGAGCTACCGAGAGATTTTTAACCAGCTCATCAGGAGGAATGTTAGCTCCTACCCTTTCTAAAAGCTTTTTTGCTCTCTCCTCTATTTCTTTTTTATCCACAAAACCAAGAAAACCCCATATTCCTTTTCTCTTAATCTCCCTTCCAAGAAATATATTCTGTGCCACAGTTTGATTAGGAGTTACATTCAATTCCTGATGAATAGTACTAATTCCTAAAAGCTGAGCATGATAAGGATCTTGTATCTCAACCCTCTTACCTTCAAGATAAATCCTCCCTGAATCCCTTTTATAAACTCCACTTAAGATCTTCACAAGGGTTGACTTACCTGCACCATTTTCTCCCACAAGTGCCATAACCTCGCCAGCATATGCCTCAAAATCTACCCTATCAAGAGCTTGAACTCCTGGAAATGCTTTAGATATTCCCTCCATCCTTAAAATTGGCTCCAAGCTTACTCACCTCCTTATTTAAAAAGAGGGTACGGCCTTAAAAAAGCCGTACCCTCTATACTTCTTAGTGTATCATTAGTTTAGAATGGAGGTGGAAGAGGTGTCTTGAAATCTTTCAAGAGCCATGCCCTAATCATTGCATCTACATTTTTCTGGGTTACAATATCCATTCCAGAGTCAATCCAATCTGGGAACTTTTCGTTATTTACCACTTTCCTATAAAGGATATCTATAGCATCATAACCCCAACCCCAATATTTTTGACCTACTAAACCGCAAAGATATCCCTCTTTAAGTAATTGTAGTTCCACAGGAAGAGTATCAAAAGCAACAGTAAATACTTTCTTAGCCTTTGCAGCCTTTTCCCAAAGAGGCATAGATCCTCTTTCTGCAAAGAGGGGCCAAAGTCCTACAAAGAACCAACCTCTAAGCTTTGGATACTTCTGCATAGTCTCTTCTACTACCTGTACTCCTCTATTAATATCATCATAACAAGCTACAGTAGTAACAATCTTTATCTTTGGATATTTCTTAATTTCATCTTTGAATCCTCTCATTCTTTCCTCTAAGTTAAGAGCTCCAGGTACACCAGTTAAAAGTGCCACATCTCCACTGGTACCCATAGCTTTTACAAGGAGTTTTGCAGCCCATTTACCGCCCTCATAGTTGTTAACTCCAAGATATGTGAATCTCTTACTCTTGGGAGAATCTGCGTCAAAAGTCATTACCGGAATTCCTGCCTCAACTGCCTTATTAATTACATCTATCAAAGCGGTAGGATCATTACAAGAAATAGCTATCCCATCAACCTTTCTTGCAACGACATCTTCCACAACTCTTGCTTGCTCCGTAGCATCAGAAGCTACTGATGCCACATATAGAACCTCTACTTTATAAGGACCTTTCTTAGATAGTTCTTCTGCTCTCTTAAAAGCACCGTCTCTACCAAGCTCAAATACTGGGTTATTCAAAGCTTTAGGAATCCATGCGAATACGAGTTTTTTAGGAGTCTGGGCTGTAGTAGCCATCAAAAGGAATACCGTAACGATGAATAGAATTACTAAAAGCTTTTTCATTACCTCACCCCCATTAAATTAGTTAGTAAGACTCGTAAATAAAGAAACCTTAAGAAAATCTTTCACCTGAACTCTAACCCCTATATCACCCCTTCCTATTCAGTTTGTAGAATAATTATATAACACTCCTTAAAAATTGACAATAAATTAAATTTTTAAAACAACTTTTAAATTTAATGTTATAATAAATCAATAAAAATTTTAGGAGACTACCATGAAAAACACAACTAAAATTTTCGTCTTGTTAATTCTTCTTATTTTCTCCTTTGCTCTTGCCGAAAACGTGGACAAAAATCTATTAACCATAGCTAAGGGGAATAACCTTTTTGGCCTGAACCTCTATCAAAAACTAACTATAAAAGAAGGAGGAAATATTTTCATCTCACCTTATAGCATATCTTCAGCTCTCGCCATGACTTATGCTGGTGCAAGGGGAAACACTAAAAAACAAATGTCAGAGGTATTATATTTTAATTTGCCTGATGATGAATTACATTTCGCCTTCTCAAAACTAAACTCCATACTCAATACCCCTAAAAGTGATTTTCAACTTGCCATTGCCAACTCTCTATGGGGACAGATTAATTATCCTTTCCAAGAAGACTTTCTTGATCTTGTTAAAAAATATTATTCTGCTGGATTTAATTTAGTAGATTTTGTAGACGAAATTAATAGAGAAAAGGCAAGAAATGAGATAAACAAATGGGTAGAAGACAGGACAAACCAAAAAATAAGAGAACTAATACACAAAGAAGATCTCAATCCTATGACAAGACTTGTCCTTGTCAATGCTATCTACTTTAAAGGCAAGTGGAAGTACACTTTTAATAAAGAAGAAACAAGAGAAATGCCATTTTTCCTCAATGAAAATAAAACCTTAAAGGTTTCTATGATGCACCAAATTAATGAGTTTAATTACTATGAAGATAAAAATCTTCAAGCTATTGAGCTTCCCTACTCAGGTGATGAACTCTCTATGGTGGTAATCCTTCCTAAGGAAAGAAATCTTTCAAAAATTGAGAAAAATCTAACTTATGATATGTTAAACAGTATTAGTCGTAGTATGGAGAAAGAAAAAGTAGATTTATATATTCCCAGATTTAAAATAGAGAAAAGATATATCTTAAATGAAGCTTTAATGAAACTTGGAATGACCGATGCTTTTATTGATATGCTTACAGACTTTTCAGGAATGACAGGAGATAAAGACCTTTACATAAGTAAAGTAATTCACCAATCCTTCATAGAAGTTAACGAAGAAGGAACCGAGGCAGCTGCAGCAACAGCAGTTATAATGTCAGGAAAAAGTATAGGATTAGGCCCTAAAGTATTCAAAGCTGATCATCCATTTCTCTTTTTCATAATTCATAAGCCCACAAATACAATTCTCTTCATGGGGAGATTTATAGAACCTTGATTTTTTGGTAATATTAATAAAAAAATAATTTGAGGTGATAAAATGCCTATAATATATGATAGAGAAAATAATATTTTTCACTTAATGGCAGGAGATTCCAGTTATATTATAAAAATCTTTAAAAACAAATATCCTGTACATCTTTACTGGGGGAAAAGACTAAACCATTCTCATTTCTCAGAAGCTTTTATCACCTCTCCCTTTGGGGCAAATCCAGATCCTAATGACAAATCCTTCACTTTTGACAGAATGCTATTAGAGTATCCTTCGTATGGAAATTCTGATTTCAGACATCCAGCCTTTCAAGTAGAGCAAGAAGACGGTTCCCGAATAACCCATTTAGTTTTTAACAACTACAGAATATATAAAGGAAAGCCTAAGCTTGAAGGTTTACCCGCAACATACGTAGAAGACGAAGATGAGGCAGAAACCCTTGAATTAGAACTTGCAGATGAACTTATAAACTTAAGAGTCATTCTATTATACACCGTTTATAAAGATTATAACGTAATTACAAGAAGCATTAAATTTATAAATGAGGGAAATCAAAAACTAAAGATATTAAGAGCTCTAAGTACTTGTGTTGACTTTGATCATTGTAATTTTGATCTTCTTCATCTTTGGGGATCATGGGCAAGGGAAAGATACGTAGAGAGAGTACCATTGATGCATGGCATAAAAGTAATTGAAAGCTCCCGTGGAGAAAGCTCTCACCAACACAACCCCTTTATAGCTTTACTCTCCAAAGATGCTACTGAGAAACATGGCGATGTATATGGATTTAGCTTAGTATATAGTGGAAACTTTGCAGCAAACGTAGAGGTGGATCAATTTAATACCACAAGAGTCACTATGGGTATTAATCCCTTTGAATTTACATGGATTCTTGAAAAGGGTGAAAGTTTTCAAACACCAGAAGTAGTAATGGTTTATTCCTCTCAAGGAATAGGAGAAATGTCTAGAACTTATCACAGATTATATAGAAAAAGACTTGTGAGAGGAGTTTATAGAGATAAAAGAAGACCTATTCTTGTAAACACATGGGAGGCAGTTTATTTTAATATAAATGAAGAAAAACTTCTCTCCTTAGCTAAAGAGGCTAAAGAACTTGGAATTGAACTTTTTGTCCTTGATGATGGATGGTTTGGAAGAAGAGACGATGATACAAGTTCTCTTGGAGATTGGTATGTGGACAAAAGAAAATTACCTAACGGACTTGACGGATTGGGCAAAAAATTAAATGAGATAGGACTTAAATTTGGACTTTGGTTTGAGCCTGAAATGGTTTCTCCTGATAGCGAACTATATAGAAAACATCCTGATTGGTGTATACAAGTTAGGGGAAGAACTCTCTCTCAATGTAGAAATCAGTATGTGCTTGACATCACGAGAAAAGAAGTAAGAGAAGAAATATTAAGAATGATGAAAGAGATTATAAAAAATGCACCTATAGAATATATCAAATGGGACATGAATAGACCTTTAACTGAAGTAGGTTCTCTTGCTCTCCCTCCAGAAAGACAAAAAGAAGTATTTCATAGATATGTGTTAGCTTTATATGAAATGATGGAGGAACTTATTTCAGAATTTCCCTATATCCTCTTTGAGGGATGCTCAGGAGGAGGAGGCAGATTTGACCCCGGAATTCTCTATTATATGCCTCAAATTTGGACCAGTGATGACACCGATGCTATAGAAAGATTAAAGATACAATGGGGAACCAGTATAGTATATCCAGCATCCACCATTGGAGCCCATGTATCTGCAGTTCCCAATCATCAGGTAGGAAGAATAACTCCCTTAAAAACCAGAGGCTATGTAGCCATGTCTGGTGTATTTGGATACGAAATGGATCTTACAAAATTAACTCCTGAGGAAAAGGAATTAGTAAAAGAACAAATAGAGATATATAAAAGAATATGGCATATTGTCTTTGAGGGTGACCTCTACAGACTTGTAAGCCCCTTTGAGGAAAACTCTGCTTCTTGGATGTTTGTTACTCCTGATAAAAAAGAGGCTTTTGTGGTTTATGTAAATATGTTAGCTGAACCTAATCCTCCTTTTAAAAAGCTTAAACTTGATGGATTAGATCCCAACAAAAAATATATAATCGAGGGTACCGACAAGGAATACTATGGAGATGAACTTATGAACATTGGTATAAATATACCTCCTATGAGAGATTTTGATTCTTTCGCTTTTATATTAAAAGAAAAATCTTAAAAAGGAGGAGTTCTGTGAAATGAGGGTAATTATACGTAGAAATAATGAGATAAGGGAGATTAAAGGAGATCTTAAAGTAAGGGAAATATTTAAGGTCCTAAATATAAACCCAGAGACAGCTCTTGTAATAAAGGGAGAAGAGATTCTTACCCCCGACAAAATAGTAAGAGATGATGAAGAGATAGAAATCATACCCGTGATTTCTGGAGGAAGGTAATGCACTGTACTAAGTGTCATAATGAAGCAAGCATATATATAAGAAGGCATAATACTGCCTTTTGTAAGGAACATTTTATAGAATATATATATGGACAAGTAGAGAAAGCTATTAAAAAATATAAGATGTTTGAAAAAAATGACCAAATCCTTGTTGCAGTCTCCGGAGGAAAGGACAGCCTTGCCCTATGGGATATTTTAATTTCCTTAGGATATAAAGCTGATGGCTTACATATCGATCTTGGAATTTCAGAATATTCTGAGAAATCAAAGGAAACTGTTAAAAAATTTGCAGAAAGTAAAAACTTAAAACTCCATATCATCTCTATAAAGGACCTATATGGTTTAGGAATAAAAGAAATTGCTCATAAAAATAGAAAAACCCCCTGCGCTACTTGTGGCGTAATAAAGAGGTACATAATGAACTTAGCTGCTCTGGAATTAAAATATAATGTGATTGCCACAGGACACAATCTTGATGACGAATCTGCAACTCTCCTTGGAAACATCCTTCATTGGCAAATAGACTATCTTAAAGCTCACTCTCCAATACTCCTTGAAGATGAGGTTGGATTTGCAAGAAAAGTTAAGCCCCTTTATAGAGTCTCAGAGTACGAAACCTCTGCCTATTGTATTATGAAGAAAATTGAATACATAATTGACGAATGTCCTATGTCCATAGATGCTCAATCTCTTAAATATAAGGAAATCTTAAATATCATTGAAAGGGATTCCCCCGGAACAAAAGAACAATTTTATTTTGGTTTTTTAGAAAAAGGAAAAATTTATTTTAGCCCAGAAAAAAGAGATATAAAGCTAAATAATTGTAAAATCTGTGGACAACCTACTACCTCAGAAATATGCGGATTTTGCAGGCAAATGACAAAGGCAAATTTAGAACCTCTACGGATAAAAGAATTTGTAATAAAGTTAAAAGATTCTTATGGGCAAACTTAATATATCCTCATCTTTTTTAAAATAAGCATCAAGTTTTATGGTGGGATTAGTATTAATTCTCAAAGAAAAAACTAAATAACATATCTCTGGAATCATACTATTTTTGTCCTTTTCTGACAAATACTGTCCTCCTTCAGGATGGGAATGATAAACCCCTATAAAGTTTTGTCCAATTTTCTCTATAAATCTTAAAATTTTAATCTCTTCCCATGGATCTATAAGATATTCTCTATAAGGATCTGAAGAAACATTCTTAGTCGTAAAATAGCTTTTAACGATAATTTGAGAAGCTCCCACCTCACCCCCAAGAATTCCACACGCCTCAAAGGGATATTCATGGATGGAATGTACAACAAGCATCTTAAAAATATCCTTAGGAAGATAAATTTCCATTATCTTATAAAAAAGACAAAACCTTAGGACAATAAGGATCTGGTTTACTAATATCCCTCTCTACTATATAAGATCTCGCATAACACCCCCCTTTACAGAATTCTGCTACACCGCAACCAAAACAAAGTTTATATCTTTCTTTAAGTAACTTATAAAATCCATTCCGTTCCACTTCTCTTAATGCTTCAGAAAGAGATTTTGTCCTTATTTCAGAAAGAGGCATATCCAGTACGTCACAAAGCATAATATCACCTGTAGGAGCAAGATCTATACAATCAAAAACATGGCATTCATCTACAATAACATAGTTTGAGAGTTTCATACTCTTCATAAAAGGCACACACCAAAGTATTACGGGATATTCTTCCTTCTCAGCCTCATAAGAAACTTCCCTAATGGTATCTATTAAGATTTTGGAATCTATATAGATTCCTGTGTTCTTAGCTTCTCCAGAGGGAATTACTGGTATCATACAAAGATCTTTTGCCCCAATATTCTTAGCAAATTTTACCATATTTTTAGCGTCATAATAATTCAAGGAAGAAATAGAAAAAATTATGGAATAAGGAATAGCAAATTCATTGATTAAGTCTATACTATTTAACAGCTTGTCAAAATTACCTCTACCCCTCATCTTTTCAAAAGTCTCTCTATTAGAGCCATCAATAGAAACATAAAGATATACATTATTGTCTTTCAAAAACTTCGCTATTTCCCTGGTAAGCAGAAGAACATTAGAATTCAAAGACACTTCAAGTCCTAAAGAACGAGCCTTTTCTATATATTCAAAAAGATCTTCTATTAAAAGAGGTTCCCCTCCTGTGAAATCTATACTTTTAATGGATAGTTCCTTTACTTCTTCTATCAGTTTTAAGGCTCTCTTTTTTGAGATTCTTCTCTCCCAATTCCTCCTATGGACATAACAGTGAGGACAATTTAAATTACATCTTATGTCAAGGATCCAAATAATATTAGTAATGAATATATCAACCTCCCTTCACAGTTTTATAATAGTCTGTTATATTTTACTATTAATAAAATTTTTATGTCAAAACCACATGAAAACTCAATTACAAAACCAAATTTCCAAATGTGAAAAATACTAATAATGAAAAAACTATAATGTAACCAATACCAATACCTTTTGACAAAGAAACTAAATCTGTGTTAAACTCTATTCAAGAAGCGTAGGGTAGGAAAAAAGCCCGGGAATATGGATTTTATCCACCCGGGCTTCTAAAATCAAAAATTATTAACACATGTTAATAGAGGTGAAAAATGAGAAAAAAGTTCTTCATTAAGAAAGCTTTTGTCCTCATATTTATACTCTTAATTTTTATAACCTATATTCATGGATATAATGAACCCTGGTATAAAGATTCCATCTTCTATGAGGTATTTGTAAGATCCTTTGCAGACAGTGACGAAGACAAGGTAGGAGATATAAATGGACTTATAGAGAAATTAGACTACTTTAAAAATCTAAATATTAATGCTTTATGGTTGATGCCCATCTTTCCCTCAATAAGTTATCATGGCTATGACGTTACTGATTATTATGATATTCATCCCGCTTATGGTACCTTAGAAGATTTTGAAAATTTGGTAAAAAAAGCCCATGAAAAAAATATTAAAATTATTCTTGATTTAGTAATAAACCATACTTCTTCTAGACATCCTTGGTTTGTCTCTGCTACATCTTCTTACACTTCCCCTTATAGGGACTATTATATATGGAGTCCAAAAAAGCCTGATAAAAATCCTAATTTATGGTATCAAAAACCCACAGGATACTACTATGCATTATTTTGGTCAGAAATGCCTGATCTAAATTTTGACAATCCCAAAGTAAGAGAAGAGGTTAAGAAGATTGCAAAATTCTGGATAGAAAAGGGTGTTGATGGATTTAGACTTGATGCAGTCAAACATATCTACGATGATGACTATAAAAACATCCAATGGTGGAAGGAGTTCTACTCATATCTAAAAGGTATAAAACCTGATATTTATCTTGTAGGTGAGGTTTGGGATAATGAGTATAAGATAGCAGAATATTACAAAGGTTTACCATCAAACTTTAATTTTCCCCTTGCTGATAAAATAATAAATTCTGTAGCAAACCAAAGAGACTTAGGACTTATAGAATTCCTACAATTTGAAAGAGAACTTTTTAAAGAAAGCAATCCTAACTTTATTGATGCCATCTTTTTGAGAAACCATGATCAAGTAAGAGTTAGAACATCTTTCGGAGGAAGCATAGATAAGAGTATTCTTGCTGGATCTATTTATTTGACTTTACCAGGAACTCCTTTTATATATTATGGAGAAGAAATAGGAATGGAGGGAGCAAAACCTGATGAGTATATAAGGGAGCCCTTCAAATGGACCGATGATATGAAATCCAAGTATCAGACCTATTGGATCATCCCAAGATATAATTTTATAGGAAACGGTATAGCCTTTGATACGGAAGAAAAAGATCCTAATAGTATATATAATCACTACAAAAGAATTTTAGAGTTAAGAAGTAAATATAAAGCTTTATCTCTGGGAAGTATTGAGAGGATAGAAACTCAAGACAAATCTATCCTTGCCTATAAGCGAGAACTAAACAACGAAGGATTAATAGTTATTCACAATCTAAATAGAGTAGAAACCACCTTTAACCTTAGTTTTAGCGTAAAAAATGAGGATATTCTCTATATTAGAAACGCTAAACTTAATAATAACAAAGTGATTTTAGGTTCTTATAGCACTGTTATAATCAAAATTCCATAAGTAATCCCAAATTTCATCCGTTAGGACACAGCCTCCTTTCTCATAAGCAATAAGTACTGCTCCTACAGCTGGTGGAATCTTAAGAGGGATTACTTTACACTTTTCTGCATAAACCCTTAACTTTCCCTGAATATATTCGGGAAGCCATTCTGCTCCTTTATAAACACTTCCTGCAAGAACCACAGGAGTTTCTTCCCTTAAAAGATCTAGTTTTTTCATAAGATTATAAGCTGAAATAACAGTCTCATCTACAACCCTTTCTACAATTTTTATGGCTACCTTATCCCCCATTCTTACAGCCTCAAAGAGTAAAGGAGCAAGTTCTAATGCCTTGTTATATTCTGAGGGATTATAATAGAGTCTTTTAGCAAGATCAACATAATCCTTTTCATTAAAAAAGTTAAGAACAATGTCTTCTAATAATGTCTTTTCTCCCCTTCCATCATAGGATCTAAAAGCATGAAAAAGCATCTCTTGTACTATAGAAGAAGCGCCACCCCAATCTCCAAAAATATATCCCTCACCAAAATACCTATACCATCTACCATTCTTTGCTCTTCCATAACCATTATTTCCCGTTCCCATCACAATAATTACTCCCCAAAACTCTTTGTTTCCAGCTCTAAGAGCAATGGGAGCATCATTCTCCACTATAAATTCCTTTGCTATATTAAGTTCTTTAATCTCCTTCTCAAGCATAATAAAATCTTCGGGAAAATCTGCTCCAGCAAGCCCAAAACAGGCAACCTCAAACTCTATATTCCTTCTTTCCCCCTTTGCCTTTTCAATTGCTAAAATCCAATTTCTTTTTGCTTCTTCAACTCCTATTCCCTCATAATTCCCAGGACCAGACCTCCCAATACCTACTATCCTTCCTTCCCCATCCAAAATAACAGCTTCCGTCTTTGTTCCCCCCGCATCCACTCCGAGAAAATACTTCATCTTCAATCTTCTCCTTTTTATATTACTTCAATTCTGGAAAGAGTCCTTTATTCACCTCTATTAATTTATTTAACAGTTTTTCAGAAAGAGAAAGAGAAGAAATAAGGGGATGTTGAGAAAGAGCTAAGAGAGCTTTTTTATACGAACCTTCCATAGCTGCCTCAATGGTTAGCCTCTCATAAACTTTTACCGCTTGTATTAATCCTCTAACTTCTATAGGTAAACCCCCGATAACATATCTGTGAAATCTATCTTTTTGTACATAAACAGGTATCTCTACTACGCTATCTTGAGGAAGATCAAGAATACTTCCATCGTTTCTCACATTGATTATTTGAAAACCTTCCTGCAAGCCATAAAGATGTGATATTAAGTTTACAGCAGCCTTAGAATATAAAGCCCCTCCTCTTTTAGAAAGCTCCATTGGTTTTGTATCAAGATTTGGATCTTGATAAAGCTTTAAAAGGTCTTCCTCTACTTTCATAACTTCTTCAGCCCTCTTAGGTTTATGCTTTAGCTCTTCAACCATCTCTTCTCGAAAGTAATAATATCTAAGATAATAATTAGGAAACATCTTTAAGTAATCTATTATTTTCTTTTCCGAATCTGAAGCTTTCTCTTTTGCCTTCTCCAAAAGTTCGCTGGTTCTATCTTCACCTCTAACAAAAATCCTTCTTACAAAACTTAAATGATTTAACCCAAAATAATCTAAAAAAACCTCTTTCATATCTACCTCAGCAAGGTCTGCAAAAAACTTTTGAAAATTTATAGGAACATTACACAAACCTATAGCCTTTACCTTTGTATAATTTAAGAGCATCTCAGTTATGATTCCTGAAGGATTTGTAAAATTAATAAAATAGGAATTTGGAGCATAGTTTTCAACTTTCTTAGCAATATTATAAACCACAGGAATAGTTCTTAATGCATTAGCAAAGCCACCAGGGCCTGTAGTCTCTTGTCCTAAAAGGTTAAATTCTAAAGGAATTGTTTCATCAAGAAGTCTTGCTTTGTTTCCTCCTACTCTGATTTGATTTATTATAAAATCAGCTCCAGGAAGTATCTTATCAAGATCAGTGGATTTTTTAAGATCTATTTTAGCTTTGACTTTATGGATCATTCTCTTCAAAAACTCATAGACAATATTTAACCTATTTTCATCTATATCCATAAGAACTATTTCTAAGGAATCAACTTTATCCCATATATCAAAAAATCCCTCAATCAATTCTGGGGTGTAGGTACTCCCTCCTCCAATAACAACTACCTTCATGAGGTAAACCTCCTCAAAACAAGTTTAAAGATATTATAAACCACCCCAAAATTTTTGTAAAGTATGTTTACTAAATATATTTTTAATTTTACTGAAACTCTTTTACTATCTTTTCAAAAACCTCAACAGGCGATCTAACCTTCTTATAAAGGGGTTCACCTTTTAGTTGAGGTAAAATTTCCTCAAAAGTTTGTCTTTCGTTTTTATAGATAATCCCAATAGGTATTTTATCCCCCCATTCTAAAGCCTTTTCAAAAGCCTTCATAACATCTGTAGGATCATAATCTGGACCAAGTTTATAAATTCTTTCCTTATACCATTGATAGGTATTTATCCTATTAAAGGTAACACAGGGCTGAAGAATATCAAGCAAAGCAAAACCTTTGTGTAAAATAGCTTGCTTCATCATCTCCACTAAATGATCTGGATCTCCTGAAAAAGACCTTGCCACAAAAGATGCCCCCTGAGATATGGCTAAGGCTATAGGATTTAGGGGCTTATAAGGAACCCCTAAGGGCTGTACCTTTGTTTTCATTCCTTGATCACTTGTAGGCGATGCTTGTCCTTTTGTAAGACCATAAATTTGGTTATTATGGACAAAAACCTTTATATTTAAATTTCTCCTAATGTTATGTATAAGATGATTACCACCCTCTCCATAGGTATTTCCATCTCCAGACTCGCAAATTACTATTAAATCTTTATTAGCAATTTTAGCTCCCACAGCAGCAGGAATATCCCTTCCATGAAGTCCATTAAAAAGATTGCATTTAAAATAATGGGGTGCCTTTGCTGCCTGACCTATTCCTGAGACCATAAGAAGATCCTTAGGTTTAATTTCTAATTCAGAAAGAACCCTTTTCAAACAATTTAAGATAGACCAATTTCCACATCCAGGACACCATGCAGGTATTTGATTGTTTTCAAAATCCTCTATTCTCATCCCATTATCTCCTTTACCCCCTTTATAATCTCTTCCACATAAAAGGGAAATCCATTATATTTAACTACTCCTCTCTCCACATTTATACCCGTTTCCTTTCTCAATAAAGCAGCAAATTGTCCTTGATAATTCTGTTCTATGGTATAAAGTTTCCTTCCCTTAAATTTCTCCAAGGATTCTTTAGCTATAGGATACACATCGGAAAAATGTAGATGCCCAATAGGGTAACCTTCATTAATTAGCCTCTCTATTCCCTCCCTTATTACGCCATAAGTAGATCCCCATCCGATAAATACAAATTCGGGATTATCCACACCAAAGAATAGGGGTTCCTCAATCTCTTTTAGTAAAAGTTCTTTTTTCTTCATCCTCTTTTCTACCATTTTCTTCCTAATTTCAAGGTCTTCTGTTATATGCCCCTCTTCATCATGTTCATCACTATCGGTAATCACAAGAGCTTCTGATTCTCCTGGAATAGCAAAGGGAGAAACCCCGTCTTCAGTAATTCTATGTCTTAAGTAATCAGCATTACCTTTTGTCCTATAGGACTTTATTTCAGAAGGCGGAATCAATCCTTCTATTACTGCTTTGGAGTCAATTAGGTATTGATCGGTAAGAATTATAGATGGGATTTGATATTTTTCAGCAAGTTCAAAGGCCTTTATGGTTTTATAAAAAGCATCCTTTTGATCTCTTGGAGCAGTGATGTATCTTGCAAACTCACCATGTCCTGCATGAACCACAAAATTTAGATCACCTTGTTCAGTTCTTGTGGGAAGTCCTGTCGCAGGTCCTGGACGCTGACCTATATGAATAACTACTGGTGTTTCTGTCATACCTGAGAGACTTAACCCTTCTACCATTAGAGCAAAACCTCCACCAGAAGTAGTAACCATAGACCTTGCCCCAGCAAAGAAAGCTCCAATTGCCATATTGATTGCAGCTATCTCATCTTCTGCCTGTTCCACCACTATATCAAAATCCAATTCATGCTCTGCAATAAAGTTCATAACCGCTGTACCAGGAGTCATAGGGTAGGAAGCTAAAAATTTACAACCTGCAACTATGGCTCCAAATCCTACAGCCTCAGCCCCATTTACTAGTAATCTTTTACCTCTACTTCTCTTAGGAAATTTCCCACAACTCTTTCCCAAATTTAGAGTATGTTTATAACCTTCTTCCAAGGCTCTTAAATTTATTTCAAAATACTCCTCTTTGAAACCTTCAGAAATAACCCTTTTCATTTCCTCCATATCTCCCCTACTTAATGCAAGAAGAGCTCCACAAAAGATGGTGTTTTCTACAAGTCTTGACTTTAATTCTTGGGTTATCCTCCTAACAGGGATTTTAATAATTCTGTCTTCCTTAGGAAAATCTTCTGTGTTTATGTTCTCATCGCAGAGGATATACCCTTCTCTCTTTACTTCAGGAATATGCAACTTAATAGTTTCCAAATTTAAAGCAATAAGAATGTCTATTTTATCATCATCAATGGCATATATGGGTCTGTCGGATATCCTAAGGAGACTATAGTTATGCCCACCCCTAATACGAGATTGATAGCTTTCAACAGTAAATACATAATAGCCAATCCTAAAAAAATATTTTGAAAGAATATTTGATACAGTCTGAATTCCCTGACCTGCTTCTCCCCCTATCAGGATCTTACATTCCATAAATATCATTCCCCCAATTTTTTAAACTATTATAACATTTGAAGATAAAAAATAGAATAAATCTTATTTTAGTAATTCTCTAAAGTAGTTTATAAAACCTAATATACCTGCTCCAATAAGAAGCCCATCATTTCCCAAGGGTGATGTATAGAAATATATCTTATCTTTTAAATATTCAAAGACATATTTATCAACTTTGTCTTTAAGAATTTTAGTAAAAAGATTTAAGATATCCTTTGTCATACCCCTATTACCAGAGATACATATGGCTTCAGGTGCAAGAATATGTATAGTATTTGCTAAAGAAATTCCGAGAAATTCAAAGATTTCTTGCAAGACAGAGTTTTTGTTATCTTGGATATAATTTATGAGTGCCTTCTCTAAACTTCCCAAATCCAATATCTTTTCCTGAATCTTTGGAATTGAAGCAATACTCTCAAGACATCCTTTATTTCCACACCAACATTTTTCTCCTATTTCCTTACTTACTATAGTATGTCCAATCTCCCCTTCAATATTATTAAAGCCTTCAATAATATTCCCTTTATAGTAAATCCCAAGTCCTATGCCTTTTTCAAACAAGAGATAAAAGAGAATATTGAAATTTTTACCTTCACCAAACCAAAGTTCTGAAAGGAGTCCAGAATTTGTATCTTTCTCCATGTAAATAGGATAATTAGGATATTTTTCTTTCAAAAATTCTTTTAATTTAAAGTTTTTCCAGTTTAAACCTACAGAGAGAATTACTTCTCCATTATATTTATCAATAATACCGGGAACCGAAAGAGAAATAGCTACTACATTATTTTTGTATTTTATAAGCAAAGGATCTATGAGTTGAAAGAGATCCTCTTTCTTCTCTATAGGATGATACCTATCTTCTTCAATTTTTCCATTAGCATTGACAACTCCTACTCTTCCCTCTAATCCACTTAAATCAATCGCTAAAACCTTTAACTCAGGATTAATGGTCAATTTAGTAGGTCTCCTACCCCTTGAAGTTTCAACCTTTCCTACCTCTATAAGAATATTTTTTTCAATGAGCTCGTCTACAATCTCAGATATGGCCGTCTTTGTCAACTTAGATATTCTTGCGAGTTCTGCCCTAGATTTGGGACCTATTTTTATAAGAATCTCAAGAACAAGATTTTTATTGTATAAGCCTATATATTCTGGTTTTCTTCCCTCTCTCATAATATCAAACCTCACTTTATTTTATTTTTATTTTATAAATTTTAACACAAATTTCTATTGTGATATAATTAGAACACAAAAATGGGAGGTAGAAAGAAATGAAGAACAAAATATGGAAACTCCTAATTATAGTTTTTCTTATACTCTCCATGTCCTATCCTCAAGAGAAAAATCTTGCAGTTTCCATATATCCCATTGGTAGCATTACCAAGTACATTGTAGGAAAATTATGGAATATCTCCATTTTATTACCATCTAACACTAACCCTCATCTCTTTGAACCCACTTCAGAAACCATGAGAGAAATAGAAAAGGCGAAACTCGTAATCATCAATGGGAAGGACGTGGATATTTGGGCAAAAAAACTTGCCGATTCTACTAAAAAAGATGTTTTAGTAATCTCGGATTACTTGAAAGTTAGGGAATCCAATCCTCATTTCTGGCTTGACCCTATATTGGTAAAAGACATGGCAAAGATAATCTATAATAAAATTTCAACTCTTGATCCTTCAAATAAAGGCTATTACCTAAAAAACCTAAACGATTTTAACAAGAAAATAGATGAACTACACAAATATATTATAAAAGAACTTTCTACTTTCAAAAATAAGAAAATAATAGCTTATCATCCTTCCTTTTACTACTTCTTTAAAAGATATAATATAGAGGTCCTATCATATATAGAAGAAGGTGAAGGGAAAGAGCCATCCCTTAAAAAGATCTTAGGGATAATTGAGATTATAAAAAGGGAGAACATAAAATATATTGTTAAAGAGCCCTTTGTGAATAATCCCACATTGGAAACAATACAAAAAGAGACAGGAGTAAAATTGGTGGATATGGATCCTTTAGGATATAATAAAGATTATTTTAGCTTGATTAAAGAAAATGTAATTATACTAAAGGTGATCTTTAATGAACAAAATCCTTGAGATAAAAAATCTATATCATAGCTATAACCATGAGCTTATACTTGAGAACATAAATTTGCACCTTTTAGAAGGAGAATTTTTAGGTATAATCGGTCCCAATGGTGCAGGAAAGTCTACTTTACTAAAAATTATTGTAGGGATAATTAAACCATTAAAGGGAACAGTAAAAGTTTTCAATAAAGATGTACAATTCTTAAATGAAGAGAAAAAATGGATAGGCTACGTACCTCAAAAGCCTGATTTAGAAAAATATTTACCCCTAAAAGTTAAAGAAATCGTAGCCTTAGGAAGAAGGGTGGCGAATAATTGGCAAAAATTAACTGCCTATGATTTTGATTTAATTGATAGGGTTATGGAGGAAATGGAGATAAAAGATATAGAGAATAAAATCTACGGGGAGCTTTCAGGAGGACAACAGCAAAGGGTACTTATTGCAAGAGCCCTTGCTCAAGAACCTAAATTATTAATCCTTGATGAGCCTACGGTGGGAGTAGATATTAGCACCCAAAATAAATTTTACACCTTGTTGAGAAACTTTAAAAAACAAAATACATCAGTTATCTTGGTATCCCATGATATTGGTATAATCACTAAAGAGGTAGATAAATTAGCTTGTCTAAATAGAAAACTTTATCTTCATGGTTGCCCCGAGGAAATAGCAATACATGGTACTTTAAAAGAGCTTTATGGAGAAAACTTCCTATTTCTTACCCATAAGGAGGAGTAAATGGAGATCCTTACTTATACCTTTACCCAAAGAGCTCTCATTACAGGAGTTTTAATAAGTATACTCTCGAGCATAATAGGAATTTATTTGATTTATCGTGGAATGACTTTTATGAGTGCAGGAATAAGCCACGCAGTTTTCGGAGGACTTGCCATTGGCTATCTTTTAGGAATAAATATGACTTTAACCGCTATCCTTTTCACTCTTTTTTTAATATGGAGCATACCCCACATTGTGAAAAGATCTAATTTAAAACAGGAAATTCCTGTAGGGATATTTTACTCCTCATCTATGGCACTTGGTGCTCTCTTACTTTCATTTCATAAGGGCTATACTACTGACCTTTTTAGTTTTCTCTTTGGAAGCATTCTCTCGGTAAAAGAAGAGGATATTATATTGACATTACTTCTCACAGCCATAACTTTAATATTCTTTGTTAAAAATTATTGGAAGATCATATTTATACTCTTTGATAAGGAGACAGCAGAAGCATCAGGAATTAAGGTTTTTAAAATTGAGAGATGGATCCTTATGCTCACTGGAATCTCTATTGTCCTTATAAGCAAATTAGTAGGAATTATTTTATCCTCAGCTCTTATTATAATACCTGCTGCAACTATTATTCCCTTTGTTAAGGACATTAAAAAATCAATCTTATTCACAATTCTTCTTAATTTAATTTTCATTACTCTTGGACTAATTCTTTCTTATTACTTCAATATTCCTACAGGCTCTACTATTGTAATGATAGCTACAACGTTCTTCCTTATCTCACTCTTTATAAAAAAGAATTATTAATTACTCCTCTGTTTTCTCAAAGATTTTTTTAAGTAAAGTCTCTTCAATTACCTCTGATGCTGCCCCTATGGGACCTGTCAATGCTCCAAGTTTAGTAACCATGATCTCAGGTATAGGTGGAAAAGCATGAAGATTAACAATCCTTCTTACAGGTTCTAAAAGGAGTTCTCCCGCCTTAGACAATCCCCCTGCAATTATGATTATTTCTGGATTAAAAAGATTTATAAGATTAGCTATGCCAATCCCCAAATAGGTTCCCATCTCCTCAAAAATATTTAAAATAAATCTATCCCCACTTTTTCCTGCCTCTATTATCTCATCTAATATTTCATCTTTTGTTTTATTTTCAATATTTACCTTGGTATACGCATTTTTTTGTATACCTTCAAAAACCTTTTCATATAGAACTTGGGTAGAGACATAAGTTTCCAAACATCCATAACTACCACATTTACATTTTTTGCCATTTCTTTCTATTACTGTGTGTCCAAACTCTCCAGCTCTATCATTAGGACCTCTGTACAACTTTCCATCAAGTACAAAACCCGCACTCACGCCACTTCCAACCCTTACACATATGATATTATCCTTTCCAATCCCTGCTCCATACCACATCTCTCCATAGGTAACTGCCTTTATTATATGCTCAATAAAAAGGGGATAATCTTTAATATATTGTCCTAAATACTCTTTTATGTTTATATTTCTCCAACCAAGATTTGGAGAAAAAATACATACCCCTTCTTTTCTATTTATGGTTCCTGGAACTGCAACCCCTACTCCAATTATCTCCTCTTTATTCACATCTTCTATAAGAGATCTATAAACATTCACCACACTACCCAGGACCTCGTTTACATCAGTAGTATTTAAATTTATTACCTTGCTTTTTAAAATCTTCCCAGAAAGAGCCATAAGTATTCCTGTTATTTTGTCTTTTTCAATCTCTATACCTATAGGGTAATATCCTGTTTCATTTAAAGTAAGTTCTATAGGTCTTCTTCCTACCTTAGTGACTTTAGCAGGGGTCTCTTTAACTATGCCCACATTTATTAAATTTTCCACAATACTAGAAACAGCTGAAGGACTTAATTTTGTAATCTTAGAAATATCATAACGGGAGATAGGTCCCATTCTCCTTATAGTATCCAAAACAAGAGAAACATTTGTCATTCTCATACTTTTAATATTTACCGGCTTCAATTCTCCTACCTCCAAATACTCATAATTTTTTTTAGCACTAAAAAATTATATTATTAACATAAAATCAAAGTCAATTGTATAATATATAAAAAATACAAAAGAGGAGAAACATGGACAAGAAATTAATTATGATTCTTGAAAAAATGCAAAAAAACGAGATCACTGAATACTTTGTATACAAAAAGCTCTCTGAGTGGGAAAGAGACGAGAGGAATAAGAAAATCTTTTTAGAAATTGCTGAGGATGAATTAAAGCATTTCAATCAACTTAAAAATTATACCAAGAAAGATTTAAAACCAGATAAAATAAAGATTTTCCTTACTTTATTCCTTACCAAAATATTGGGATTCACTTTCACTACAAAACTTATGGAAAGGGGAGAAGATAGAGCTATAGAAGGTTACAGCGATCTTCTATCTTCTCTCCCCAATATAAACAAAATCATAGAAGAAGAAAAAACTCATGAGCAAAAACTATTAGAAATCCTCGACGAAGAGAGATTACATTATGTGGGATCTATAGTCTTAGGTCTTTCTGATGCATTGGTAGAATTGACTGGAACTTTGGCAGGCTTAACTTTTGCCTTTCAAAACAATAAACTTATATCTCTTTCAGGACTTGTTACCGGAATTTCAGCGGCTCTTTCCATGGCTGGATCAGAGTATTTATCTACTAAAGCTGAAAGTTCTGAGAGAAACCCTCTAAAAGCAGCTATTATTACAGGCATAACCTATATCATAACAGTAATAATATTGATTTTTCCTTACTTACTCACACCTAACTATGCCTTGTCTCTTGTATTGGCTTTAGTTTCTTCCATACTATTAGTGTTGATTTTTAATTACTATATTTCAGTGGCAAAAGACTTAGATTTTAAGAAAAGATTTGTCGAAATGTCCATCATAATATTCTCAGTATCCTTTATAAGTTTTGCTATTGGATTAATCATCAAAAGAGTTCTTGGGATAAATTTAGATTAAAAAGGGGAAGCCTATGCTTCCCCTACTAAACTTAATCTTGGTTTACACCTTCCACTAACACAATATTTATCCTTAAAGTGAGAAACAAATTCTTCTCTGAAATACTTAACTGCAGAACTTACAGGAAGATAAACCGATTGCCCTAAGGGACAAAAAGAGGTATCTTTCATAACTAAACTTATATTAACCATCTCATCCAAATCCTCTTCTGTCCCTTCAAGAGACGCAAATCTTTCAATTATCTCCACAAGTCTCTTAGTACCTACTCTACAAGGGGTACATCTGCCACAGGACTCATGTTTAAAGAACCTCAAAATACTCTTAAGCATATCCACAATACAAGCCCCATCGCTCATCACTAAAATAGCTCCAGAACCAAGAACCGCCTTATATTCCTTAAGATTTTCAAAATCCATTTTTACATCAAGCATCTCTTCCCCTAAAAAAGCTCCTGCAGCTCCTCCTACTAATGCACACTTAAATTTTCCACCATTCTTAATTCCACCGCCATATTGGAAGATAATGTCTCTTAAAGGAGTCCCCATTTCCACCTCAATCAGTCCTGCATTGACCACATCACCAAGAATGGTATAAACTTTTGTACCTGGACACTTCTCCGTTCCAAACTGCCTAAACCATTTAGCCCCATTCCTTATAATATCAGGCACATTTGCCAAAGTTTCCACATTATTAACTACCGTAGGCTTATTTCTCAAGCCTTGAGATACGGGATAAGGAGGTTTTATGCGAGGAATGCCCCTTTTACCTTCTAAGGACTCAATTAAAGCTGTCTCTTCTCCACAAATATAAGCGCCTGCTCCTTTTCTTACCTCTATATCAAAGGAAAAATTAGTGCCCAATATGTTCTCTCCTAAGAGTCCATATTCTCTTGCTGTATTTATGGCTTTTTGCATTCTCTCAATGGAAAGCTTATACTCCCCCCTTATATAGATATAACCCTTTTTAGCTCCCACAGCATAACCTGCTATGGTCATCGCCTCCACGATTCTAAAAGGATCACCTTCAAGAATCAATCTATCCTTAAAAGTTCCAGGCTCACCCTCATCAGCATTACATACAACATATTTTTCGTCAGATGGTATTTTATAAGTAAACTCCCACTTTAGCCCTGCAGGAAACCCTGCCCCACCTCTACCTCTAAGTCCTGATTCTTTTATCTCTTTTATAACATCTTCAGGGGTCATCTCTGAAAGAGCCTTTGAAAGTCCTTCAAATCCACCATTTGCAATATACTCTTCAATACTCTCAGGATTTATAACTCCACTATTCCTCAATACTATTCTTACTTGCCTTCGTGTGAGCCCAATCTCTTCTTTGGTTACTAAAGTTGGCATAGACACTCCTTCAATCATAAGTCTCTTTAAGGGCCTTCCTTTAATAAAATGCTCTTCTACGAGCTCTGGTACATCTTCTAATTTTACATTTCCATAATAAATTCCCTCAGGATAAACCACCATAACCACACCTTTACCAATAATTCCCAAGGGTCCTGTTTCAATAACTGCTATCTCTTTATCTAATCCCCTTTGCTTAAGTTCTCTTATTAACGCTTCTTCCACCTCTTTTGCTCCCGCAAGGAGAGTATTAGCGTCTATAGATATAAGCACATGGCTTCTCGCTATACTCATAAATTCCCCCTCTTTTCCTCTAAGATTTTGTCTATCTTTTCAAAGGTAAGATTACCATATACCTCATCATTAATCATCATGGCAGGAGCCACAGCACATACCCCAAGACAGCTGGTAACTTCTAAAGTAAATACCCTATCTTCGGTCGTCTCTCCAACTTTAATATTTAATTTTCTCTCTAAATACTCAAGTAGAGACTCTGATCCCACTAAGTGACATGGAGGAGAGTCACAAAGTCTTATTACATATCTTCCTCTGGGTTTTAAGCTAAACATGGAATAAAAGGATGCAACTCCTTCCACATAACTTACAGGAAGCTCCAAATACTCCGCACAGGCTTTTATATCTTCTGGGGTAAGATAATTGTAAGGATTGTTATTTTGCAGTTCATGGAGAATCTCAATAATATAGTCTGGATCCCTAGGAAAGGACTCTAAGATTTCCTGTCGAGTTTTCATTTTTTAAGCCCCCCCAAATTATAAATCTTTTTTTATCTTTTAAATAGTGTAAAAAATAACGATTTACTCTGTCAAGATTTTTCTTCAACCTCTTCCTTGATAATCCCAATCATTATTTCTGCTAAAAAAGGATCAAACTGGGTACCTTTATTTTTCTCTATCTCTTGAATTGCTTCTTTTAAACTTAAAGCCTTTTTATATGGCCTTTCTGCAGTCATAGCCTCAAAAGCATCAGCAACAGCAATTATCCTTGACTCAAGGGGAATATTTTCTCCTGAAAGCCCATCAGGGTATCCTTTTCCGTCCCACCTCTCATGATGATGCCTAACTATTTTTCCCAGATCCTTCAACTCTTCCACTTGAGAAAGAATTTCTTCACTTTTTACAGGATGTATTTTTACAAATTCGTACTCGTCCTCTGTAAACCTGCCATTCTTATTAAGAAGGTTCTGAGGAATGTAAATTTTTCCAATATCATGAACAAGGGAAGCCCAATAAACCCTTTTAATTCTCTCCCTATCAAGACCAATCCTCTCGGCTATCTTCACCGCATACCTTGCTACCCTTTCTGAATGTCCCTGAGTATATCTATCATAATACTCCAGAGTTTTCACTAAAACAGTAATTAATTTTGTTAAATAAATTTCTCTCTCCTTTAAATAGCTCCTAAAAAAATAAAAAATTGATATGGTATTTGTAAACTTTTCTATCAGTTCTATATCAAATTCATCAAAATTTTCCTTACTATCCTCAGGGATATCAAGGCAGAAATATCCCCATAAATTATTATTCCATTTTAAAGGTACAATTAAAGATTCTTTTATAGGTTTACTGTATTTTAATAGGGTCTCTCTTAATTTCTCATTTCTTCTCTCAATTTTTAAAAGCTCCTTAACCACAATTGGTTTTTCAGAGCCTATGTAATTTCCTTCATCCAAGATCAATCCTTCTAAACTTTTCTCATGTCCTATGGTAGCTATTAGTTTTAAATTGTTTTCTTCTTTTAAAAATATGCTTCCATACATTGCTTTAGGAACAAGTTCAATGACCACCTCAAGAACCTTTCTTAAGAACTCTTCATCTTTTAAAGTCAAATTTGACATCTCTGATATTCCCATAAAAAAACTCCAGAATCTCTCTACGGAATCTTCAAGTTTTTTCCTTGTCCTTTTTATTTCATAAGAAAGCAGCCTACTATAGAGAAATATTAAAAAACCAATAAGAGAAATAGAAATTAATATAGGATACACATATCTTTCAATTAAGGTTTCTCCTCTCTCTTCGGAGATTAAATATTTTTCTGTTAATTCTTCCAACTCTCTTTTGGCAATTCTATCAATACCCTGATCTATTAGAGCTATAACCCAACCTTTGTTTTTAAGGGCTGCTACATGAAGATAATTAGTAGCAATAACAGGTCCCTTACTAAATTTATACAAAAGGTCGTGCTTAATAAGATAATAACTCGCAGGTATATCATCCATGAGAAAGACCTTTATCTCACCCTTTTTAGCAGATTCTACAATCTCAGAGTAATCATCAAAGAATTTAAAGCTGATATATGGGTTCTCCTTTAAAGCAACTTCTATCAAAGCATCTCCTCTTTTCACACCAACCAGATATGGAGTTAAATCCTTTAGAGAAGAGATCTTAGGTATTTCAGTTTTATAATATATGCTTGAAGTAATTTTAAAAATAGGCTTTGAGAAAATTAAGTATTTTTCTCTTTCAGGAGTCTCAAAGATAGTATCAATAGCATCAAACTTCCCTTCAAGAAGCGCCCTTTGAGCTTTTTCCCATTCCATAGGAAAAAGTTCCACCTTTATTCCCATTCTTTCACTCCATATTTTCCAAAAATCCACTGATATTCCTATCAAATTTCCCTTTTCATCTATGAAAGTGAAGGGGGGATAATCTTTATCAATAATAATCTTTAAGGAATTTTGAGCATTAACCTGTAGATTTATAAGAAGAAATATTAAGATTGATAACAGTATATTTCTAAACTTCATAATCATGCCTTAATACCTCTTTAAATTAATTATATCAAGATTTATGCTATACTATACCAAAAAGAAAAAGGATTTGCAAAAAATGGGACTTATAATTTTAGCTCTCGCTCCTGGGATCTCTATAGCGTGGTATGTATATAATAAAGATAAATGGAACAAAGAACCATCAAAATTGATTCTTTGGTCCTTCATCCTTGGAGTAATTATTTCCTTTCCTGCTGCTATTTTTGAGCTCATTATGGAATCTATCATTCCTTTTAATTTTAATAGTGATTTTGTTTCACTCTTTCTTTATTCCCTTTTAGGCATTGCCATTATAGAGGAAGGAACAAAGTATTATGTGATATATAAGTATATATATCCAAAAGAGGAATTTGATGAGCCCTTTGATGGCATAGTATACTCAGTAATGGTAGGAATGGGTTTTGCTACTATTGAGAACTTCTTTTATGTAATTTCGGGAGGATATTTTGTAGGAATTACAAGAGCCTTTCTTGCGGTACCTGCTCACTTTGTTTTTTCCTTATTTATGGGATATTCTTTTGGACTCGCTAAGTTTGGAGCAAATCCTGAAAAGCATCTACTCCAAGCTCTTTATTATCCTGTATTTTGGCATGCCTTATATGATTTTTTAATTATTACTCAAAAATGGTACTTATCAATTCTTATATTGCCCATAGTCTATGGGGTAGGAAGGTGGATATGGAAAAAAGGCCAAAAGCTTATTATCTTTAAATCGGAGGAAGAACATGCTTAAAGCAATTCTTTTTGATCTTGATGGCACCCTTCTTATGAACAATTTTGATTTATTTATGAAGAATTATTTTTCCCTTCTAATGGAAGAATTCAAAAAGATAGGAGATGAGAAAGATCTTTTTAAAAATCTAAATTTTGCCATTGAAAAGATGCTCGCAAATAAGGGACCAAAAACCAACTATGATGTATTCTGGGAAGAGTTTACAAAGCTTACAGGAAAAGATAGAAAATACATGGAAGATTTCTTTATGGATTTTTACTCAAAAAAATTTCCTCTTTTAAAAGAACTCTCCCAAGCAAGAGCAAATTCCTATGCTAAAGAGGTCGTTGAGAAATCCTTTGAATTAGGATTAAAAGTAGTGATTGCTACTAATGCGGTATTTCCCCTTATAGCCATAAAAGAAAGACTTAAATGGGCTAATCTTATTAACTATCCCTATGATTTAATAACTTCCATGGAGGTAATGCACTCCTGTAAACCGAACTTAGAATATTATAAAGAGATCTTAGAAAGGATAAATGTAACTCCAGAGAAAACTCTCATGGTAGGAAATGATATAAAAGAGGACCTTTCAGCCTCCAAATTAGGAATCTTAACCTTTTTATACACCCCTCACAATAATCTCATCTTAAATCTTGATCATAAGCCTGATTTTATGGGAGATCTTAAAGATCTTTTTGAGCTCCTTCCTCTACTATCTAAATAAAGTAAGGTGTTATAATATAGTATCCTTGAGGTTTTGGGAGGTGCAAAAATGATAAGTAAGATCCTAATAATTCTTTTTGGACTTGCTTCCATAATTCTTGGAATTTGGGGCCTAATAATCTGGTGGTCTTATTTTGTTAAGGCTCTCATGGCAGTAGTTCCAATATTTCTTTTATTCTTAGGGATAATATTAATCATTTTTGGATATTCAGAGTTAAAAGATCAACTCTCTAAAAAAGAATAAAAATTTAATGGGAGGGGAAAACCCCTCCCATGATTTTTAATATCCTAAGCTTTTATCTACCACATTCAGCATTCTACTAACCTCAGGATAATTTTTTAAATTATGAATAAATATCTCTACAAGCCTATCATCGTAATAAGGGGTCATTCCTGCTATATGAGGAGTTATAATTACATTCTCAAGATTCCATAATGGACTTTCTTCTGGTAAAGGTTCTTCATAAAACACATCAAGAAGAGCACACTGAATCTGCCCATTTTCTAATGCCTTTACAAGAGCATCTTCTTTTACTGTCTTCCCTCTTCCTACATTAATAAAGATGGCATCTTTCTTCATCACTTTAAATTCCTCTTCACCTATTAAATCCTTTGTCTCAGAAGTTAAAGGTAAAACTAAAACAATAATATCTGATCTTCTCAACACTTCATGTAAATCCTTATAGGAAAAAAGCTCGTCAGGGAGAAAAACCATATCATCCTTTTGATTTATATCTCTTTTTACTCCTATAACTTTCATACCAAAACTCTTTGCGATTCTTCCTATCTCTTGACCTATTTTCCCATAGCCTATTATCCCCATGGTCTTTCCTGTAAGTTCCTCACACCATTTTATCTCATCTCTATTCCATTTCCTCTCAAATTTTCCCCTAAGAGCTATATTTATTCTCCTGGTCCAAGAAAGTAAAAGAGCAAACACATGTTCGGCAATTGGTTTAGGATGAACACCACTTGCAGTAGTTATAATTATGTCTGAATTAAGAAGTTCTTCAAAAAGAAGATTATCAATACCTGCTGAGGAAGATTGAATCCATTTAAGATTTTTTGCCTTTTTAAGATCATCCTTAGAGATATGTCCCCCTAAAAACACCTCAGCTTCTTCAATATTTTCCACAATCTCAACATCATTTCTTGCCTCTTTTATCCGTTCTAAATATTCTTCTTTTAAAGGGTAAGCTATATATACTTTCATTTTCACATTTCCTCCCTTTGAAATTTCTTGTTATATTATGTTATAATCTTATTCACTATGGAACTTTACTTATATAATACACTAACAAGAAGAAAAGAGAAATTTGAACCTTTAAATCCGCCCTATGTGGGGATGTATACCTGTGGTCCCACAGTATATAACTATGCCCATATAGGAAATCTGAGGACTTATATTTTTGAGGATATATTAAAGAGAGTATTATTATATAATGGTTATATAGTAAAACATGTGATGAACATTACCGATGTAGGGCATCTTACCTCTGATGCCGACGAAGGAGAAGATAAAATAGAAAGAGAGGCTAAAAAAGAAAGAAGAACCGCTTGGGAAATAGCAGAATTTTATACTGAAGCCTTTAAAAGAGATATTAAAAAATTAAATATTCTTGAACCTGATATATGGTGTAAGGCTACTGATCACATCAAAGATTTTATTGATTTAATACTTATTTTAGAAAAGAAGGGCTACACTTATAAAACTTCTGACGGAATTTATTTTGATACTTCAAAAGTTCCTGATTATGGAAAATTAGCAGGACAAGACTTAGAAAATCTTCTTCCTGGGGCAAGAGTAGAATACAATCCCGAGAAGAAAAATCCTACAGACTTTGCTTTATGGAAGTTTTCTCCAAAAGATGTAAAAAGACAAATGGAGTGGGACTCTCCATGGGGCATAGGATTTCCTGGATGGCATATTGAGTGCTCTGCTATGTCCACAAAATATTTAGGACAACCTTTTGATATTCATTGTGGTGGTATAGACCATATCCCTATACATCATACTAATGAAATTGCTCAATCAGAAGCAGCCTACGACAAACCTATGGCAAAATATTGGCTTCACGGAGAGTTCCTTGTAATGGGTGAAAAAAGAATGGGAAAATCCGAGGGCAATTTCATCACCTTGTCAGATTTAGAAGAAAAGGGATATCATCCTCTATCCTATAGATATTTTTGCCTCACAGCCCATTATAGAAGTCCATTAAGATTTACTTGGACTGCTTTAGAATCAGCCCAAAGAGCCCTATTTAGATTATACGAAAACATGAAGAGATACCCTCAAGAAAATGCCTCCTATGATAAAAAATACGAAGAGGAATTTCATAAAGCTATAAATGATGATTTAGATATGCCAAAAGCCCTTGCCATAACTTGGGAATTAGTAAAAGATGATCAGGTACCTCCCGAAGTAAAGAGAGCAACTCTTCTTCAGTTTGATAAAGTTTTAGGACTTTCCCTTAATAATCCCCCAGAGATAAAGATAGAAATTCCTGAAGAAATTTGGAAACTCGTGGAAGAAAGAGAGTTAGCAAGAAAAAACAAAGACTGGGAAAAAGCCGACAAAATACGTGAAGAAATAAAGAATAAGGGCTACATTATTGAAGATACTCCTCAAGGACCAAGGGTTAAGAAAGCTACACCGTTAACAAAATAATATCAATCCTTATACTTATACATTCTCTCGTCCGCTACCTTTAAAAGAGTATTCAAATCTTCTCCATCCTTAGGATATTCTGCTATGCCATAGGTAAAACTTAAATTAAATCCAAAAGAACTCATCATTTCAATCTCAAATTTTTCCTTTACTCTATGTACTATTTTTTCTGCAGTATCCTTATCAATGTTTAATAAAATAATACAAAATTCATCTCCCCCATATCTTACCAAGATATCATAATCCCTAAAGTTTTTCTTAAAAAACTCTGATACATTTACAAGTACCCTATCTCCTAATTCATGCCCCCATCTATCATTTATATTTTTAAAATTATCCAGATCAACAAAAACTAAAGAAAACAAACTATGATTTCTCTTTATATTCTCATAACTTTCTTCAAGAAATCTTCTGTTATAAACTCCTGTTAAATGGTCTAAATAAGCCAATTTTTCTGTTTCTCTTTTCTCCCACTTTAACTTTTCTTCTCTTTCTTTTATCTTGGAAATCATATATGTAAATGCCTTAATAAAATCTCCAAGCTCATCATCTCTATTTTTTATAAGCTCTATCTCATACTCGCCATTTGCTATTTTGTGAGAGACCTCCACAAGTTTTTCAAAAGGCTTAAAAGTTATATTCAATAAGACTCTTATAAGAGATATAGACAAAATCAAAATAATCCCCAAGGATATACCAAAAATAATTAGAATCATCTTATTAAACTCATGTAAAGAAGTATCTTCCTTGTCCATAACAACATAAATCCCATTCTCCAAAGGAACCACCATATGAAGATAAGGATACTTGTAATAATCTTCTAAACTAACTTTGTTAGAGCTATCCTTAGAAACAAAAGTAAGTCTTATACCCATAATTTCTTCCAATCCTTTTATATACTCCGTATCGACTTTCCTCGCAAAGAGAAGATAAGCACCATAAAATTTTTTTCTATTCTCATCATACACAGGTCCTACAGCATAAAGATAAAAATCTTTATTTATCTCCATTAGAGAAATTTCTATCTCTCTCTTTAATGGAATCTTATTTAACGGAAAATTAAAAGAAGAAGTTATTACTCTTCTATCCTCAGTAAAAAGCACCACATCATAACCTAAGGTATTTTTTATCCATGGATTTATATTTGATTTAATCCAAAGCTTATCTCTTTTAACAACTGCATTCTCACCAAGGTCCTTCCAATAAGTATAATCTTTTATTTGATTTTTTAAAATCTGCTTTTCCCTATTTATGATATATAAAATTGTTCTCTTATAAGCTTCTACTTCTTCGGTCACTCTTTCCCTTAGATTTAGAGCAAGTAAATGAAAAGAAAGCAGAAAAATCAAGAGAAAAGCCAACAATATAACGCCAGAAGCTAAGATTGTTATTCTAAATCTAAAACTCTTTATCTTTATAATGTCTAAGACCTCCAGTCTTTTTGATATCTAAGAAAAAATTATAACATAAGATTTATAATATCAAGTTTTGTGTTAAAATAATTCATGGAGAGGTGGCCGAGCGGACGAAGGCGCTCGCCTCGAAAGCGAGTAGGCTAAATGCCTCGTGGGTTCGAATCCCACCCTCTCCGCCATTTAAAACATGAAAAACAAAGTTAAGAATATTAAGAGAAAGCTTAAAATTTTATACCTCTTTTATAAAGATCCTACTGTCCCTCTTATAAAGAAATTTCCTGCCATAATACTCCTTGGTTATACCTTAAGTCCAATTGATCTTATCCCTGATTTTATTCCCATACTTGGATATTTAGACGATTACATAATACTTCCCATAGGCATATATCTTTGTTATAAATTAATTCCCCAAGATAAATTGAAAAAATATGAGGAAATTATTGAAAAGCAAGATCCATCTTTGAAAAAGAATTGGATTTCAGGAGTAATTATCCTTCTAATTTGGATAATCATACTAGGAATCCTATTGAAACGATTGCCTAAAAGTTAATGTTATTGTAAAATGTTATAAAAATAAAAAACGGGAGGGTTAAAAATATGCCTTTTGTGGATCACCGTAATCAAAAAATTAGAAGATCAAAAGAAGAACTTCTCAAACACATGCAAACCTTTAAGTTAGACTTGAAATTTTCCGTAGGAATTTGGTACTTTACCCCTGGTGGTGGTAGGTTCCATGAACCCTATGTAGAACAAAAAGGTATCCCAGAAAGAATAGAAATGGCTGCTGAGATGGCAAAATATGGAGTAAAAGGAATTGAAGCCCACTATCCAGCAGAGGTAAATGAAGAAAACCTTCATCTTTATAAACAGTTAGAAAAAGAGACAGGAATAAGACTTGTTGCGGTTCCACTGAGCCTATTCTATGATAAGATCTTTGAATTTGGCTCTCTTTCTAATCCCTATGAAAAGTATAGAAAAATAGCCTATGAAAGGTTAGTAAATGGATTAAAATTAGTGAAAGAGGCTAATGCAGATATTTGTATTATTTGGCCTGGAATTGACGGATATACTTATTCCTATGGGCATCTATACTATCATATGTGGGATACCTTTGAAGAACTTGTAGCACAAGCCATGGATGAGGTACCTGGAGTACAAGTAGCTATAGAACCAAAACCATATGAGCCTGCTCCTAATAACATATATAGAACTACTGCTGATGGAATTTTAGCTGCAAGAGACATAGAGGCAAGATTAAAGAATCCTGAAAATTTAAAACTTTTACAAGAAGGTCATGCTCTTGTAGGACTTAATCCTGAAGTAGGTCATGTAAGAATGGGATTTGAAGATCTTCCTTATGCCTACGCAAGAGTAGCGAGAGAAGGAAGGTTATTCCATACCCATTGGAATAGCCAACCCTTAGGAAATTATGACCAAGATCTAAATATAGGAGTAGTTGACTGGGATTCCACCGAGGCTCTTCTTTACACCCTAAAAATGGTAGGGTATCAAGGATACTTTGGAATAGATATAAATCCAGAGAGAATTCCTGTGGTTAAGGCTATTGAGATCAATACGAAAGTTCTTCAAATTATGAATGAAAGAATTGAAAGATTACCTCATGATAGAATCATTGAATGCTACTTTGATCCAGAAAACCATAGAGGCGAACTTGAATTAATTCTTGCTGAAAATCACAGATAAGCCCTTTAAAGATGGGGGAGGACTTTCTCCCCCATTATTTTTAACCTCACTTTAACCTATAGTCAAAAAAACCTAAAAATACAAATAAATAAAAGAATTTAGGTAAAAAAATACTAATTTCTTTGATTTTTCCATCTTGCTCTATATGTTGGGTTGTGGTATATATATAACCACAATATTTAGTGGGGAGGGTAAAAATTGAGATGCCCATTCTGTGGATATGAGGATACTTTTGTCATAGATACTAGAGAAATTGAGGATCAGAAGGTAATAAGAAGGAGAAGAGAATGTCCTAACTGTAAAAACAGATTTACTACCTATGAAAGGATAGAAGAAAAACCTATCATGGTTATTAAAAAAGATGGAAGAAGAGAACCTTTTGACAGAAATAAGCTTCTTGCTGGACTTCAAAGAGCAGTAGTAAAAAGAAATATAGATAACGAAAAATTGGAGGCTATAATTGACGAGATCATCACAAATATAAGAAAACAAGGAGTAAGCGAAATAACTTCAAAAGAAATTGGAAAAATGGTGTTAGAGAAACTAAAGGATCTAGATGCGGTCGCTTATGTGAGATTTGCTTCTGTTTATCAAGAATTTAGCTCTTTAGAAGAATTTGCAAAGCTTTTATCTCAAATGAAAGAAGAATAATCTTAACTTAAGGGGGATTAGCCATGATTAGCAATCTGAATGACTTAATAAAAGAATATTTAACAAGGGAAGATTGGAGAGTTAATGAAAACTCCAATATGGGATATTCTCTACAAGGACTAAACTACTATTTATATTCTTCTTTAATCGCAAAATACTGGCTTGAAGAAATCTACCCACCAGAGATATCAAAAGCCCATCAAAGTGGTGACTTCCACATACATGATTTGGGCTCTCTATCGGTATATTGTGTAGGATGGGATCTTGAAGACCTACTTCTCAAAGGCTTTGGAGGAGTAGAAGGTAAAGTAGCAAGCAAGCCTGCTAAACACTTTAGAACAGCCTTAGGACAAATAGTAAACTTTATGTTCACTTTACAAGGAGAAGCAGCAGGAGCTATAGCCTTTTCTAACTTTGACACTTTTCTTGCTCCTTTTATAGCCTATGATGGTCTCACTTACAAAGAAGTAAAACAAGCCATGCAAGAGTTTATTTTCAACTTAAACATACCTACAAGAACAGGTTTTCAAACCCCATTTACAAATCTAAGCTTTGACCTTGTAGTACCAGAAGATTTAAAAAACAAAAAAGTAATAATAGGTGGAGAAAGAAAAGAAGCGACCTATGGGGAATTCCAAAGAGAGATGGATCTTTTGAATGAAGCTTTTGCTGAAGTAATGATAGAAGGTGATGCCAATGGAAGAATATTTACCTTTCCAATTCCTACTTATAGCATAACTAAAGACTTTCCATGGGAAAAATCAAACCTTACGAAAATCTGGGAAATGACAGCAAAATATGGTACACCCTATTTCTCCAACTTTGTAAATTCGGATATGGATCCTTCAGATGTAAGATCCATGTGTTGTAGATTAAGGCTTGACAATTCCTTGGTAAGACAAAGAGCCTTAAGTTTCACTTTGAATAACAATACCAAAAATGTAGATGAACTAAAACATAGGGGAGGAGGACTCTTTGGTGCCAATCCATTAACAGGGAGTGTAGGCGTAGTAACCATCAATATGCCAAGACTTGGATATCTTTCTAAGAGCGAAGAGGAATTTTTTGAAAGATTATCTTACCTTATGGAGCTTGCAAAAGAGAGTTTAGAGATTAAAAGACAAGTAATTGAAGACCTAACTCATAAGAACTTGTATCCTTATTCTAAATATTATCTCTCTGGAATTTATGAACTAACAGGACAATATTGGGGAAATCATTTTGCCACTATTGGACTTATTGGAATGCATGAGGCTTGTGTAAACTTCCTTGGAGAAGGTATAGAAACTCTTGCAGGAAGGGAATTTACCATAAAAGTTTTAAAATTCATGAGGGAGAAATTGATAGAATTTCAAAAAGAAACAAATAATTTGTACAATCTAGAAGCAACCCCTGGAGAAGGCACTTCTTATAGACTTGCAAGAATAGACAAGAGCAAATATCCTGAAATCTATACATCGGGAACTGATGAACCTTTCTATACCAATTCTACGCAACTTCCTGTAGATTACTCCGCTGATCCTTTTGAAGTCTTAGAGCATCAAGACGAGATTCAAAGTTTATATACAGGTGGAACAGTACTCCATATATTCTTAGGAGAAGCCTTAGAAGATATAGAGATGGTTAAAGAAGCAGTAAAACTAATTACTTCAAACTACAGACTCCCATACTTTACCCTTACACCTACCTTTAGCATATGCCCAGAACACGGTTACCAAAGAGGAAGTCATGAAAAATGTCCAATTTGTGGAAGAGAGACAGAAATATACTCTCGAGTTGTAGGATACTATAGACCCGTAAAGAGCTGGAATAAAGGAAAACAGGAAGAATTTAAGTTGAGAAAGACCTTTATCTTGACATTAAAGGAGAGGAGAAGAATTGAAAATCTCAGGTTACCTGGGATTTAGTCTAATAGACTATCCTGGAATACCAAGTTTTGTGATATTTACACAAGGATGCAATTTTAGATGTCCCTTCTGCCATAATCCTGAGTTAATATCGCAAAGAAAGAAGGGACAATATTCAGAAGAATTTATACTGGAAGAAATAGATCGAAGAAGAAAATTAATTAAAGGAGTTGTTATCACAGGAGGGGAGCCTACACTTCAAGAAGATCTCCCCTCCTTCCTTTTTAAGCTTAAGAAAAGAAGACTTTTAGTAAAGCTTGATACTAATGGCTCTAATCCAAAAATGCTTGTGGAAATCATAAAAAGCAAGCTTTTAGATTATGTAGCTATGGACTTTAAAACCTCTATTCCCAAATATCATAAAGCCATTGGACTTTCCGAAAGGGAAACAAGTAAATATCTTAAAAATATTTTTGAATCCTTAAGGATTTTAAAAGAAAATAACGTAAGATTTGAGATAAGAACCACAGTGGTACCTGAAATTGTAGAGGAAGAAGATCTCATTGAGATAAGAAAGACAATTGGCGAAGATGTGCCTTATGTTCTTCAGCCTTTTAAAAATGATAAAACCTTAAGTTATGAATTTAAGAACAAAAATCCCTATCCTAATGAGCTTTTAGAAAAATATGCATTTACTGTAAAAGGTAAGTTAAGATGATTTTTTATTGTTCGTAACATTCCTTAGTACTAACAGTCCTAAAATAGTAGCAATTAAGCCCTGTAAAAAATTAGCCCTATAACCTAAAATATCAATCATAACTCCTGATGTTAAATAAGCAATAACTTGAGAAACCGAAACCACTAATGTGTTAATCCCTACAATACTTCCTTCTTTATCTTTCGGAATATAGCTCAATATCAAACTATAAGGAATAACTGTGAGAAAACCAAGACTTATCCCATAAAAAACCGAGGAGATAAAAGCCATATTAATTCTTTGAGTTTGGGAAAATAAAAAACTGCTTATTCCAAATAATGCAAGAGACATAGCAGAAAGTTTTTCCTTTGCAAACTTATCAGCAACAAAACCTGAGAAAAAAGTAGACAAAGCTGTCAACACTCCAAAAATAACAAGTATAATCATATAGTCACTTAAAGAGGCAGAAAGGACATCTTGAAAAAAAAGTAGTATAAAGGAACTTACAGAAGAAATTCCATACCACACAAAAAACTGTAAAAGAAAGAGATTAAACCAAAATTTTCTCCTTAAGAATTTCATATCCATAGAGAAATTTTGTGAAATTCTTTTATTTTCTTTTTCAGGTATAAAGAAGAAAAGAAATGAGGATAAAAAAATGCTCCATTTTAGTAAAGTAAAAGTCAAATTAGAAGCATGAGATATGACTATAATAAAAATATAAATTCCTTGAAAAAATTGTGAAGCAAAATTTAAAACCCCTGTTGCCCTTGCAAAAAAATCCTTACTAAAAAGATCAGGAACAAGGGCTTGATACAAAGAAATAGCAGAATAAAAGAATATATAAGTCAAAGTCAAATAAAGATATAATTCTGAAAGATTTTTGGTCTTCTCTAAAAAGTATATAGATAAAGAAAGAAAAAACAGAGAGACAATTATTAGATACTTTCTTCCTTTTATTAACTTTTTTAGTTTATCTGATAGAAATCCAACTAAAGGTGGTACAAAAATACCCACTAAACTTCCTAAGGAAAGTAGAACCCCTATTTGAGATTTTGAATTAACAAACTTGTTTATAAAAAATATCAAAGAAAACCCACGAAAAGCCTGAAAAAAAGAGAGCCCAACTCCCCCAACACTCAAGAGCACTAAAATTTTTGTTAAAAAATTTACCCTATTACTCTTCACAATAGAGTAATTTTATCACCAATAGAGAAAATATTGAACCATCAATTAGCTTACATAGACCTCAGAAAGTATCCTTTGGGCTGCCTCAATTAGTTTGTCCGATGCATAAGTCTTAGCATGATCCATAATCTTGTTAATTAAGTTATCAACTTCCTCTTTGGGTAAAGTCTTAGAGGCAAAATCTATGATTAACTTAAGGGCTTCTTTCAAGAATGCTCTCAATTCTTCTTCTTGAGAATTGGCAATATTTCTGTAAAAATATGGGAAATTCTGTTTTGATTCTGATGGGAGATAAGAGAATAAATGCTTGACATCAGATAAGCTCTCGGAGATAAATCTGTCCCACTCCTTCACAAACTCTTCTCTCTTGCCTATTTTTTCAAATTTTGCTATCATCTCCTGCCAAGCCATAAAGAAATAGTTCAGAAGATCAAGTTTTATGTTATACCCCAAAGGCAATACTAACTTCTTGTCAAGGACCGACTTTATCAACTGAAGTCTCCTAAGATCTCCAAAGGGTAAAATATTCTCTACATCTTTAAAGGTCCTTTTTCCATCAAGAGACCACAATACAATATTTTCTTCAATTACTTCACTATATTTTATAGGGACGTAGATTTTAGACATGAAAGGATCCAATTCCTGAGATAAGAATAAAATCTTTCCAGTATCAATCACATTATTGATCTCAAGTTTTCTATAATTTTCTATGAAAAAAAATACATTTTTTATTACGTTAAAATATTCATTAGAAGGAGCATCTTTAATTAAAGGATAGACATTATACCATTCTACTTTTCTATCCTTCGTAAGTATCTCAAAAGCAAGTTTATAAGTAGTCAATTTATTCAATTGATCGGACCATTTCTTCCTAAAATCTCTTTCATTTTCTCTTTCAAGGGTAAATATGAAGTATCTCCAAAAAGTATAGGTCCAGAATAAATTAATATTATCATCAATTCTTAAAAGATTCTTATTTCTTCTTAATTTCTCAATTATTCTAAGGGTTCTATATTCACCATAAGGGGAATTTAAAATTATATCTTTTGTTGTTCTAATCCCATCAAAAAGATTTCCTACTTGTCTTTCCTCGTCAGATAAATTAGCAACATTAACAAAGAGAAACACTAAATCCCCAAGATATTCTATTAAATCAATATCCTTTGATACATCTACCAAAATATGGAGAGGATCAAGATTTAAATTAGCTTTAGGAGCCTTTTCATCAGGATAAAAAGCAAAATTTCCTTCTTTCCAAAGAGCAAGATGCAAAATAGCATCTTCATCCTCACAGGTGTCTGCCTTTATATGCTTTATTTTTCCATCCTCAAAGTAAACATCAGTCTTTTTTTTATCCTTTGTAAGTTGTAGTCTACCAGTTTTCCTACTAAAAGATAGTATCTCTAAAACCTCCCACAAGGAGACACTTTTCAGATCCCCATTAAGGCTCATTAGTTATTCTCCTTTCTTAATAATATTTTTATAAAGAAGGGGAAGAACTCCATCTTGGAGCCTTCCCCTTGCTTAAAGCATATCACAATTTATACATTAATTTAAATAGTCTTTAAAATAGCTTGCAAACAAATTAAAAAGTTCTGGAGTAATTCTAAAACTCTGTTTCCCTTCCACAATTACCAGATCGTCAATATATAAATCAAGGGTAGAATTACTAGGTACTTCTACATATAAAGCTAAATCAAGGATATTTACTCCTGCAGGTATTTGATATGTTCCAGAAAGCTCTATCCATTTGCCACCTGGGGTCTCTTGATTGTGGCTTATCCAATCATATTGAGTACTACTATCACTATCATACCTTCTTCTCATAGTGATACCAATATGCTGAGGTAATTCAGAATTGTGCTTAACCCATAAAGATATACTGTAAGTCTTTCCTGGTTTTAAAAGATCCTTTAGTTGAATTTGAGCTCCATTCCAACCTACTTTTCTTCCCGTAATATATAAGCTATATTTTCCTGTATGCGCATCTTTATCAACCACAGCTATGGATACACCTTCTCCATTAGGAGTCCATCCCTCTTCTTTTCCAGATTCAAAAGTAGTAATAAGAACAGCATTAGGTATATTTGGAACTTCCTTAGTTACTTCTTTCACAGCTTCTTGAGAAACAGCAATAGGCATCCCTGTCTCCTTAGGGGCACAACCGGAAACTACAAAGATCAAAAATAACACCAAAAGCAAATAGGATAGCTTCTTATACAATTTAAACACCTCCTTTTGGTTTTAAGAGGAGGGGAATATATTCCCCTCCTCTTTTTCTACTGCTTAAAGAAGAACTGCTCTGGGAAGGAATTTAACTCAGATCTATATGGATCATCCCATAGTATCCCATCGGGCACATTTCTTAACTTATTGTTTACGATCACAAGTTGAGGAATTCCTCCTACCGTTCCAATAATCCAAATATTCTTTCTATGTAAAGCTATAATTTGCCTTATAATTGTATCTCTTTTTCTTGCATCAACAGTTCTATTGAATTCGTCCCACAAGTCATAGATCTTCTTTATGTCTCCCGTTGGCTCTTCCCCCTCTTGCCCTTTTGTCCAATACCATCTTGCATAGAGTGGTGCCCATGGTCCATCGGTCCATGTACCAAGAAGTCTTCCTGCAGAAATTGCCACATTACTCATTCTATCCATGACCCAAACACCTATTTCTATATCACCTGAATTACATTGCGTAGTATACAAGCTTCTATCTACCTGCTTGATTATAGTTTTTATTCCTATCTTTTCCCAATAACTCTTAATAAGCTCCATGGTACTCATGTTAGCACTACCGGGATATGTAGTGAAACTTACTATAAGCTCAATTGGCTTTCCATCAGGTCCAATTCTAAATCCATCTTTTCCAACCTTAAGCCCAATAGCATCAAGTAATATCTTCGCTCTTCCTGGATCATACTGAGCATAAGCTTGTGCCCATGCCTTATCATAATAGGCTGATCCAGGTGGAATAGCTGCTTGCATTGGAACTCCAAGACCAAAGAATAAAATCTTATTAATCTCTTCCCTATTTATTGCAAGGGATAAGGCTTGTCTAAACCTTGCATCTTGGAAGAGTTTCCTCTTCACTGGATCCTTTACATTCTGGTTCAAATATATGGCAGGATCTGCACCTGTTCCTGTTCTCCAAATAAGAATTCTGTAATTACCTTTATCTTTATTTTGCATAAATAGGGTGTAGTTAGGTAATCTCATATGGCGAGCTTGGAAGTCTATTTCTCCTGCTACAGCCTTCATGTTGATCATTTCTGCATCACTTACTAAGTAATGAACTACCCTATCAATATACGGCAATTGATTACCTTCTGTGTCCACCACAGGATAATATGGATTTCTCTCCATTACAAATACAGGCTCATTGGGGCTCTTGCTCACGATCTTCCATGGAGACATGGTAGGTAGATCAGGGTTTTGAATGTAATCTATCATAAACTGAAACAATTCATACCACTTATTAAAGCCTTTTTGTTTTGCAAGAGCCTCTAATTTATCCTTAGGAGTATATTTAGGATGAAATTGCATTAAGTAATGTTTTGGTGCATAGAAAGCAAAAGAACCTTTGGAATTATCAATAAACCACCCCTGAGTTGGGAAGGTATAAATAAACATTGGATTGGGATTCTTAAACTCAATCCTAAAAGTATAATCATCTACTTTTATAAATTTAGCTCTAACTCCATCTTGAACAAAACCAGAAGGAAATGTAGGGGTTAATTCCTCATTTCCTATTACATCCTCATACCAGAAGATTACATCATCAGTAGTCATAGGATGTCCATCAGACCACTTCAATCCTTCTCTCAATTTAAAAGTAAACACTCTACCATCCTTTGAGACTGTATATTTTTCTACCAGCCATGGAAGAATAGTTTTACTGTCCGATGCCCATCTCATTAGATTATTTGCATCATAACAAATCTTTGCTATTCCCCACCTATCTCCAGGTCCCATCCAAGCTCTTCTGAGAGTTCCACCATAAACTCCAACCTCTTCTAAAGGTTTTACCACAATGGGATTTTTAGGAAGTCTTTGTTCTACTGGTGGAAGTTTCCCTTCCCTTACAAGTGCTGCAGTCATAGGAGACTCATTATACTTTTTCTGTCCTACAATGGTGTTCCCGAATATTAGTATGAAAATCAAAAGAATACTCAAAAACTTAACATATTTCATAACTTAATCCCCCCTAAGTTATTGGAATACCCTTTAAATTTAATTCCTTAGCAAAATGGCACGCCACATAATGTTCATTCCCAATATCTATTAACTCAGGTCTCACCTCCTTACAAATATCCTTTGCATAGCTACACCTTGGATGGAAATAGCATCCAGAAGGAGGATTAGAGGCATCAGGAACCTCGCCTTTAAGAAGAATTCTACGAGTCTTCATCTTAGGGTCGGGCTTAGGTACAGCAGAAAGTAAAGCTTCAGTATATGGATGCTTAGGATTTTCAAATATCTCCTCTGTCTTTGCAAGTTCTACAATTTTCCCCACATACATTACTGCCACCCTATCACATATATGCTCTACCACGGAAAGATCATGAGATATGAAAAGATAAGTTAATTTAAACTCTTGTTGAAGATCTATAAGCAAGTTTAGAACTTGAGCTTGAATAGAAACATCAAGAGCAGATACAGGTTCATCACATATTACAAGCTTAGGATTCAAAGCAAGTGCCCTTGCAATACTTATCCTCTGTCTTTGCCCTCCAGAAAAAGCGTGAGGATATCTTTTCATGTATTCTGGTCTTAAACCTACTTTCCTCATAAGATCTGCTATCCTCTCATCTAACTCTTTGCCCTTTGCCACATTATTTACAATTAAAGGTTCTCCTATGATATCCCTTACTGTCATTCTGGGATTTAAAGATCTAAAGGGATCCTGAAATATCATCTGCATATATCTTCTCACACTTTTTAGTTCCTTTTGAGAAAGTTTTGCTACATTTATTTCTGTTCCATCTACATGCAATATTACATCTCCATCAGTAGGATCATAGGCACGAAGTATCACTTTTCCTGTGGTAGTCTTTCCACAACCCGACTCTCCCACAAGCCCAAGAGTTTCTCCTTCTCTTACAAAGAAACTTATATCATCTACCGCTCTAACTGTTGCTACTCTTTTCCTTAAAAAGCCTTTAGTTATGGGAAAATACTTTTTAGATTTTTCACCTCTAACAACAAATTATTCATGACTCTTCACCTCTCCATAAAGTAGACAACTTACTTTATGTCCTTTTTACCTCTATGAGTTCTGGAACCCTTACATCGCACAGTCCTTTTACAAATTCAGGACATCTGGGATGAAAAGTGCAGCCTGTAGGAAGATTGTAAGGATCTGGAACTATCCCTTTAATGGCTTTTAATCTCTTCCCTTTAACTTTTTTACCAATTTTGGGAATAGATTCTAATAGCGCCTTTGTATAAGGATGCATTGGATTGTAAAAAATCTCTTCTACAGGAGCACTTTCTACAATTTTACCTAAATACATTACAATAACTTCCTCAGCCATCTCAGCTATTACCCCTAAGTTATGGGTTATCATCATAACTGCCATACCAAATTGCTTTTGTAACTCTTTGAGAAGCTCAAGAATTTGAGCCTGTATCGTCACATCTAAGTTTGTAGTTGGCTCGTCTGCTATAAGTAGCCTTGGTCTACAAGAGAGTGCCATAGCAATCATTGCTCTTTGGAGCATTCCACCGCTGAACTGATGAGGATACTCATCGACTCTTAACTCAGGCCTTGGAATTCCAGCAATTCTCATGAGTTCAATAGCTGCATCTCTTGCAGACTTCTTATCCAATTTTTGATGGAGCATTATAGCTTCTATTATCTGCTCTCCCACGGTATGCACAGGAGAAAATGAGGCTCCTGGCTCTTGGAATATCATAGCTATTTCTTTTCCTCTAATACTCCTTATTTCATCCCCCTTAGGGTCTAATTTAGCTAAATCTATAACTTGTCCATCTCTATATAACAAAATCTCTCCTTGAATTTTACTTCTTGGTCCTGTAAGTTTTAAGATAGATAGTGGCGTTACACTCTTTCCACAACCTGATTCTCCTACTACCCCGAGAGTTTTTCCAGGTTTTACATC
>ERZ1669248.149-NODE-149-length-42734-cov-5.552801_pt1 | contig 42734 bp, 47 predicted proteins | sample MGYA00579296_ERZ1669248 | MGnify/ENA primary metagenome ERZ1669248 (study PRJEB41166, sample SAMN08046057) | hot springs metagenome | biome: hot spring; feature: neutral hot spring; material: thermophilic sediment; isolation source: thermophilic sediment from...
CGGGCTCCCGTAGAAGACGGGGTTGATGGGGCGGGGGTGTAAGCCCCAAGGGGTTATCCCCGAGGGGTTCAGCCTGCCGCTCCCAATCGCCCGACGCCGCAGTGTCTCACTCAGGGGACGAGCCGGGTGGATGCTTAACTGCAACCCGGGGTAGAGCGGGATCCCGTGAATTCGAGTATAAACCCTGAATGCGCCAGCCCCCACAGCGCCCTTATAAACCAATTCTTAAACACTACTCTCTCCTAGATCTCGCACCTGTACTTTGTAAGAAGTCATTTTGCAAGTACGCATAAATGCATGTCTTCAACCGCAAAATACCTGGTGATTTCTAACGCGCTTAGTTCATCCTTTTACGTGATGCCTGGGTTCACCACCACAGGAGGAGGGAGCAAGGTATTGCTAGCAGTAGCGGCAACGGTTACTCCGGAAGCATTCACACCTCTAATGATGGCTGTTCCGCCAGCGCTAGAACTACTCCTGCTAATCCTAATGCTCAAGAATTAAGCATTCCGAAGCGGTTGATCAAATAGTTGAAACCATAGTGGGCGCCGGCAAGAATTATGAATAGTGTGGCAGGGAAACCGGTTTCAGAATGGGTAACGATCCTCATCCCCGTTTCAAGGGTAGGATTACCGTCGTGTCATCACTACTTATCCATATCGTGATCGAATCCTTAATACTTTACTCATCTAATCTCAACCCTCTGCTCAATCATCCTTAACAGGGGCTTCAACCTGCACACCCGTATCCGTGGAGAGCGGGACACCAATTCTTTATTACTTCAGCCTTCAATATTATCGGTAGAATAGCCTGGGCGCCAGGGATAGTGAATGGCTGAAAACTATTTCAAGATGATAAGGCCTTTAAACTCTTTCATGAGCGGGCTTGGAGTAGTCTTCTCACTCCTCGTGTTCAACTCCTACAGGCTCAACCAGCATGTGTTGCTGCTAGCGGTAATAGGGTTTACAACAGGCTTCACAGCCACGGCAGCTAGCATGCTGGTCAACGATATCGTCGATATCGAGGTGGACAGGGTTAACAAGCCCTGGAAACCCTTGCCCAGCGGTCGGGCAAGCGTTAAGGCAGCGTGGATTCTGACAGTGGTTTTCTCAGTTGTGAGTGTCGCGGTGAACATTATTGCTGGACCCAGCCTTGTAGTCGTGACAGCTGCCTACCTGGCAATAGGCTTGCTCTACAATTTCATGCGTAAACACTGGTGGAGCCAGTTCATGGTTTCAGCATCAACAACTGGTCCAATAGTCTACGGATACGTAGCCTCAGGCCTCCCGCGCGAAGCCCTCGGCTTCACAATACTCTTCACCCTAACAATCTTCATAGTCAACACTGGCAGAGAGGTGTTGAAGGCTGTTCAGGATATTGAAGGGGATAAAGCCCTCGGGTACGAGACCATTCCTTTGAAAATAGGTGTTCCAGCATCCATTAAAATATTGAAAGCATGCAGCGTGACAGGGCCGTTAACCGGGGTACTAGCAGGAGTGCTGGGCAAGGCAAGCATTCTCTACCTCGCCCTAATACTTGCAGCGGGTTATTTGTACTCCTCAAGCCTTCTCAAGACATGCATGAACCCTGGGGACAAGCAGGCGTTGGAGAAGTCCCGTAGAACCACTCTGAGGGCAATGCTTCTCGGGCTCGTAGCGTTCTGGGCTAGCAGGATAGGGTTTACAATATCTTTTTGAAGCCCGCGTATAATGTAGGAGTGTAAGCCATGAGCAATCCCAGCAGGAAAAACCCTGCTAAAACCCCGTAAGGTATTAGTGCTGAGAAGCTATACGTGAGGAACGCGATGAGTGAAACCCCTAACCCCATTGCAATCCTCTCCGGGAAGCTCAAAGAGTCCAGCATCCTCATGGAGCGGTCGACGACGCGGTTGCCAATGATTAGGGAGAGCGCCAGCCCCAGTAGCGCCTGGCTTGCTGAAACCTCCCACCCGTTCACAAGGTTTATAGAACTAGCTAGCACGGCTAGGGCGAGGGGTTGAAGCCAGGGTTTCACGGTTTTAACCCCTAATCCCTTAACCGAGAACAACCCGCACGAGAGCCCGACGAATACCCCGCCGACCACGTCTAAAGGATAGTGCACCATGAGGAACACCCTGCTAAGTGAAACACCCGCTACAGCTATTGCTGAGAAGACGGCGAGCCCCCTCCTCCTCACCTGGAGAGTTATCGATGTCCAGAACGATGTTGAAACCTGTGAGTGGCCGCTGGGGAATCCGGGTCCGGAGGCTTCAGCTCTCCAGTACTCCTGGGGAGGACGCGGCAGGTTTAGAGAATACTTGAGAGCAATGTTGAGGGATCCTGAGAATAATACTGCAGCGGCAACACTAATTCCCATTCCTTTCCTCATAGTGAAGAACAGGATAATTCCCGCGATCAAGTAGAACTTCTCATCTCCTAGAAGGCTCCACGCTATCCACAGTTCCTTATTGTTTAAGGCTACTGCAACAGCTAGCATGATTCCCGCTGAAATACTTAGTAGCCAAATGATTTTCTCGGAAAAACTACTGTTTCCCAATTAAAACAGTCCTCAGGCACTGAATATTGCTCCAGCCGCTTTCTTATATTCTTGAATACTGGCTGTTTTCAAGGGGTTTATCCCTCTCATCCTGGCAAGCTTGCAGCTGGATAGTCCGAAGACCATGGACCCGTACAGTATCTTGTCCAGCAGGCTACCCCCCTCTAGAACCAGCCTGTGAAAACTCTTCGTAACCCTCCCGTATATTGTTCTCATGAAGTCGACAAGCATCACGCCAACCCTATCACCCGGGTCCACGACCTCGAGAACTGTGAAGTCTTTGAAGAAAGGCTCCTCGTAACCCACTATGTCGTTATGCATCCATTCAGGAGCAACATCGACCTTGACAGGTATCTTAGCGTTCTCGTTAAACTCGTTCTTCCCTCTCAGCCCGAGCGATTCTAGCGGGGAGTGGGTTGAAATAACCAGCAGTCCTTTAGACCTGTGAACCCATTCAGCAATCAATCCCGCCTCAGCCATAGCCTCACCCGTCTTCTCCTCGAGGAAGTCCACGCTCTCCTCGACTATTTTGAAAGGAATGTTTAACAAGTTGTTCTCGTAAAGCAGTTTCAAAACCCCGTAAAGCATCGACGGGAGGCTTGCCCGCGGCGCCAACCCCTCCGGTAGCTGAATATAGGGGATGCCGTGCTCGTAAGCCCTGGTCTTCAACAACCCGCCGCTTGAAACAGCCACCATGGGGATATTCCTCTCTAATGCGGAGTCGAAGACTCTTAATGTTTCAACAGTGTTACCGCTGTAGCTTACAACGAGCAACAAGTCTTCACGGCTCGCAAAGCCGGGGAGGATGTGGTTTTTAACAGTTATCACAGGTAGTGAGGAGTAATTTGATGAAAGCGTTGACAATACGTCCCCTACAATACCGCTTCCTCCCATACCGGCTACGATCACCGACCTGATTCCTCTGTTAAACCTCACCGGCACGGGTTTTTCAATAGCACTCCTTGCCTGACGGCTCCACTCAACGTACATTTCCTCCATAACCAGCCCCGTTTTAATTTAAGACTTGGAGGAGTAAATAAAAAACAGTGAAGTAAATGAACCCGTTGCTTGAAGACTTGATGACCGGCTGGAAAGTGGTCTACACACACTACGCCGGGGTCGTAGGTAAGCTGGCTTCGCTAGTAGTGAAAGCCTCGGATAAACCAGTTGGGCTTGTAGATGAGAAAAACATCATACTACCCTATATTCCATTAGAAGATGTTGAATCCGGCAAGGTGTTGACAGGGTCTGTGCAAGGAGCTGGGAGAATCATAATAGTGGAGCCGGATAGGATTCCCTTTCTAGGAGGCCTTGTTGAAAACGTGATCGTGTTTACAACCCCTGGTTCCGGGTTAAGGGTTCCAAGGGTTTTCGAGAAAGCATACATCTCCAAAGCAGGCGACGAGTACGTCTACTTCAACAAGAAGTCTTTTCTGAAAATAAGGTTTAAAATAATGGGCGATAGGCTGGTTGTCATAGAGAAGCCTTTCGGAATACTTGGGGAAGGGCTTGAAGCCTTGAAAAACGCGATGCTAACCTACGGGGAGTTAAGCGTGAAAGATGCGGTGTTCATCCTAACCAAGCAGCTTGGTGTTGGGAAGAACGAGGCCCGCAGGATTCTGAGTCAGCTTGTTCTGAGAAAATATGTTAAAATAGTTAAGGGAAAGGTTAACCTCTACTGATGCATGAGGGATTCGTCGAAGTATACTTTTATCAAACCCAGCTTCTTGTAGACTATGTTGACGTACTCGTCTATAGTGGTCCTTGGAACCCCCAGCCTCTCAGCCCGGGATACAACTATGTTTTCAACCACCGCGTACTTCTGATACTTCTCGTTAAGCTCCTTCCACGGTACCCCGCTCAAGGCTTTAGCAATGGTGTTGTCAAGCGGTAGCTCGCCCATTAGGATTAAGAGCGAGATAATAGGGTAGCCTATGTAGTTTTTGAAGATAGTTCCGTTATCGTTGCTGAAAACCCTGAAGGTGTCAACGCCATCCTTAACGATGACCACCGTGTATTCTTTCTCCCCGGTGCTTGACCTGACAAAAGCCTTGTTCACACCCACCAGCTTAATCCTGCCGTCGCCAATGGCTCCAACCGCTTCTAAAACCTTGATTCTGGGAGGTTTTGAAAGAAGTTTAAGGCTCACTCAACTCCACCCCTCCTAAACCTTCCTGACAATGAGAGGGCTTGTTGATTCAACCACTCCCCTGCCGCTAACCTGCTGCCCTATTCCAAGCCTCAAAACTTCATGGTATGATGCAGCATCAAGTATTAAGTAGAACTCAGCATCCTTATCATTCATCCTGCCGTGAACCAGGATGCAGGGCTCCTCAACCCCCTCCGGTTGCTCAACACCTATGACGACTCCCTCGTAGTAAACATGGTTTTCCAAGTCTCCCATCCAAAAGTAAAATATTTCATTCCAACTAATAAAAGTGAATTAAAACAGTAATATACCAAACCAGTACATATTATATATTGGTGATAAATTTGACCGAGCCAATAACTACGAGGCCAGCCTTAATGGAGCTTAACACGGGAATAGTGATAGCTGGAGCATACGCTGACAAGGTCAGGAGGACATTGTTTGCGCAATTGAAAGATTTGATGAAAAACAATAAAGATTTCGCGAGAGAAATAGCGAGAGCGTCCGCGGAATTGAACAGAATCCTCTACCACATACTGGTTGAATCAATCCGGGTCGAGAAGGGCGATGCCGTGAGAATAAGGGTTAAATACAGCATGGACAAGGATTTCAACAGGATAGTGTTCGACTATAACACCCTTAGCCTAGAGGTTTTCAAAAGAGTTAACGATGAGGAGGTATCCTCCACTATTAGGAAAGTCCTAGATGCAAAGCTTGAAGAGGTTAAGAAGCAGTATGCTACACTCCCGAGCAAGGAGGAGGCTGAGAAGATATTGAGAGGAGAAGTACCGGAACCGGGAAAGCCGTTGGTTTCTGAGATCCGGGAAGATGTTTTGAAAAGCGTTAAGAGCATTGACTTGCTAGGTGAAACTATAACGGGCGGATACTTATTCAAGATCAAGGGACATGAAGACCAGTCTATTGGGATACTGACCCTGGAGCCGAGCGATAGGGGTGTTTTAATCGATGCGTTGATATTAAGCAATGGTAAGGGATTCAGGTACTTGAAGACCTCTGAGACGAGTAAGGAGGTATTGGCTGAAAACCCGGATTTAATCCTTAAAGAACTCCAAGAGGTTAGACCGGCGGAGCTTGGGGCGAAGGAGGCTGAGCAACTCATCGCGGAGAAAGCATCTCTGGCTGTTTAGAACGCTCTTGCTGAATGCAACCGGCAAGCTCGTCTAGGAATTGCTTGAAAACATCTTTTTTCACCCTGGCTCCTGCCGCATAGGGGTGTCCTCCACCGTGAATTTTAAGCCTCCTGCTCAACTCTCTCAACACCTTGTTTAAGTCGACGCTTCCACGGCTTCTCAAGCTTAAAACATAAATGTCACCTCTAGACTCAGCGGCTACGCCGACAAGAGTGCCCCCGTAAACCATCGCGTAGTTGGCTGCCCGGCCGAGGCTTCCCCTCGGATCTACCACATAGGAGATATCTCCATGTACATGCACGTTTGCTTTAACCCACAGCCTCAGCTCCTCGTCTACAACGGCCTGGTGGAGAGCCCTGGAGACAAGGTCTGGGAGCGCACTGGGCAGCTTGTTCCCGCTGAGATGAGCAACTACTTTCCTCTTAAACTCGTGATCACGTCTCGAGCCTTCGAGCCCCTGGGTAATAATTCCAGCCTCCAGATAAATCCCCCTTCTATCCCATTTAAGGAGCTCGCTCCTAACCCAGACGGTTTCGTCAAGGTAGTCGCTGATAGCCCCGTATAACGCTACCCTGCCGTACTCGGGATCCAGCCCTTTCTCGCTGAAATACCTGTACGAGAGCTCTGACGCCGAGCAGCATGGGTCGTGGATAAACTCTACTCCATCGCCTAGGGCGTTGAAGCCTTCCGGGAGAGGGTGATGGTCTATATACAGTACTATTCCACTTTCAGCACGAGTCTTCAAAACCCCTAACAGCTCATCCTTGTAGAGCTCGTCAACGGCGATATCCAACACTACTATGTTGTCTCCCTGTTTCGTGAACGATTTCAAGTCCTCCACGATCCCAACAGGGTGTGTGAAGAACACGTTGCAAGCTGAGCCCATGGTTTTAATGTAGGCGCATGCCAGGGCGCCGGAGACGACCCCGTCCCCGTCACCGTGCGCCAAGACAACCCACCTACTCAAATCCATCACCAGTGTGGAGTGGTCAGCCCCGCGCGAGGATATCATCCCCTTTAAGGGTTACACCTGCCACGCTTCCTCATCCCTTTAAATAATTTGACACACAGGCTTTATACGGTTAACTGAAACACCTCCCTGTTTAAAAGAAAAAGCAATGGGATATTCCCACAGGGCTGGAAGTGCCGGCTAAGATAGACGTTGGGAAGGCTCCTAGGGAAATACTTGAGCTGAGCAACCAGGAGATCTTGCAGGAGTTCATAATGCTTTTAGAGTCGACGGGAGCGTCTAAGGATACTGTTAAAGCTTATCAATCCGCCATCAGCGACTTCCTCGACTTCATCAGGGATAAGCCGTTGAAAGAGGTCACGTTGAGAGATGTGCTTGCATGGAGGAATGAAAGGCTTAGGTCAGGCTTCCCCCGGAAGAAGACAGTCGACAAGGCTAGGTGGCAGGCAACACTACACTACTACACACTGTTTCTTAAAAGGTTTTTCGAATGGCTTGGCCTCCAGCTCAGCGTGCCGGGGGTTAAGAAGCCTTCTTCTAAAATAACTGCTCTAACCGATGAGGAAGTGGGTAAGCTGTTCAACGCTGCTAGAAACCCGCTTGACAAGCTCATTCTACGATTACTGCTGGATACTGGTTTAAGGAGCAGGGAGGTTTTAAGCATCAGGGTTGGCGACATAGACTTCAACAGTAAAACCATTAGAGTCGTCGAGGGCAAGTATGGTAAGGAAAGGTATGTTACAGCTTCCAACGAGACCTTCAAGCTTATCGAGGCCTGGGTGAGGCTGAACAATCTAGGAAGGGATGACAGGTTGATCAACCTGACCTACGGCGGCCTCTACAAGAAGCTTAAAAGGTTGGCTGCGAGAGCGGGCATTCCCCCGGAGAAGATAAGGCCCCATGTTCTCAGGCACACTTTCGCAACAAGGGCTTTAAGGCTTGGCATAAGCCTCCCCTCTCTACAAAGGTTGCTAGGGCATACCGACATCAGGACCACGCAGGTTTACCTCCATTTAACAATAGACGATATCAAGAAGGAGTACAAGGAGAAGTTCGAGAACAATGTTTCACGCGAGGTTAAGGAAACCCTACTATGCAGTAGTTGTGGACGCAGTATTCCCAGCGATGCCTTATTCTGCCCTTACTGTGGGAGACAGGTTTCGAAAACCGGTGAAAACCTAGCCCTCGCTTAACCCGTCTATAATCCTGCCCACCACAGCCTCTACTATTCTCTGATAATTAGGATTAGCTGATTTATACTTGCTTAATATTTCCTCAGCGTTCTCAACAGGGTAGTCATCCTTGAAGGATGATAGGAATTCTTCGACAGAAGTGTTGAAAGCTATGAAGTAGATAGGTGAGACCGGGATGCTCCATCTTTCACTACTGTACTTCAAAGCTAGAAGTTTTTCAAGGTACTCCTCGCCGCTGCCAGGGTTTTCCAGGATAGCCTTGTAGTACTGGGTTAGATAGTGTGAGACAATGATAAACTCTAACTCATTGTTCCTGTAGCCCTTGAAGACTGAGACCTCACTATTATCCTCAAGCACCACGTGGGGTCCTTCCTCAATCGTGAAGCCAAGAGTCTTCAACCTATCTATAAACCCTGAAAGGTTTTTCACGCTGAGAGAGTAAATTTTAATCAAACCTATCAGCCATTAAGAACAATGGTGTTACTGTTTTAAATAAGAGTGGTCAAGCATTGAGCGAGGTTATAGCAGGATCCAGGTCGGAGTCAAAAATTATACGGGTTTTAAGGAACCAGCTCTCTGAGCATGTGGACTGGATTGATGTTTTGAAAACACCGGTGAAGACATGGATTCCTGAAGACTGCTCCATAACCATCGGAGACACGGGTTTCAAATGCATTCCCATACCGTATTCCTTGAAGAGTGAAACGGAAGGATACTTATCCTTTGAAAAAAACCTTCAGCGCGGGTTCGGCGACATTGTTTTAATGAAATACCCTGAAAACTACTACTCGACAAGCATTCGCGTCCACGAAGCATTCCGGAGAGGAGCGTCAGCGGTAATTCTCTACGAGGAAGACGAAGCCCTCACCAGGAAAACAGTCGTAACAGACCCTCCATACCCGTCCAACACTCCAGGGAATCCCCCGCCAATACCTGTAGTAACCGTAGACCAGGAGGCTTACAGAGCATTAAAAGACATGCTGAAAAATACTAGCAAGTTGAAGGCAACGGTTAAAGTGGTAACAGATCTTAAGGATTCAATAGGCTACACGTTGATCGCAGGGGTTAACGGGTCCAGAGATGGCGAAATCCATGTTGCAACGCATCATGACCACTGGTTCGAGGGGGAGGGAGACAGCATTGCCGGGTTGAAAACCCTTGTGGCTTTGGCGAAACAGCTGAGAAAAGTTGAAAACAAGGCAAACGTTTTCCTGATCTCCTTCACTGCGAAAGAATTGGGGTCTCCCTATATTTCTCCATACCCCTGGTCATGGGGCTCTAGGTACTTCTTACAAGTGATGAGGAATAAGGGTTTTTTGGAAAACACGCTGTACTCGGTAGTGATAGACTCAGTCCACGCTGCCACTCCAACAGTGTACTATCATCCTTCATTGTACAAGGTTTTTGCGGAATCGTTGCAGCCGGGCTGGAGCGCTGTTCCAGGCGGAAATCACTATTCCTTTGACAGTCTAAGCTACCTCCTTGAGGGAATACCTTCAATGGCTATTACCACGCTGAACAATGAGTACTCGTGGAGGATTCACTACTCGAGTTTAGATAACCGGGTCAGCGTGAACTCTGATTTAATAGCCGCGGATCTCGCCGAGTTCCTGGTTAAAACAATATTGTCAAGTAGTCCTGAAAAAATTGATGCTAGAAATCTGTGGGATCACGTCTCACGCGACTGGTTTCCCTTGGAGTTTAAAGCAATCGTGGCTAAGGCGAGGCAGGCTGAAAGTGTCATAGGCTCGCTGAGTGTTTTAAGAATCGTTACTGAAACGTTCAGCGACTGTGCTTCACTGAGAATTAATGATCACGCAGTCTTCCATGCTGGGTTGCTAAGCCCTCTACTACTAATCCAGGAAGCGGGAAGCAGGATTGAAGGGATCCTAGGCTGGGAGGATTTTTCCATTAGCCTCCAGCTGTGCAGTGGCAGGTTCTACAACTTCTCATTCACTAAACATAATGAGGGATTCCTGAAGGAAACACTGAACAAAGTGGTTGACGACATTGTAAGTTCGCTAAGCGTTGAGTTCGGCCGTAAGCATACTTTTAAAGTATTGACCACATTTGATCGGATACAAGGTGGCGCTGTTGGAGAAGCAGGGTCCAATAGGAGTTGACAAGTACGCGGATTTCCCTGAATGGTATCATAAAGTGTTGAAGGAGGCTAAGATAGTTGACATAAGATACCCTGTTAAAGGAATGAACGTGTGGATGCCGTACGGGCTTAAGGCTTTGAGGCTTACTCAGAGAATCCTGATTCAATTGCTAGAGGAAACCGGGCATGAAGAAGCATATTTCCCAACTATGATACCTGAGAGTGTTTTCAGCAGGGAGAAGGATTTTCTTGAAGGCTTCGGAGGCGAGACTTTCGTAGTAGAGGGAACAGTGACTAAGCGTTTCGAAGAGAGACTGTTCGTTAGACCCACTAGCGAAACAGTCATGTACTACATGTGGAATATGTGGATAAAGGGGAGAAAGGATCTCCCTGTGAAAATGTACCAGATAGTTAACGTGTTCCGCTATGAAACCAAGATGACACACCCCATTCTGAGGGTCAGGGAGATAATGGGTTTCATAGAAGCACACACCGCTCACGCAACCATGGAGGAGGCTGAGGCTCAGATAAAGGAGGCGTTAAGCATTTACAAAAAGTACTTCGACGCTCTACAACTCCCGTACTTCATTGTTAAAACCCCTCCATGGGATACCTTTGCAGGAGCGGAGTACAACTACGACTTCATAACCGTTATGCCGGATGGCAAGGGCTTGGAGCTTGGAAGCGTTATAAATCTTGGACAAAGGTTCTCACAAGCCTTCGACATAAAGTTCATGGATTCCGATGGCAGCGAGAAATATGTTTTCCAAACCTGCTACGGTGTCAGTGAGAGGACGTTGGGAGCGGTAATAGGGATCCACGGGGATGAGAAAGGATTGTTCTTCCCTCCCGAGATCGCGCCCATCCAGGTAGTAATAGTCCCGATAATGAGGGGTGTTGAACAAGAAGTACTGGATTATGCCAGCAGAGTGGAGAAGCTTCTGAAAAACCTTGGAGTAAGAGTGCACGTTGACATGGATTTAGAGCACACGCCCGGCTGGAAATACTACTACTGGGAGATGCTCGGAGTTCCAACAAGGATAGAGGTTGGAAGGAGGGAGGCTTCAACGCTTACCGCTACCATTGCCAGGAGAGATGGAGCGCTCAAGACCATTGTAAAGATTGACGAGCTCTATCACGCGTTGAAAAACACATGGGAGGGAATCAATAGTTACCTCAGGGAGAAAGGTTTGAAACACCTTGAGAAAATGGTGGTTAAGCCTCCTTTGGAGGACGGGCTTGAAAGCGTAAGGGGACTCATAGTAGCTCCCTGGGAAGGTTCAAGAGAATGTGCCGAGGAGTTGGAGAAGAACACTGGGAAGCAACTGCTGGGCGAGATAGTTGAATCCCCCATACCCTTGAGCAATCCATCAGAATACGCTACATGCCGTGGTGGAAGAGCGGATAGATTTGCCCTCCTGGGAGTTACTTACTAAACCCTGTTAAACTTGGTGTAAGATTTTATAAGGGATGGAATTATTTTTTAAATAGCCTAGCATGGTGCATATGAATGAGCGAGTATATGAAACAGTTTAAAATCCAGGTTGCTTCCAAAATCCCAGGTATTAAATTTCAGGATAAGAGCGGCGAGCTCCAGTTGATTAAGGACGGTAATGTTGTCGCAACGATTAAGGACGAGAAGGATTATGTCACGGTAACGATAAAGAACAACACTTTCAAATACGATAAATGGTATACGAAACCTGAGCATCTGGCTGAGACGATAAGGGTTTACGTGGAGCGCTCTTAATTCTTAGGGATTAAGCAACATTTTTTAATATTGAAAAAAGCTTCATACTCTGATCTCTCCTCAACACTACCCTCGCACTTGAGCCTGTATTTGAACAGTGGCGCATCCAACACCACAGTCTCGGCTTCACCCCCCTCGAAAGAAGGGTTGAAACCGTATTTCTCTGATAAAACCAGTATCTTCTCAACATCCTCTGCTGATAAGACCCTCCCCAGCATGCTGTGGGGGAGGCCCATGGTTGTTATAGACTGTATTATGAACCTTACCCCGTAACCGATTAGTCTGCGGAGATAGTTTTTCTGGTCAACACCCCAGTTCGGGTGAATTGCTTCAAGGCCGTGTTTCAAAGCTATTTTCTCAAACCTTTCTTTTTGAAACCTGCTTAGAACAGCCCCGGATGCAAGGCCGGAGAGCCCGTACCTCCTAACACACCTTGATAAGACTTCATCGAGAACAACCTCTTCCCTCCCCGGGTCAACAACAGTGGCTGTCTCAAGAGGAATTCCCATCGAATAAGCCTGCAACATTAACACCTGCGGGTGGGGCTTGTGGTACAGCATCGAGTACTCGTAAGACGGTATAATGCTGATCAACACCTTCACGTTGAAGCCTTCATCCTTCAGCTTGTGCACTGCTAAAACAGAATCCTTTCCCCCGGTAAACAACACTGCAATGTTCAAAAACACTCCCAAGCGAAATTTAAAGAGAAATCAATGATATAAATAAAGCTGCTGTTGAAGATGAAGGTAGTTGTTATCATAGATGACAAATCCACTAGTGATGTGATAAGGGCCAGGCATGGTTTATCGTTGCTGTTTGAGAAAGAAGGGTTCACTATTTTATTCGACATGGGCCCTGATGAGGAGTCGCTTAAGGAGAATATGAGAGTCTTGGGAATAGATGCTTCAAGAATCGATGTAGCAGTAATATCCCATCCGCATTCCGACCACTACGGGGGTTTCAAACACCTTTCCTGGGAAAACCCTTACATCAAGGTTTACATCCCATACGGCATGATGGACTCGCTGGGCAGGATGCTCCGTTCTCACGACATGATCCCGGTTGAAGTTACTAAGACCACGCAGTTGGCAAGGGATGTTTTAGTTGCTGGCCCTTTTCACGGACCGCCCGTGGAGCAGTATCTCGTTTTCAACATGGGGGATGAGTTGTTGATTGCGACCGGTTGCCTACACCCTGGTGTGGAGACCCTTGAAAAGGTGGCATCATCCCTGGGGAGGAGGATTGGAGTGCTGATAGGTGGGCTCCACCTCCGCAACGCCCCCGAGGAAGTTGTGAAAAGAACTCTAGACTATGTTGTTGGTGAACTAGGGGTTGCTAAGCTGGTCCCCTTGCACTGCATAGGGAGGAGGGCTTTAGAATATCTCAGGGAGAAATACAGCAATGTCCTGGTCGAGGCTGGGGCAGGATCTGTTATTGAGTTTTAAAACAGGTTCAAGCGGTCTGGGAGCCTGGTGGTTCAAGCCCCTTGTATTTTGGATGATACTTCTTAATATGCTCTACCCTAACCTTCTTCAACTCCTCTTCTGGAAGGATTGCTAGTAATTCCCACGCTATGTCAAGCGTTTGCTCTATACTCCTCCTCTCGAACTCTCCCTGCCCGATAAATCTTCTCTCAAACCTGTCAGCAAACTCGAGGAACTTTTTATCCCTGGAACTCAACGCCTCTGACCCTACGATAACCGAGAGCTCCCTAAGCCTCACAGCCTCCGCGTAAGAGCCGATCAATTGCATGAATACTCCGTGATGATCCTCTCTAGTCTTACCTGGCCCGATCCCGTCCTTCATCAATCTTGAAAGACTCATCAACGGATCTATGGGCGGGTACACTCCCTTAAGCCACATTCCACGTGAGAACACTATCTGCCCCTCTGTAATGTAGCCGGTGAGGTCGGGTATGGGGTGCGTTATATCGTCGTCGGGCATTGTTAGAATGGGGAACTGGGTGATACTGCCCTTCCTGTTTGAAGCCCTCCCAGCTCTCTCATATATGGTGGCTAGGTCTGTGTACATGTAACCCGGATACCCTCTTCTCCCGGGTACCTCTTCCCTTGCCGCGCTGAGCTCTCTCAAGGCTTCACAGTAGAAAGTCATATCGGTCATCACCACGAGCACGTGCATGTCGTAGTTCCAGGCTAGGTGTTCGGCGATTGACAGTGCGAAGCGTGGTGTGGCAATCCTCTCTATGACGGGGGAGTTAGCAGTGTTTATCAACGCCACAGTTCTCTCCATGGCTCCTGATTGCCTGAAGCTCTCTATGAAGAACATGGCGTCATCGTATGGGACGCCGATCGCTGCAAAGACTACTGCAAACTTTTCCTCTTTCCCCAAAACCCTTGCCTGCCTAACTATTTGCGCAGCCACCCTGTTATGGGGGAGTCCCGACCCGCTGAAGATAGGGAGCTTCTGCCCTCTCACAATGCTGAACAATCCATCTATAGCAGAAATCCCTGTCTCAATGAACTCGTTCGGCGGTAGCCTGGCTGAAGGATTAAGCGGGTAGCCGTTGATATCGAAGTATTCCTCCGGGACTATTTCCCCTCCGCCGTCAATGGGTCTGCCGAAACCATCCAAAATTCTTCCAAGCATGTCTATGGAAACAGGAACCCTTAAAACCTCGCCCCTGTATCTCACAGTGGTTTTCTGCAGGTCAATGTCCGAAACCCCGCCGAACACCTGTATGACCGTTGCTGTTTTCCCGACATCTATTACCTGCCCAAGCTTAACCTCCCCATTCGGTAACGAGATCTCAACCAGCTCGCCGTAGGAGACCCCGGGGATGGTTTCAACGAAAAGCAGGCTTCCCTGGGCTCTATGGAGCCTGCGGCTCTCCCTAATAACCAGGTTTAGGCTCAACTACCCCACCTCCTGTAGAAGTAGTTCGAATTCTTTCTTAATCTCATCCATGATCTCCTGGAAGGCTTTCTCATAGTCGAAAACCGGGATGTCCTTCATTCTCGCGATTTTCTCCTTGACTTTCATAGTTAGGATTTTTTCCAGCCCAACCCCCTTCTTCAAAGCGTCGAAGGCGTAGTCGTGGAACAAGCTGATCACTTTAGCCATGTATAGAGTCTTCGACGGGGGCGAGAAAGCGTCAACAGGGCTGAACGCATCCTGCTGGAGAAAATCTTCCCTCACCATGCGCGCAACCTCTAATGTAAGCTTATCCTCTGCTGGCAACGCCTCAGTGCCAACCAGTCGAACCAGCTCCTCCAGCTCAGCCTCCTTCTGGAGAATACTCATCAATTTCTCCCTTAGCAATCCATACTCCTCTCCCTGCTTACTCCACCATTCTTTAACATGATCCACATAGAGACTGTAGCTTGTCAGCCAGTTTATGGATGGGTAGTGTCTACGGTAAGCCAGGCCGACGTCGAGCGCGTAGAGAGCCCTTACCACTCTCAACGTGGCTTGGGTGACGGGTTCGCTGAAGTCAGCGCCGGGGGGTGAAACCGCGCCGATAATGGTTAAGCTCCCTGTTCTAGAAGGTTCTCCAATGGTTTTCACAAGCCCGCTTCTCTCGTAGAATGATGCGAGCCTGGATCCAAGGTAGGCTGGGAACCCCTCCTCACCCGGCAGCTCTTCAAGTCTTCCACTAATCTCTCTCATCGCCTCAGCCCATCTACTTGTAGAGTCGGCTACCAGCAGAACATTGTAGCCCATATCCCTATAATACTCTCCTATTGTAACACCCATGAACACGCTTGCTTCTCTAGCCGCAACGGGCATGTTGCTAGTGTTAGCGATGAACACGCTTCTCTCCATTAAGGGCCTCCCGGTTCTGAAATCAGTCAGCTTGATGAAACTGTGGAGTGCATCAGCCATCTCGTTTCCTCTCTCCCCGCAACCAATATAGATGGTGACGTCTGCTTCACTACGCTTCGTCAGCCCTTGAAGGGTGACGGTTTTCCCCGTGCCGAAACCCCCTGGTATCGCGGCCTTTCCACCTTTCCCGATCGGGAAGAGGAAGTCGATAACCCTGAGCCCGGTTATAAGGGGCTCCTTCGAGTCGAGCTTCTCTTTGAAAGGCCTGGGCTTTCTAATAGGCCATTTCTGATACATTTTCACTTCAACACCATTGATTTTAGCCACCGGTTCTTCAATAGTGTATGAGCCTTCCCCACCAACCCATTCAACTACTCCTCTAGCTTCTAAAGGAACCATGATGTAATGAGAAATCAGCTCGGTTTCTTTCACAACTCCTATGAAGTCTCCTGGGCCAACCTTGTCACCAGGCTTCACCAATGGTTTGAAATCCCATTTCTTATCCCTGGGAAGAGGGCTTGCCTTAACCCCTTTTCTAACGAAGATTCCGGATAGCTCCTGGATAACTGGGAGGGGTCTTTGAATACCGTCGAAGATCGACGTTATCAGCCCCGGTCCCAGCTCAGCTGACAGTGGTTGCCCTGTGAGGTAGACAGGCTCCCCAACCTTTAAACCAGTTGTATCCTCGTAGACCTGTATTACAGCCTTGTCCTGTTCAACCCCTATGACCTCGCCTATTAACCTCTCCTCTCCAACCTCCACTACCTCGTAAACTCCCACGCCTTTGACGTTTTCAGCTATAACAAGGGGGCCAGATACCCGGAAAACCACTCCCTTCTTCTCCAAACCAAACACCTTAAGCAAGCACATGGGTCCAGGTAGGTTAGACCCATAATAATAAAGCGATTCAATATTTTAAAACTCAATGCTTATCCCGAGATACTTCTTGACAAGGCTCTTATAATACTCGGCTACGTCGATTCTGCCGGCTTCTTTTGGATGGTCAAGCGGAATGGTTAAAACCTTTTCTTTCAACAAGGGTACGAGGTCTCGCAAACTTTTGCAATCATCCTCGATGTTGCGGAAGTAGATTAGAACATTATAGTTCTCTACTACTTTTCTTAACTCGCTAACGAGTTCTTCACAGTTGTCCTTGTAGATTATGGCGTCAGCGCCTGCGGCAACCCCGATTAACCCGAGGATAGGATCCCCTACAACTAGTATTTTCTTCTCGGGAAACACAGGCTGTTTTACTTCAGCCATTTGCTTAACAACCTCTGAAGCTCGACTTTATATGTCTCGGTGTAAATGGATAGAACTATTAGTTTCAAAATAACGCTGCTTCCCATTAAACGTACAAGTCTTCTAACCCTCTCCTCCACGTAGCCTCCTGTGAGAGTTTTCGAAAGACTCATAGTAGTTAAAACCGTGGCGAGGTCGAAGGCTTCAACTCCTTTGAGAATGGTTGATGAATCCGTTAAGGCATCGAATAATTCCAGCACAATCTTTCTATACCCTGATGATATTTTCGCGAGCTCGGTTAAATCCGAGCTACAGGCTTCCCTGAAAACATTGTCCTCCATGATTAAGGGGTAGAGCGGCTCTTTGGACAACTCGGGAAACATCCTGCAAAGCCTAACAGCCATCGCATCGTGATATATTCCGACTATTCTCCAAATCCTGTAGTTTAATACTTTATCGATATTTGCAACAGATCTGTGAAGCGCTAGAGCTATCTCCCTCATGCTCAGCTCTTTGCTCTGAACGAACCGGTCTACCAGTCTCGCGAATACTTTGTCAACACTTCTCCTGAGCGCATCTATGTCGAACTCCTCAGGTTTTACCAGGGGGATTTTCCTGGCAAGGGGTGTTGGGAATATGACTACTGGTTTTCGCCCAATACTTATATTGTGGAGGACTACGACAACGTTGACTAGTTCCGACAGGCTCGTCATCGAGTTGAGATAGCTTCTAGCCTCCTTATTCTTTGTTTTATCAAGTAGCTCTACTATCTTGTCAATGAAGAAGTCATCAATGTCTCGTTGAACATCGATCAGGGTGTAGGTAGCAGTGGTTACTCTTTTCAAAACCCTGCCGGCCCACGGCTTCTCCGCCATGGATGAGAAAGCGTTAGCGAGATCCGAGTATTGAAGCATTGATAAAGCATCTTCAAGCGTAACGTATTCCAAGCCTTGCGAGGAGGTTTTCGCCTTACTCATTTTCGCCTACTCAACCCCAAAGGCTTTTACGTATGAGCGGTATTAGTGCTCTTCTAGCAAGCTTCAGCCTCGACTCATAGCTGTTATCTACTAAGATACCGGATTCCGACTCAAGGATTAAACCACCCTTTATGTTAACAGGGGCTACTTCAACGTTTCCCAGTCCCAGCTTGCTTAGAATTCGACGCATGGATTCCACATCTTTTTCTGAAACGTAGATTTTTCTGGGTTTCTCAACGTACTTCAGCGATTCCGTCAGCAGGTTCTCGAGGGATTTTTCAATTTCAGAAGGATCGAGATGGTCCAGCTCTTTCTCAGCCTCCTTGAATAATTCTTCAATAATGAGGGACATTTCTTGAGAGATCTTTAGCCTTGAAAGCCTCCGAGCCTCGGATATTTTAAGCGCGGCCTCCCTCTTAGCCTCCTCCAGAATCCTGTTCTCCTCTTCTAAAGCTCTTCTCCTCCACTCCTCCTCTGCTTCCCTAACGATTACCTCAGCCTCCTTCTCAGCCTCTCTTATTATTAACTCCGCTTTTTTCTTCGCTTCCTCGAGAATTCTCTCGCGCGCCTCTGTTAAATGCTGGTTTAAATCCAAAATCTTCTTCACCCTATCAGGGTAGTCCCTAGTATCATGAAGACTATTCCAAGAATCCCCCATAATTCGACATAGGCTGCGAGGATGACAGTAGTCACGAAGTTAGCACCCTTCGTCCTCGGTAGCTCAGCTATGCCGCTGGCGCAGACAACTCCTTGAGCCCACGCGGATATGGCCTCTGCCATGAATCCGACGAAGCCTAGTCCAAGCAGGGCCAGCGCCTTGGAGAGCTCAATGGTTCCATCCCTTATTGGAGCATATATCAGGATTAAGTATATCATTTGAATAAGCCCGTAGAATGTCTGGGTCATTGGGAGAGCTGCAAGCGTTAACACGTTTCTAAACTGGGTGGGTTCTTCAGCGAGAACAGAAGCACCTACGCTGGCGGCATACTGCATTCCTTTGCTCGATCCTATAACACCTCCCATCAGAGGGAGAACAGCGGCAATGTAACCTATACTGGTTGCTAGCGGGTCCAAGCTTAAATCACCAATAATGTTTAAACAGCATGGAGTATAAAAGTGTTGCAACCCTACTTGATCACTATTCTCCGGGAGACAATTATTCTCAGAGGCGAGTAGTCCCTCCCGTCTCCCGTGTAGAACTTGGACAAGAATTCTAGAATGCAGAGCCTCAGCGAATGGATGAAGGCGCCTAGAATTGAGAGTATCAGAACCATTAAGTGGACAACAATGAGCAACGGGATTGCAACCATGAGGCCGAGGTAGAACCCGATCGGCGGAATCATAGTGGAGAGCCACGTGCTCAGCAGGCTAACCATGGTGTTGAAAGTCATGGACATGTAGTATGTTGCCAGCCCGACCCCCGCCAGCCTGACGTAGCTTAACACGTCTCCAAGAATCCCTGCTAACTGGAATATCCACATGAAGAGGCCCATCCCTTTCATAAGTAAGTAGTTTGCCACGATCAGCACAGCGATACTGATCAATGTTAAATATAAGAGCGTATCGCCTCCGAGACTCCCTAGGACCGGTACTTCGTAGTTGAAGAATACAAGCAGTATGTAGGGAATGCCGAACAATTCGGATAACAATAGGCCTATCTCGTTCAGTAGATCCGCCTTCCTCCTCTCATTGATGAACTTGGAGATGGCGAAGACATGCGCGATGTTCACATGTACTAGCCCTATAATTAGCGACAGCTTGATCAGCTCTATGGGAGATGTGAAGAATGCCATTAACACGGGTGTTTGGATTTTAAAGAATACTGGTAGCAGGTCTCCGAAGAAGGCGCCTGCTAATGCGCCGGCGATGATAGATAGTCCATTGCTTATCAGCAAGACCTGTTTAAACTTTCTATAGTTCTCGCTTGAAGGATCGTCCACGAGCTTGTCGAGGAAGAAAAGTATGGCGAAGATTCCTGCTAACCCGTATCCCACATCACTGTTCATGAGGGCGAAGAAGAATGCGAAGGAATAGGCTACCAATGGTGTAGGATCAATCTCCCAGTAAGACGGGGTGCCGTAGAGTTTGGTTATTATCTCGAAAGGCTTCAACGGCTTCGGATTCTCCATTAACGATGGAGGAGTGTCCACACCCTTCCTCGGCTTTTCAACTTCTAGAAAAGCTGTAAGGGGGTTTTCCCTGATTTCTTTTAAAACCTTGTCCAAATACTTCTCAGGCACCCATCCCTCAACAAACACGAAGTGCTTGAGCTCGGATGTTGCAACAATTACTCGAGAGCTTGAAACCGCGTTGTCTAAGAAGAGCAGGTACTTTCCAAGGATTTCCACATATTTTCCAACAGTCTTTCTCAACTCCTCTTTTAAGGAGTTTATTTCAGCAGTTTTTTGCTCAATAATGCTTGGTAGGGTTCTCCGCAACTCGCCTATTGTTTTACAATCTTTAACAGCGTCTAGAGCTTCAGACGGTATATGTCTAGCCCCTACCCTGGACAATTCTTTAACATACTCGTTGTAATCAATGCTTGGGAAAACCAGTATTGCAACTTCCTCTTCATCTATCACGGTTTTATAAATCGTTTTAACCCCGCTGTACTTGTTCAGAAACTCGGTTACAGAGGGGGCTTTACCCACCACTGCTATGGAGGTTAAGTGTTTCCCTTTAAAGCTTAACCAGGAGGTTTCAAGATCCTCTGGGAGAAGCCCTGCCAGCTTATTCAGCTCCAACAAGTAGGAGAGAAATGCCTCAAGGCTCTTCACCCTGTACTCTATGCTGAATACTTCTTCCTCAATTCTTCTAACATCTTCCTCAATCTTGTCCATACTCAGGGCTGAGTACTCGTAAGCAGTTAACGATGCATCTATGGATTTAACACCACCCTTTCCCAGGATTTTCGTTATGGAGTCGTGGAGCTTCCTAGCCTTCTCCAACTTCTCAACGATTTCCCCGGCTTCTTTTACTTCTCTAAGATCTAGAACACCTATTGACTCCAGGAGGCGGTATAGATCATCCTTTTTCTCTTTAAACCCCCCAACTCTTACTTTAACCATTCTCGCAGGCTTGCTTAGCAACGCCTTCATTTTGACCACGTAACGTATTTTCTAATCAACTCCAATACTTCTCGCTTCTTATCCTCCGGGATCATCCTGGCCTCCGCGATCTTCTCCTCGGTTTCAGCGATAATACGCTTAGCAAGCTCTTCAGCTTCCTTAAGAATCTCCTGAGCCTTTTTCACATACTCTTCTACGGGGATGGGGGATTGCCTTATCGCCTCAGCTCTCTTTTGCGCATTCTTGAGAATGGTGAGCTTCTTGTTCTCCGCCTCTTTCAAAATATCGTCTACCATCCTGTCTATTTCAGCAAGGCTCAAGATAAGACCACTCCTTATGGAGCTATCTACCGCCAGGTTTTATTAAGATTGTGGTTGATGTCCGCAGCTTCCTACGTAGCTCTATGATCTGGGGCCTGTAGAGAATCAGTTGCCCTTCTTTCCCCTCACACTCCAATACCTTGGAGACGGCTTCAACCTCTAAGGCGCCGTTTACAACGTAGAATCCTTCTTGATCGCTGGGCACGTATTCTATTATTATCGGGAGACTTAAATCGCAGGCTTTATCCCTTAGAACCTGTTTCAACCTCTTCAACTCCTCAGGGTCGAAAACATGGATGGAGCCATCTCTTAAAACAATGTATGGTATTGGCTCCCCGAGTAGTTCGCATAGTTTTTTCCTTTTATATGGCACATGCTTGTTGACAAGTCTTAGCTCGCCTTCGAGATACCTTGTTAGAGCATCCTGGTTCTCACTCAAGCTTCTTCCTCTTCTCCAGTATATTCTTCACCCTCTTAAGCCTGGACTTCTCCTCCCTCTCTCTTTCGTCAAACTTCATCCTTAATACTCGAATCTGCTCTCTCAGCCTCGGAATTATTATGTAGTTTAACGCGTTGACACGTCTCTTAGTGGACTTTATCTCCCGGCCCAGTGCTAAGACTGCTTCCTCAGCTTTTCCAAGCTCTATTATAGCTTTAAGCAGCTCGTAGGCCTGGGCTTGGAAGTCCTTGAGTCCTGCGTAAACCGCTTTATCCTCCCCTGGCGCCTTAAGCACTATGCTCCTTGTTGAAACACCCATTATGTTCTCAGTGGTGAGGACGCTTGTTAAGGCGGGAGTGGTTCTATGGAAGAGTTGATAGACATTCTCCCCGTAAACACCGAGCAATCCCGCACCCCTGTTATAAACAGGGAGAATCAGATCGTTAATCTTCCTCCTCTTTTCAATTGATTCTCGGAGCTGGGCCAGGAACTCGTTGACTAGAATGGTTAAACGCTCTCTTAAAACCTTGTGAACCTTCACAGCCAAAACTAGTTGTCTACGGAGCCTGATGAGCTCTATCTTGGTTGGCCTTATTCTCTGAAGTTGAGACAAAGCAACCACTAAGTAATTAGATAGGGGTTAGCGGGAATTAAAAATAATATGACTGGGTGATTAATGCTTGTGGAGAACGCTGTTTCCTTAAGAGATTATCTTCAACAATGTAAGCACAACGTCGAGCAGGTCTCTCTGGGACACCATGCCAACAGGCTTCCCACCCTTATCTACTACGGGCAGGTGGCGTATGTTGAAACGCCTCATCTTCTCTAAGACTTCATCCAGCGGGGTATCCGGGCCAACAGTGATAGGGTTTTCCTTCATAAACCTTGCAACAGGGAGGTTGCTTCCAATCCTACCTATCGCAACAGCACCGACCACATCCTTCTCCGTCACTATCCCGACAAGCCTTCCAGTATTGTCAACCACCATTACGCTTGAAACATCATTCTCAAACATTTTCTTAGCAACTTCTTCTATAGGCAAGGTTTCCTCAGCAGTGACCGGCGGCGTCGACATGACGTCAGAAGCCCTTACAGGTAGACCCCTCTTCCTTCGCATGAACGACAACGTGGACACCTAATTACTGAATTTATAAACAACCCTTATATAAAACACTGTTATAACAGCGTCATTGTATCTAATGCTCACTCTTTCTGTACGAGGCGGGCAAGCTCGAAGGCAAACGTGTTATCTCCCTTCCTCCATAAGTATATTGCGTAGAATAAGGGTTTGGAGCCCCCGTGCTCGTAGACAGCTACTGCTATACTATCCTTGCATATCGACTCGTCCGGCAGAATGGTGCACGGGTCCACGTCTAGGACTGACGCCTCGTATCCATGCGGCTCCAGGGAGTTGTTGAGTATTAGAGGCAACCTCTCCATTAGATAATCCTCGATTACCTCGATAAGCTCACGCGTTGCCCAGCCGCTTACCCCTTCGAAAACCAGTCTAATCGACAGAGCCCTTTTAAGAGTGGATAGTTCAATGCTCATCCCGGGCTTACCTCTCCATTTTATGTTTAAAACCGTATAAAAGCAAGGCTAGCACCGTTTTCATATCCTTCAACACATTCTCCTCTACCATTGAGTAGGCTTCTTCAAGGGTTACTGTGAAAGGCTCGATAATCTCGTACTTCTCAGGCTTCGCGCCCACGTATCGGAGATTTCTCGCAACGTAAAAATACATTTTCTCAGTACTATACCCCGGGGTAGGGTAGTACTCCCCCAGCAGTGCTAACTCGCCAGGGATGTAACCTATCTCCTCCTCAAGCTCCCTCCTGGCAGCCTCCTCGGGGGTTTCACCACCATCTATAACTCCAGCTGGAACCTCTATTATGTAGTCTTCTATTGACGGCCTAAACTGCTTTATCAGGATAATTCTCTCACCATCGAGAAAGGGCAGGACAACTACAGCTTCAGGAAACAATACGACATCCCTACGGAAAACCTCGCCTTCGCTTTTCGCGTAGCTTCTCCTGACAACTTGAAATCTTAAACCTTTAAACAACAGCTCCTCGCCGATTTTAACAGGCTTCAAAACCATCACGCACCGGTTTATTTACTGCTTGAAGAAATATATAAGCAAAGGTGGGAGATTGCCCCATTACCGCTATGGTCCCGCAGGCAAACCTATAACGATGAAGTCCTCGGACCTGTTAAAAGCCCCAGCCTTCCTCAGGGAGATGGGCTTGAGCGCTATGGAGTATGAGGCTGTTAGAGGCGTGAACATCAAGGAGGAGAAGGCTAGGGCTTTCGGCGAGGAAGCCAGGAGCAGGAATGTTTTACTAAGCCTGCACGCACCATACTTTCTCAACCTTGCAGGCAAGAAGTCAACGGTTGAAGCCAGCATTCAGAGGTTGAAGGAATCAGTGGCGGCGGCGTACTGGATGGGGGCTTACGTAGTGGTTTTCCACCCTGGATACTACAAGGACTCTCCCTCACGCCGGGAGGCTGTTAGAAAAGTGATTGAAAACCTTAATCAAGTGGTAGAGTACAGGACCGAAATAGGTGCTCACGGAGTATGGCTCGGGCCCGAGACAACCGGGAGGGCATCCCAGGTTGGAGATCTTGATGAAACAATACTGATAGCGCAGAGCTTGGAGAAGGTTAGGCCTGTGGTTGATTTCGCACACTTATACGCGAGGTTTTTCGGCAGGTTTATCACTAAAATAGATGATGTTTTGAAAGTTATTGAGAAGATAGAGTCCTCGCTTGGAACAGAAGTGTTGAAACCCTTACACATACACTTCTCCAAGATAGAGTTCGGGAAGGGAGGGGAGAGGGAGCATCGCACGCTTGACGAGGAGAAGTATGGTCCAGACTTCAAAACGGTCTGCAAGGGTCTTTGCGAAGCCGGGGTTGACGCAGTGATCATTAGCGAGAGCCCGGTTCTAGAGCAGGATGCTTTAAAAATGAAGGCGCAGTGCTTAGAAGTATGCGGTGATAAATGCATTGTTGACTAATCTACGGAAGAGGATTGAAGGCTTAACAAGCCTTTTAGCTAAGCCTCTCTGCAGGCTGGGCGTGCACCCCAACTGGATAACACTTTCATCAACAATGGTTTTAACCACAGGGCTCTTCTCGCTCATGACGGGAAGGCCCCTCTGGGTTTTCATAGTAGCAATAGTCTTATCCGGGGCTCTAGACGCGCTGGACGGCGCAGTTGCCAGGAACTGTGGTAAAACCTCGCTGCTCGGAAGCTTCCTGGATTCAACTATTGACAGGGTTAACGATTTCATAATAATAGCCTCCTTGCTCACAGTAGGGTTCGACGAGTTCATCGTCCTTGCATTAATGAGTGCGGCATTCTTAACCAGTTATGTAAGAGCTAAGGCGGAGTCGCTGGGCTTAAAGATGGAAGGGGTGGGTATTGTTGAGAGAGCTGAAAGAATACTGCTTGTAACGCTGGTTTTAATCACTACCGCGTGGGACAGGCTCGCCGCCAGCATCATCCTTTACGCTCTGCTCATCCTCTCCGTTCTCACCGTGGTTCAGAGAATTCTCCACGTTAAAAACTCCCTGTCCAGGGGACTCCAGGGCTGAGAGATCGTAGTGACCGGCTAACGGGGGAGTTGTTTTAAAGGTAACGTAGCCAAGCCTCAACACATGGCTTTTCAAAACTGCTACTCTATCGCTCATTCTCACCACTGTTTCGCGATACTCCTGGGGGAGGTCTAGGAGACCTATATGGCTTTTATCCGTTCTCAAAATAATCTTCGTGTTCGCTAGTTGAAGAATAATGTCGTGAACATCCCTTGGGCTGTGAGTGCTGAACACGATGCCCAGCTTCCTCGCTCTTCCAAGCCGGGCTATCCTGTCAATCATTGATGAAACATGCTCGACATAATCCTCCACCCCGGACTTGCTGGGGAAGAAGCGGTGGGCTTCATCCATGATTATTATCACGGGCTTAGACTCCATTCTCCCGCGGGTTTGCTGTAGCTTCCACTCGAAAATCTTGTTGAGTATTCTGAAGGCTATTATGCTTAGGATTTTCTCAGGATCCGCGATGGAGTGTTGGAGAGGGTATTCAAGGTCGGCAACGATAGGGTATCCGTTAAACCATTCGAAGTGTTTATCAAGGATTAGCTCCAGCGGGGGCTCCTGAAGATACTTTTCACCGCTCTGCGTGCTGACAGCGATGTCGAAAAACCCTGTGTCAATTATTGAGCCTACCTGTCTTAGAATGTTCTCGAGCGTGCTCTTATGTATGGCTATCTCCTTAACCAGTTCCACCAGGTGCTCCTTATTAGGGTCAAGCACAATCCCCCTTGGAGCCCTCTCTCTTTCCATCAGCCTAGCCCGCGCATCCCGTAAGGCATCGTATATGTCGTAGACTGTTTCAATCCTCAGCCCGGTCTCATACATGTACCTTAAAAGCCTTGTCAGCGAATCCTTGGCCTGCCTGGTGAAATAGGGATTGAGCGAGATAAACTCTCTCGGGGTGAAATCCGTGAACCTGAAAGCATATGGGACAATGATGTATTCAGCCTCCTCCCTCTTACCCTTATAGTCGATAACGGCTGAGAGCTTAACGTATCTTAGAGGGAACTTGTCGCCAGGCTGCTCGATAACGTCAATGTTTCTTACCTCGTAGCGGAAGCCGAATCGATAAGAGATAGGCTCTACTATATCTCTAAAATATTCTAGAGCTATGTTCCTGAGAATTTTAACCCATGTTGAACCATCTTCAACATGTTTGCTGACAACATACTTTGTCGCAGGCAGGAGTATTATTATTCCACAGGGATGCTCGACTTTACCGGCTAATCTCTCCAGTAACTTTTTCTCCCCAGTAATGAGGCTTTCATCAGTAATCCAGGGAGGCTCCAGGTTCAGGGTTAAGTAATCACGGTTAGGGTCTATTATGACCACTGAAGCATTGTCGGGAGTGTTGAACTTGGAGGAGAGGGATGTAACCATGTTTTTAATCAATGTGGTCTTACCGCTTCCCGTTGTGCCGACCACGAGAATGTGCTGGTAGAAAGCCTTCAACGGAAGGTAGAGCTCCGCATTACCTTCGAACAATACCTTGTCTCCAACCGTGACGTAGCCTAGGAAAACCCCTTTTGTCGGCAAACCAAGTATTTTCTGAATAGCCCTGGTATCCTCCAGCTTTATCACAGGACTCTGGGGCTCAATCACGTAGTCGGCTGAGATAACAGTGTCCGTGAAAACATCGTAGGAGAGCAGTGGTTTAGCCTTAATCCTTGTCTTTGTAAGCAACCCCGTAACCTCAGTTGTTGGAGCCGCAACGTACATCTCCGGCACGTCTAGTTCCGCGAGAACATCACGCCTCTCCACAGCAGCTATTTTAAGGCTTACGAGGTGAAGAGTTTTCAAATCAACAACCGCGAGGTAGCCACCTGCTGAAGCAATATCCATGAACTCGTTAAAGTATATTAAAGGGTCTACTTCAAAGTAGACAAAACCTCCGTCCTCATCAATCCGGGAGGGGCTTGTCCTGGAGACAAAGCCGATTATCCTCCCATACTTTTTAGCGATTTCAACAGCTGTTGTTAACTTGTTTTCAAGGGATTTCACAAAATCCGTGTTCAAAACCGGGACACCATGATTACTGAATGATCAGGATTGTTAAATAGTTAAGTATTGATGTAAACCAGCTTTCTCAAGACCCATTGAGAAGACAAGGTATTGTAAAAGAATGCTTGAAAACTTCTTCGCTCTCCGATCGGCAAGGATGATGGAAACAGGGAGTAGGGAACCGATGTTCAAGCTATCATAGACCACAGGCTTCAAAACACTCTCATCAGCAACGTCCCCGAGGACTTCAACCCTGTAATGGGTATAATGTGTCAGGGGCGTCTTAGAAGTGTACAGTCTTCTCGGGATTCCAACATACCATGCAACCCTTTCAATCCTTGTTGAATTCGACATGGTTGTCCGGATCCTCAAGGGTCCTAGGATGTAAGGCCGGAGGCCTTCCTCCCCAGCAATGCTCCTCGACAGTGCTGTCAAGTAGGTTTCGTCATTGATGTCTGAAACACCTAGTCTCAAAGGATCGCACGAGCTTAGATAATAGCTTTTATACAGTCTCTTCACAATACCTATTGCTAGCGCGTTTCTTTCACGTATAACCCCCCACAATGCCAGCCTATCCCTGTTAATTGCTTCCAAGCTACTCCTGTAAACCATAAACCTTGCCGAGTAGGGCGTGGAAACCTCTATTGTGGAGGGATAGATTAACGGGCCGTCGACGAGGAGGATAGAGTCTTCAAGCAAACCCTCCTCAACACTTTTTGAAACCAGGTATGACTCGGTTAAAAGCCTGGCTTCTTCGAGTATCACGTACTTGTTGTAGTCATGGTCGTATCTTACACCTACAGGGTTCTCCGTGTACAGGATTTTTTTCAATCTATCATCGAAGTCTACGGGGGTTTGAAAACTAGGGATGATCGTTAAAAACCTGCACGCATCCTCAACGGCTCCTGTGATGAAGCTTATTGGTGGGCAGTCAACGGCCTTCCCGGTGAACCTGCTCAGCAAGCTTCCCGTAGTAATCGCTACGAACACGTAAGGGGTTTCAACCACTCTTGAGCTACTGTCAACAGCGTAGATGTTAAAGTAGTGGCTCTCCTTAGCTAGCGAGCTATCAAAGTGTTTTAAAGCCTTCCTCGGCTCCGCAAGGAGCTCTACGTCACTGCTTTTTTCAACGGTTTCAGCAGGCTTCCTGGAATCTTCATCGTTCAAAGTCTTCCACTGGGCTGAAGCATAACTCCTGATTTTCTCTACTATCTCCTCTAAATTAACCAAGGCTCATCAAGAAGAACACATATAAAAATCATGTTTTAAGTGTAAGATTTACAGGGGTGCTTACAGGTGGTTTGATTGAGCAAGGTTTGCAGGATTCTTGCCGCAGGAGATTGGGATGCTGACGGGATAGTTGCAACCGCTCTTATAACATACGCGCAGGAGAAGCTGGGGAAGTACCCATTGGAGTGCCAGGGCGTTGTGGATAAGACACCGGTTGACCCGGACAGGGTGAAATACTTCCTATCAAGCCTATCCGGGAACTACGACCTGGTGGTTTTCCTCGACCTACCGTTCAACGACACTATTAGGAACATCTGCAGGATGCTGAGAGAGCACTTCGGCGTGAAGAAAATCATGTACGTGGATCACCACATTACTAGTGTTCAAAGAATTAAGGAGATTGAAGCAATTGCGGACACTGTTCTAGTGGACTACAGGAGCCCTACCTCAACCCTGGTCTATAGGGAGTTGGTTAACAAGGGGATATCAATCCACCAGCGCTTGAAAAGCTTCGTGGAAGTCGTCGAGTACATGGACACGGGTAGAAGAGTACCAAGCAACTACATAAAGCTTTTCGAGCTGACAAAGATGTTCTCGAAAGCATTAACTGTTGAGAGGGATGAGAATCTTTGGGTTAAAATCATAGACTGGCTCGCATCCCCGGCACCCCTTCCAATGCCGCTTGATGAGAAGCTCTGGGAGAAGGTCAAGATCAGTATTGAGCAGAGGGATAAGGAGATAAGTGATAAGGCTGTTGAACTGGCTGTTGCAGCTGTTAAAATAGGTGATTTAAGGTTCATAGACGCGAGGAATGCTTGGAAGAAGAGAGGTGTCACTGCCCTAGCATCCAGGGTTTCATCGATTCTTAAATCTCCTGTAGCGTTGCTTGCCAACACCAACAGGGATTACTCACTACTGGTTTTAAAAGCATCGAATGGTAGAGCATACAGGATTGCGAAGTTTCTTGTCGGGGAAGGCGTGGCATTAGATATTGCAGGCCACCCGAACCTGGCCATAGTCCGCGTTCCCAGAAATATTAACAAGGATGAGCTGATACAGTACTTGTATAAAGGGGTTTACTACGCCTCGTAGCGATGAAAAACATGATTCGTCTACCAAACGTTTCGAATACTTTTTGATAAACAGGGTGGATCATTCTGGCGAGAATCATTGTTGAGAAGCAGTCAACCATCAAGCATGCTCCGTTGGAGAAGCACCCGGAAAACCCCGGCCGCATCCTTGTTTTAACCGGGAATCTGGATAAACAGGGTTTCACGGTGGAATATGTTTCAAGGAGCGTTGATGTTCAAGAAGCCCGGAAAATTGCCTCGCGAATTCACGCTAAAGGCTATATTCAATACTTGGAGAAGCTTTCAAGGAGCAATTACTCAATAATTGATGAAGACACATATTTAACAGCAGACTCTTTAGGGCTGGCTTATGCAACCTTCCAGACAAGCTATGATTTAGCGCTAAGCCTTAGTGAACCAGTCTTCTATGTTTCCAGGCCTCCGGGACACCATGCTGGGAGGGATGGAAAAGCGATGGGGGCTTCTTCGCAAGGTTTCTGCCTACTCAATAACGCGGGAGCAGCTGTGCTAGGCTTCAAGGACAGGGGTTTCAGCAGGATCACGGTGATGGACTTCGACGTCCACCACGGGAATGGGACGATGGAGATTTTCTACGAGGAGAAGATCCTGCAGGTTGACCTGCATCAACACCCGGACACGCTCTACCCTTACACAGGGTATCCTTTCGAAATAGGGGCTGGGGAAGGGTACGGGTTTAAGGCAAACCTGGTTTTCAACCCTTTTACATGGGATGACGTGTACTTGAGAGTGTTAAGCATGGTTCAGGAGCTACTGGCGGATTTCAACCCCGAGGCCCTTGTCGTCTCCGCGGGCTTTGACGGGTTCCTCAACGACGGGTTAGCCGATCTCAGGCTGACCGAGGCATCGTACGCGGCCCTTGGGAGGCTTATAAGGAATCTCAACACTCAGGCACTGATAATTCTTGAAGGAGGCTACACTGTTGGGTTAACCAAGGGGGTTGAAGCCTTTCTCAACGGTTTAACAGGCCGTGAGGTTAACTATGAGCCTTCTGGAACTATGAGCTCAGCAAGGGCTGAAGAAGCAGTAAGGATTAATGAGAAAACTATTTCAAAGATCAGGGAGAAAGCACTGGGTGAGGGTGGTTGAGTTGGAGAGGGAGGTAAAGTTTAAGGTAACCATGGATCCCCTGTTCTTGGAAGAGGAGCTTTCACGCGACGGTTTTGCAAGGATAGCAACCTGTCTCGAGGAAGACCTGTACTTTGACACGGCTGGAAGGCTTCTTTCATCAAGCGACCAGGCGTTAAGGCTTAGGAGGAGGGAGTGCAACGGGGTGGTCAGTGTTAGACTCACATATAAAGGGCCGCGGTTGAAAGGCGTAGGGGGCGGGGTGAAGATTCGCGAGGAGGTTGAGCTGGAAGTTAAGCCCGAGGAGCATTCTCAAGCTGTAAGCCTGCTACGGAGTCTTGGGTTTAACGATGAATGGAGGTTGTTTAAAAAGAGAGTATTGATGGTTAAGAAAGGTTTGGAGGCCTCTATAGACTACTTCGAGCCGCTGGGGGTTTTCCTCGAGATAGAGGTTAAAGATGAGGATGCAATGATGGAGTTCGAGAGACTCGTAGAGAAATACTCTAAAACCTTCCCTGTAATAGGGGAGACTTACCTTGAAATGTACGTGAAGCACTTGGAGAGCAAGGAGAGGGTTTAGGCTTGCTAACCCCGTCTGTCGGCGGCATACTGGTCGAGGAGAACAAGGTGCTACTTGTCAAGAGGAAGAACCCTCCGTGCAAAGGCTTCTGGAGTATTCCAGGCGGTAGGCAGAAGCTCGGTGAAACAGCTTCCGAAGCCATTGTAAGGGAGATGTTGGAGGAAACAGGGCTTGTGGTTGAGCCTATCGGGGTTTTCGGAGTAATCGAGTTGATTCCTAACAGCCCGGGCGAGGAACACTATGTTATTATCGAATTCATCCTCAGGAGGGTTTCAGGGTTGTTGAGAGCTGGATCAGACGCCGAGGATGCCCAGTTCTTCCCGTTGGATAAGCTCCCTGAAAACACCGGGCTTGCCACGCGTGAAATGGTTGGTGAATTATTAAATCCGGGGAGTGCTTTTCTAAATAAATGTTGCAGGTATAAGGTGTTTCATATTGAGCATTTATGTGAAGCCGTTTGAAAAGATAACCCAGATCCTGTATGAAAAATATGTGAAGGAAGAACTTCACAGGCTTGAGGAGCTTAAGAATCCGAAGATTGTGTATGTGACAGACCTGGTTGGGTGTAGCCACAAATACTACTTGAGGCGCTTATACCCTGAGCTAACCATAAAGTTCGAGCCTTCCGCAATACTCGGCAACCTGGTTCACGCCGGCATTGGGACCTTGCTCAGGGAGAAGGGTTTCGAGGTCGAGGTTGAGGTTTCCACAGAAGTGGAGGTTAACGGTGAGAAGTACAGCGTCAAAGGCAGGGTGGATGCTTTAAAGAAGGATGAAGGGTTGGTTGTTGAGGTTAAAACAGCACGTTACGCGCAGGATATCCCGAGGGAGCATCATCTAAACCAGCTGAAAATATACCTTGAGATATTGAACCTGGAAAACGGGACGCTCATATATATCACGCCGGATAAGATCTACGAGTTCCAGGTTAAGAGGGAAAGGATAAGCCTTGAATCACTCGTTAAAACACTCGTAGAGGATACCGCCCATCCCAGGTATGAATGGGAGTGTAGCTACTGCATGTTCAGGAAACTCTGCCCATACGCTGTGGAAAAATCCGAGTAGACATGGACTGAATCAAAAATATAACCCGGGCAGACATATTGAGAATTGCATGATGACCTCGGGAGACCTGAGTCAAGCGTGATGAGGGTCTTGAGTACTGAGTAACACTTAGATTAATTAACTCCTCGTTAAACGATACCTCACAAGCCCTCCTGAAACCTCAGTGCTCAACCCGTATTCGCCTTGTAAATCCGAAATGATCGAGTTCACCGTTACGGATCCTAGAAGAATGTTTTCCACGCTTACTTCAGCCCCCAGCCTGCCTAGGATTCTCCCGACCAGCTCCTCGAGCGAAAGGGGCTCCCGGAGGAGGTGGTCAATAACTAGCTCTCTGATCAGTCTCAGCCTTTCAGCGTTAAGGTCCACGTATTCCGACAGCTTCTCACTGTTGGCGATGGGGCCGTGGCTGAGTATTCCTGAGTAACCTTTCTCAGCGTAAGCCTTAATCTTCTCAAGTGTTAACAAGGCTCTTTTTGCGTTGAAATGGTAAGGTATGCCCACTCTAGAAATCAATCTATCACCGAATACAGCGTCCCCTACGAACAAGAAGCCCTCGAACACGATTCCGGCGAGGCCGGGGGAGTGCCCGCTCAGGTTTATGAGCTCTCCGCAGGAATCCCCTAGCTTAAAGCCTTCTTCAACGATTTCAACCTTCTCTTTCTCCACATCAATACTTCTAACACCTAGGATCCTCGGGAGTTGCGTGAATCCGTATGTGAGAATGTTTCTAACCATGCTACTGAGAAGTGAGGTGTACTCGAGCACTGATACGTAAATACGCGAAGGGTTCAAGGCCTCCAGCGCTTCAATGTGATCGTAGTGGGTGTGGGAGAGGAGGACATTGTACTCCTTGACCCCCAGCCTTTCCAAAACATTCCTCAACAACTTCTCCCTGTTCCCGAGTAGACCGGGGTCAACAATCCAGTTCGCGCCGGGGCATTTTATAATTAAGGTGACCGGGCTGCCGGAAACTACGTAAACGTTCCTACCAATACTCCTGTAGGCTGTAGACATTCCTATTCGCTCCCTGGAGGCACTCTAGACGGCATAATATACTTATACATTAGCAGGAGTATGGCTGCGAACACGAGGACTGAGAGGGATGTTAAGATGATTCCTTCCTCATTCCCGATTATGGAGGATCTTATCACGTCACGTATTGTAACAATGAACCCTACTTCGGCGAGCGCGACAATATACATTTCAGGATGCCTCTTAGCCACGATTGCACTCCTTATAATCTCTATGTAGACGAAGAGGAAGACGACCTCGTTAGCCATGCTCTGAATATATGTGAAATCTAGTTGGTTGAAATTGCATACTAGGTAGTAAGTATCCTTAGCTATTAATCCGAGAGTGACTAGTAGGATAATGCTTGTCAACACTATTACCAAGGAGTTTATAATATTGATTAGTCTCCCTCCAAACCTCAGCACGGGTTCAGTTCTAGCCGAGGACATTGGAAACACATCTCTACTATAATTAATTAACTCAACCCCAGCATTTAAAGCATGATTATTTCATCACGTTTTTCTATGCACCCTTACCTTTTCAAGCGGGATGGTTTTAAGGATTCTTGAAGCATCCCCCTGGTTTACAGCAATCTCGAAGAATCCGAACGAGTTGATATAGCATGCCCCCTCGCCAATGCCGACCTCGCCGAAGGTGTTGACCATTGTGCACTCTATCCTGCCTCCCGGCGACTCTACTACCAGCTTATCGTTTTTACGTATCCCAAGGGATTCAACCACGTTCTCGCCAGCGTATAGGGAGATGTTGCCGAAAACATCCACGCTTAGAACAACCGCTTCAAACCACCCCTGCCCGGGATTCACCACCGGCTCCTCAACCTCAAGCTTGATCAATGTTTCAGGGGGCACCGGCTCACCAGTGCTCTCCAACGGGACGCCCCTGCTAACCCATGCTGCCACGGGGGCGAAGACGTCTCTTCCATGGAACGTGCTGGAAACCCTGGGGAGCCTGTAGGGCGTGTTCGATATGTCGAATACCTGTAAAACCCCATCTTTCAAGGCAAGTAGCGATAAAACCCCGTTATCCGGCCCTATTAAAACATAGTTCCTAGTTCTAACCAGCACAGCCCTCCTGCTCGTCCCCACTCCCGGGTCGACTACTGTTACGAAGATCGTGCCGCGGGGGAAGTATTCAGCTGATACGAGGAGGTTGAGGGCTGCCTCGAGAACATTGTGCCTCATCACGCCGTGGGTTAAATCAACTATCTTGGCATCGGGGTTGATGGTTTTAATAACCCCCTTCATCACCCCGACGTAAGGGTCTTTGTAGCCGAAATCTGTTTGCAGAACAATCAACATGGTTTCACGCTCAAACTTATTTACGGCTAACACAGTATTAAATCACAGCCGGGGATGTATACGATGGGCGGGCTGAGAAGTGATGACCCATTGTAGCTTAATAACCCGGCTGTTAACTCTTTATTAAGACGTACCCACTTACTGTTTAAACAGTGCCCGATGAAATGCAGCGGATAAGCAGACGCGTGATGAAGAAAAGTATTGAGGGCAGCCTTGTTAAGGTTTAAATACTGTTGAAAATGTTTCAATAATCTTTGAATGGGCCCGTAGCTCAGCTTGGTGGAGCGCCCGGCTGATAACCGGGAGGCCCGGGGTTCGAATCCCCGCGGGCCCATATCCTTTAAATCTCCTTGAAGATTCCTTTGGAAAGAGATACTGTGAGAACTTCACCGTACTCGAGGGCGAAATCGCCTTTAACCAGGACCAGATCCGGCTGGAGGTTTTTAAAAGGCGTTCTAAACAATACCTCGGGAATCAAAGGTTGCTGTTTAAGCGGGCTCCTTAAATCATAAACCAGTATGTCAGACCTTGAACCCTTCCCCAGGCATCCACTGTCTAAGCCCAGGGACTTATACGGCTTGGAAAGGGCTTCAAGTATTCGATCAAGGTCGACCCGACTTAGAGCACTGATAACTGACGGATGTGGCAGGGCAACCCTTCTAGCATCGATCGCGATGCAATCCTCCCCGTATTTCTCCGGCGTGCAGAAAACCCTGTCCTCGAAGCCTGTGAACGAATCCTGGTAGTAGAGCTTCCCGCCATCCCTCTCAATGTAAAGCATGTTGGTGTAATGCGGCACCACACCTCTATCGTGAACAAGCACTAATTGGAGCCCATGCTCCTTGGCTGCCTTATTCACAACGCCCGGGTATTCGGTCTCAATAACTGGGAGCGTTACGCCGAGGGAATAGTACAAGGTGATAACGTTGAGAGCAATCTTCTCCAGCTCCTCCTCTGTGTAAACAGAGAGGTCTGGGTGGGCGACCCCGCTGAAAGGTTGCTCAACACCGTTTAAAACCATGCTGAAGCCGTGAACAGCGTAGGCTTGGTTGTTGAAATCGTACACGACATCGCTTAGCTCATACTCCGGGGGAGCCTCCTCCCCAATGTCTCTTACCAAGTGATCCTCAACATATATGAACTCGTTCAACACTCTCCCCGTTTGAGAATAGTCTTGAACACTAATATAATGGTTCCTGCTGAGCCTGGAAAGGAATGGGGTACAGTAAATAAGCCACCGCTCTCTTCATAATAACCCGGGGGTCTGTGTGAAACACTTGTTCAAACCCGTGTATGGGCCGGAATGGGGGAGTGGCGGAGTATTCGGGTTAACATATTACAAGGGAGTCGTATACTACACACTGGCAATGGAGGGAGAGGCCCACTTCCACCACGAAGACTCGGAGACTGTTTACCGGTTTGAACTACTGGGCAGTGGGCCAGCCTCAGGTGGTGATACTTACAACGCTGTCGACTATGTTGACGATAAGATATATTTCGGCGGATGGGTTCACAAGCCAGCTGTTTACAAGGGCCGGGTTAACGGAGGTGAAATAGATTTCAGGAGCAAGTACTCTCACATCCATGAATACGATGTCGCTGAGCGAAGAGTTAGGCTTGTATGGAGCGATAGTGTTCACCACGAGTACGAGTGGGCTGGCGAGGTTTCGCAAATAGTTTACGACCCCTTATCCGACTCGCTTCTCATAGCCAGGGCTGATGGGATGAGAAACCTCGGCGTTTACAGGGTTGACAGGAATACGGGGAGGGCAGAGGAGGTGAGCAACGTGCCAGCGTTGAAAGGAGCCCTCTACCAGGAGTACGCGTGCTTCGACCTTCAGCCTGATTGGAAGAGAGGCGTTGACGGTGTTCAATGCTACGACCTTGTCGAGAGAAAGCTGGTGAAGAATTTCATCGAAGACTGGTCTAGAATAAGCGTTGACGGGTGTGTCGTTGAGAGGAGGGGTAGCGGGTACGCGGTAACAGGTTACGCAAGGTACTGGCATTTCTTCAGGGGCGGCTTGCTCGTGGGTAATCCCGTGGAGCCGGAGGTTGAGGAATTAGTCTTCATTAGAATGTTCGACTTCCCTGGCACGCCTTATGCTCCTCACAGGAGCAACGCGCTCCCTCTGGGAGGAGGGATCCTGGCTGTTTTCAACTCTTACAGCCATGGATACATTCATGTTGCTCCAGAGGGCAGGGCTAGGGCGAGGCTTTTCAACTCGATAGTTGGACCTACAACCCTGGTGTACATAACCCCTCCTGTTGCAAGGATTGTGGCAACCCTTGGCGCAAGGGTTACCAGCATGGCTAAGAAAGGGGAATCGATCCTGATAGGTGTGAGCAACACTCCTAACCTAGGAGGCAAAGATGCAACCCCGCTTGAAAACGGGTGGAGGGAGATTATTGAGTGGAGAGAAGACGCCTTGATCAACGCACCATCCCCGCCGGCGGTTTTCAGGGTACTAGGTAGCGCTGTGCTCGATCACCCCTTCGGAGGCATTCCGTTAACCGGGTATAAGGTTAAGGCTTTGCGAATACTGTCTTCTAAGCCAAATGCTTTGAGAATAGTAGAATATGATATAGGCCTCCCTCCGGTGAGGATTGAGGAGGTCAGGGTAGTGTTGAAGGAAGGCTGGAACAGGGTCGACTTGTCGAACCACTCTAATATAGTCTCATTCAGGCTGGAGAGCCCTGATGAAAAAGCGTTGATTTACATCAGCCTGGAGTAGTACTGATCCCACATACTTAACCAAATATTATTTATCCTTGCTAGGTGTAATATTAAAGAGGTGTGGGTATGAAGGGCTGGTGGGGTAAGATCCTTCATGTTGATTTAACTTCTAAGAGGGTAAGGGAGGTTAGCCTTGAAGCGAAGCTGTACATGGAGTATATTGGCGGCAGGGGGTTAGCGGCCAGGCTTCTATGGGATTTAGTGCCGCAGGGAGCGGATCCTTTATCCCCGTACAATGCTTTAGTCTTCGCTAACGGGCCCTTGTCGGGACTCCCGCTACCGAGTAGCGGTAAAATACAGGTAGCATGTAAAAGCCCGTTAACAAACGGGTATGGAGATGGCAACCTTGGCAGCATGGCTTCCTATCATTTGAAAAGAAGCGGTTACGACGCCGTAGTGGTTACAGGGGCTTCTAAAAACCCGGTGTACATTTATGTTGAAAACAATAAGGTTGAGATTCTCCCGGCCGATGACTTGTGGGGTAAGGATACTTTTGAAGCCGAGGATGCTATTGTGAAAAAGCACGGCAGAAACGTGGGCGCCCTTTTAATAGGCCCGGCCGGCGAGAACCTGGTGAGGTATGCCACCATTGTATCGCAGAAGGGAAGGAGCGGTGGAAGGCCCGGAGTAGGCGCTGTAATGGGGAGCAAGAAGTTGAAGGCGTTAGTGATCAAGGGAACCATGGAGCCTCCTGTAGCAAACCCTGAAGAGCTTAGGAAGCTTAGCGAGGAAGCATACAAGAGCATTACCCAGAGCGACAACTATGATTTCTGGATTAGGCAGGGCACGATGTCAACAATAGTTTGGAGTAACCAGAACAGTGTACTACCCACAATGAACTTCAGAGAGGGGGTGTGGGAGCTTTATGAAACAATAAGCGGCGACTTAATGGAGAAGCTTAAGGTTGACAGGAAGGGGTGTCCCTACTGCAACATGCAGTGCGGGAATGTTGTCAACGACGAGATCGGCGAGAAGAGCGAGCTTGACTACGAGAATGTTGCAATGCTTGGAAGCAACATCCTTCTCCCCGATCTAAAGAAGGTTGCCGAGATCAACAAGTTAGCAGACATGATGGGTGTGGATACGATAAGCCTTGGGAGCAGCATAGGGTTTGCAATGGAGGCAAGTGAGAAGGGCCTGCTCCGGGAGAGGATTGAATGGGGGGATTACAGGGCTGTGAGAGAGCTGGTCGTTGACACCTCTTACAGGAAGGGTCTCGGCGCATTCCTTGCTGAAGGAGTAATGAGGATGTCTCGTGGACTAGGTAAGGAGGCAACAGAGTTTGCAATGCATGTTAAGGGACTCGAGATATCGGCTTACAACTGTCACACAGCCCCGGGCATGGCGCTCGCTTACGGAACCTCATCAATTGGAGCACACCACAAGGATGCATGGATTATAAGCTACGAGGTAAAGACTGACAGGTTCTCCTACTCGAGTGAGAAAGTGGAGAGGCTGGTGTTCCTTCAAAACATCAGGGGCGGGATGTTTGAGAGCCTGACAACGTGCAGGCTACCGTGGGTCGAGGTTGGATTAAACCTGGATTACTATCCGAAACTCCTCACAGCTGTGACAGGGGTTACATGGTCTTTCGAAGACATTCATGTAGTAGCGCAGAGAATATACTCCTTGATCAGGGCTTTCTGGATAAGGGAGCACTCAGGCTGGGATAGAACGATGGATTATCCCCCTGCTAGATGGTTTAAACACCCCTTAACCAAGGGACCATTCGCAGGCGCGAAGCTCGATCCTGTTAAATACGACGAGATGCTCAGCCAGTACTACAAGCTAAGAGGTTGGGATGAAAACGGTGTCCCTCTTAAATCAACCCTGGAAAGACTCGACCTCTCCTTCACCATACCCGTGTTAGAGAACTTTGTAGAGTTGAAGTAGTTTTTTACAACCTAATACCTCTAACGTTTTTGTAGGCGTGGAGGAAATCTAATGGAGTGTTCCCCTGATCACAAGTATACGCCTCACCCTGGTACGAGGGTTTTGAGAATCGAGGGCAGGGTTGTGCAAGGACTCGGCGAGGGAGGCTTTTACGTTGAAAAATATGTGGAAGAGTTTGAGAAAACGCTCGGGTTTAAACCATTCCCCGGCACCCTTAATATCGAAGTCTTAAACGGTGACCCAGCCCTTCATGAATGCAGGGGAGTAGAGGTTAAGCCACCCTCTCCTAGGTATAGCCCGGTCATTGCCTACCCGGCGTGCTTGAATAGTGAAAAGGTTTTCATTGTTAAGCCATTAAAGACTAAGCACTCCTCAAAGGTGATTGAGGCTATTTCCCCCTTCAATCTTAGGAAGGTTTTGGGTTTGAAAAACGGGGATGTTGTAGAGGTAACAATCTTCTGCGGAGAAGATCAAGCTATATGAGCGGGATGCTCTCAAGGTATGTTTCAATCTCTCCTACCTGCTTAACGGTGACGGTGATTACTGCATCGTAGAATCCTGGGTACGCTACCAGGAGAAGGGTGAAGCTGATCAATACAACGCTGAGGGTTAGCAGGACAGCGTTCATAATTTTCGCGGAGACTTTCTCCACCTCCCTGCCCTGCGTTCCAAAGAATAACATGTAGAATATTTTCATGTAGGAGATTAAGCCGATAGTGCTGGCAAGAATCATGACTACTGCTGTAACAACGTTGTATTCGAACAAGGCCTCGTACAGAAGCATCTTGCTCAGGAAACCTGGCAGGGGCGGTATCCCGGCCAGGGTTAGAACAGATGTCGCGAACGCTATTGAGGCAACAGGGTGTTTAAACCCTAGTCCGCTAATGTCTTCAAGGCTTCTCGACCTTGCAGCCTTGATGAAGATGCCTGCTGATAGGAATAAGTTGGATTTAGCAATTGAATGTATTATGGTGTGGTAGATGAACGCGGAGAGACCTAGAGTTGTCCCGGTTGAAACAGCCATGAAGAGGAACCCCGTGTTCATAACGGTTGAATATGCTATAAGCCGTTTCAAATCCTTCTGAATATTCATGAGAAGAGCCCCTACGATAGCGGAGCATGTCCCAGTGAACATTAGTATTGCCGATACAGCACTCTTCAAAGCCTGGGTTTCGGGCGAGATACTGCCTCCCAGGGCTATGAACATGAACTTGTAGAGGGATACTCCTCCAATATTCACCACGAGACCGCTCAGCAAAGCTGATATGGGAGTGGGCGCTGCGGGGTGCGCATCCGGTAGCCAGAAGTGGTTGGGGAAGACGCCGCTTTTTATTGTGAAAGCCCAGCTCATGAGGACGAGCCCTATTCCCAGAGAGAGCAGGTATGCTTCAATGGGAGGCCCTGTTAAACTAACGTATTGACCCCGGATTTTCAGGGATAGGTCGATAATGTTCAAAGTACCGTAGGCGTTGTAGAGGAGTGCGCAACCAACGAAGTAGAGGGTGGTGCCCATGGCGCCTACGAAAGCGTATTTCAGCCCCGATATAATAGCGTAAGCCCTACTCCTGTAGTACATTACAAGTGAGTATGATGAGACGCTGGTTACTTCAAGCATTACGAACAGGTTGAAGAAGTCCGCGGTTAGGATGATTCCAAGTATTCCAGCCTCAGCACCGAGCAGCAGGATGCTGTACCATACTGCTCCTTCATCCCGAATATACTCCAAGCTGTATGCGAAAATCAGCGTTAACACCAATGCTGTGGTGAAGGATAAGATAGCGTTAACCCTGTCTAGAATGTAAATTATGCCTACAGGCGGAGGCCAGCCGCCGGCCTTGAACACCAGCGGCGCGTCGTAGGAGAACGACTGCGCCAGAAGCCTAAGGGTTACTAGGAGGGTTAACCCGCTTATTAAGAAGCCATAGTAGAGCGAGGCTGCCCGCTTCCTAAATGCTGATGAGATTAACGGGGTTGTGAAAGCCCCGAAAACCGGGATGAACGGTGTTAAGCCGGTAAGTAGGATATCCAGCTCCATTACCACCACCTACTCGAAAATTTTCGTCGCATATTTTTCAAACTCCTCGCTAACACTCTTCCTCGCCTCCTCTGGTGAGACCGAGGATACGTATATCCAGTTGACGTAGAAGTAGTCGCCGGACTCATCAACCACGACTGTTCCAGGAGTATTAGTTATCGAGGATGCTACCAGGAGCCTTGCCATATCTCCCTTACACTTCAATGGAATTCTAACAATTCCTGGTTTCAAATCCATTGTGAAAATCCTCTTAACCACATCCATGTGCGCTTTGAACTCTATGATGGTGATGTATTTGAGGAAGTAGTAAGCTAGGTGGGCTAGACGCGCCGGTTGCTTAAGCTTAGACTCATTCCTCACGATGTACGGTGTAAGAAGTAGGCTGCATATTGCTGAGACAATAACCCCTGTTGCCAAGTCATAAGGGGTGATGTTTCCGGAGAAGATTATGTAGATGAGGAAGGCGACGAGCCCGGTGGCTAGGTACTTGATCACTCCCCTTTCACCCCCTCGCTGAAGTGCTTCACCACTACTTTAGCATCGGTTGAGCCCGTGATCCTATATGCTTGGATTATTCCGAACGCGATCAAAGCGTTAACAGCCATGCTGATCACTATGCCGGTCAGTACTAACGCCTGTGGAAGAGGGTCCACTGCGTGCTGTTTCAGATACTCAAGGTTTTCAAGGCTGAGCTCTGTGAGAACCGGCGGTACAGCGGGCTGGATGAATCTGAACCCTATGAGGATGAATACGAGGTTTGCGGTGTCGCTGAGAATGGTTAGGGCGATCAGCTTCTTCGTCAAACTCCTCCTATAGACGATACCGTAGATCGAGAGCAACGTGTTCGTGAAGAGCATCATTAGTATCAGGGACCATGTGAAAACATCCTCGCTCATGTTCCCACCTCTTTCTCAATCTCCCTCCTGTAGGTTTCCTCGAACGTAGATAGGTAGAGGAAGACTGCTGTGAAGCCTGATCCTACCGCCAGATATTCGAAAATGTTGTAGAAGAATAAGCTACCGCTTATCAATTCGCCCCCTATTTCAGCAGGGTAGAAGGAGAGGTTTGACGTGAGCTCCAGCCCTTTCAGGACTGGGAGGAGTGCTGTCAACCCTATACACGTCATGGCAGCGCTTCTAGCGATTACAAGTCTTTTCGACGTGATCCCGGCGGAAACGAGCCTCGTTACGGAGAAGACCGGGATTAACAGTAATGGTGCCACAGCTAGTGTGGAGCCGCCCTGGAAGCCTCCGCCCGGGGTTAGGTGCCCGTGGAGAGCGATCGAGGCTGACACGCTGATTATTAAAAGAGCGATTATTTTAGTCCCGGTTCTAGAAATCCTTGTTAAACCCTTTGCCTCCCTGTCTCTTATACACATCTCCGAGCCCACGAGACTAGGCATGATCTCGTA
>ERZ1669248.152-NODE-152-length-41871-cov-12.356801_pt1 | contig 41871 bp, 52 predicted proteins | sample MGYA00579296_ERZ1669248 | MGnify/ENA primary metagenome ERZ1669248 (study PRJEB41166, sample SAMN08046057) | hot springs metagenome | biome: hot spring; feature: neutral hot spring; material: thermophilic sediment; isolation source: thermophilic sediment from...
GTCCCGGGTTCGAAACATAGCCTATGAGGCTATGCGGGAATCCCGGCCCCGGCGCTTTTTTACAGTGTATAGAAAGTAAAGGTAGGGTCTCTTCATGGTTCTTTGTTTTCGGGTATTTTTTCCTTTTCTTAAAAAATAGAAAAACATTAAATAGTTAAAAAGATAAAAATAAAGAATAGGTGTCATCTACATTGCCAAGGATTATTAACGAGAGGAATCTGACGCTCGCTGAGTTACGGGAAATCCTAGAGAAAGAGGAAAGGGTTAGAGAGCTTACAAACCTCGAGCGATACACTCTGGAGTATGCTAGAAGGTTTTCTAAGGAAAATGACCCCCAGCGAGCAAGGGCTAAAGTTGAGGAGCTTATAAAAACCTTTGACATACCAGAGGATATTGCGGTTCAACTCGTTAATCTGAAACCCCAAGATCCGGGAGAGATCAGACTCGTATTTTTACCATTGAGTAAAGTCTTTTCAGAAGAGGACTATAAACGCATCTTGGAGATCGTTAACTCTGAGTAACTTTTCACAAGCTTCTCTTGGGGTTGTCACATGTTTAGGCATGATTTCAGAAGAACCCCCAGGACTCCTGAGAGCTCCCTAATCGTATTAGACGTTCTGCCATATGGGGATCCTATAAGAAGGATACCTTATCCTCTCGTCCAGGGGATAGGCGAGGAGAAACTTTTACTGATGGAGCTCAGAGTGGATGAAAAGATAATACCCCAGGTGAAAGTAGGGGAGAAAATGGATCTTGCGGCAGGCGTAGAGGCCGGCCTTATACATTCTGTTAGAATTATAAGACATGAAGACCTGACAGGGAACGCTAAGTCTATCTTAAGAGACATCGTGTCGAATATTGTCCTAGAGAGGGAGAAAAAATTCGTAGAATTCTTTAATAAAGCGCAACCACTGTCTAAAAAGGCCCATGAGCTCGAACTCCTAAAAGGGATAGGTAAGAAGACGCTCTGGAAAATTCTCGAGGAACGGAGTAAAAAGCCTTTTGAGTCATTTGAAGATCTTGAGAGGCGAACGGGCATCAAGCCCGTAGAGCTCCTTGTGGATCGGATCTTGGAGGAGTTGAGCGAGCCCCAGGTACGCTATCTTTTCGTTAATCCACCTTTCGGCCCTTCTTCGCGTCCTTCACCCCCCTACGAGGGGCGCAGAGATACGCACTTTAGGCATGGTTTTTAAGATGCCTGAAAGCCTAGTTGTAGGTCAAAATGATCGTGGAGGTTGCCAAGGAAATACTCGAAAATGGATACGTGCTTTGCGATTCGTGCCTCGGTAGGCTTTTCGGCTTAAGAGGTTATGGTCTAAGCAATGCTGAACGCGGGAAGGCTATAAAGACCGTTCTTTTTCTAGAAGCATATAAGAGCTCTCCCCGAGAACTTAACTTGAAACTTTTGAGGAGTCTTAGCGCTGGGGGGTTTGAGCCTGCGAGAATTATTCTTTCAAGTTTAGAGGGACAAACTACCGTCCGTGAGAAGTGTCACGTTTGTGGAGGTATAACCGAAAGATACGAGGATATAGCCGCTCAGGCTGCTAGGGAGGCTTTAAGCTACGAGTTTAAGACCTTCCAGTTTGGAGTTAGACTGCCACTTGAAACTCTTAAGAGGGAAGAAGAGTTGTGGCGCAGATATAAGCTCAGTGACGCAGAGTCACTCAAAAATGAAGTGACTCGTGAAGTAGGGAAAATTTTTTCAAGAATCACTGGAAAAGAATACGATCCAGAGAAGCCTGATTTACTCATAATACTTGATTTAGAGGGGGACAATATTGAGATGATCCCTCAACCGGTCTTTGTATGTGGAAGATATAGAAAACTTGTCAGGGGGCTACCTCAGAACCCTTGGCCCTACTCAGACGACAGAATAAAATACAAGACCTCTATAGAAGAACTTATCGCACAGCCAGCTATAGAGCTTTTCCAAGCAACGGGTGCAAGATTCCATGCAGGGGGAAGAGAAGATATAGATGTTAGGACACTTGGTAAAGGCAGGCCTTTCGTTCTAGAGCTAAGGCGTCCTAGGAAACGTAGTGTAAACCTGGAAGAACTCGAGCGTCTAATTAATACTCGCGCGGGTGGATTAATTGAAGTTGAAGGCCTTGCTTACTGCGAGCGTAGAAGTATCAAAACGCTTAAGAGTCTAGCGGAAATAGCCAGGAAAACATATCGAGCCCTTGTTACTTTCTCGTCACCAATATCGGATGAGGACATAGAAAAAATAAACAGTAGTTTTAATGGCGTGACAGTTGAACAGAAAACTCCTACTAGAGTCCTACACCGGAGGGCCGACAAGCTGAGGCGTAAAGTTGTATACAGGGTTGAGGCCTCCAGAGTCTCCGACCGAGAAATCGAACTTCTAATTGATGCCCAAGGAGGATTCTATATCAAGGAATTTATTCATGGAGACGGGGGCCGTACTAACCCCAGCATAGCCGGAATTCTCGGGAAGAGCGTAGAGAGGATAGAACTAGACGTTATAAATATCGACTAGAGGAAGAAATGGCTATCGAGAACAGACAATTGAAGGCTAAGAGCCTGCTTGTTTAAATGGGATAATGTGTTCAGATGTTGTTATGATTTTCTTGATCTTGTTCCCAACTCGGATCTCGATAACGTAAGCCCTTCCTCTGCGCTCTATTATCTTCCCCACCTTTCCTTGATATCTACGATGTGGCGCTGTTTCTATGAACGTTGGGTTGACATCAATAACAACAGTATCACCTATATTGTACTCTTGCATTAGCCTGCTTAACCCTCTATATCCTCGTAACCTGGGGGTTATCCTAAAGACCTTTCTTCCGCGGCTTCTATAGCCATGGGAGTGCCTCATCTAACAGTACACCGCGTTGAATGTCTCTGGAGGTAATTTAAATGTTTCTTTTCATAGTGTGCCCGACAGAAGTATTTTTCTATATTTTCGGAGGAGTAGGAACATAGATGCTACACTAGGATAAGGTTTTAAATGAGAGAAGTGCGGGGGCCGGGATTCGAACCCGGGCAGGCCGACGCCAGCGGAGCTCTTATCTCTGTGATCCTAAGTCCGCCCCCTTTGTCCTAGCTCGGGCACCCCCGCCAGTGTTGATAAGTTAGTAAAAGGGTAAAATATTTTTCTTGGCTATAGACCGTGAGGAGCATAATAATTTTCACTACAAACTCAGAGCACTTTTCTATGAGGCCCCAGGCAGGCCGAAGCCATTCCCACCCTCTATAATCTCGGGGGAGACCCCTAGTATGTCCTCCCCACCTCCCAGTCCTCGAGGAGGCCTTAAATCCCGCTTTGAAGTTCTTCTAGCCTACCTGAGCATCACATCCATGCCGTCGAATGCCTTCCTGTAGTCTGGCATGACGTCAGCCTAGGACCTCACCAAGAAGAAAAAGACAACATCATCAGGAGCCAGAGAATACCCCTAAAGAAGGGTAACCGGGAGCCGGCCCCGGGTGCGCACGCGGCGGTGACGGTCACTTACACTCCTTCGATCTGTCGTATATATTCCTCTTCGTCTGTAGTTGTTATTTCTTGCCTGAGGCTGAGCTGTGTCTCTATCATCTTTTTGCGCTTTATTTGACGCGTAACATACCCTGCTATTTGGTTTCGAAGCTTTTTTGATGGCGTATCGATAAGCTCGGATACCTTTTCCTTGTTAAACTGGAAATCTGTCGTGAAATAGTCTCCGAACTTTTCCGCAAGCATCTTCGAGGTCCTCTTGACGAGCTTTGTCCGTACATTACCCATTCTATCTCCCTGGTCTTTCGCTGATATCCACTCTTAAAAATTTTTGCACTTGCTTGCTTATGCAATGTTCCAATTGGAACTAGGGCTTCATAAAACCTCTTTCGTTCAACAACAGAGGAAAAAATTTTTAATATATGTTTGAAATAAAACAGAAGGATAAAATTATGCCTGTAAAGAAAAAAGAATACGAGATCCCCCTAGCCCCTATTGACAGGATACTTCACAGACAGGGAGCTGAGAGGGTTAGCGAGGACGCAGTAATCCTACTGAGGAATTTTCTCGAGAAAATTGCTCAGGAAATCGCACGCGAAGCGGTTGACGCATCTAAACATGCGGAGAGAAAAACAGTGAGTGAGGAAGACATCAAATTCGCCATCAATAGGCTTCAAAGGATTATATGTACACAGTTAAACCTTTAATGAAATTGCGCGCGTCAATGCCTGGACGTTAGGGTATACCTCCTCTTTACCCTCAAGCCTTATTATAATCTTGTCGAGGGTAAAGGCTTCAAGAATGTCCCAGGGCTTTTTCGTGCCAAACGCCTTGGCCCAGGACACAGCATTCCCACTCTGGTCTACAGCGCGAAACATTTTGTCTATTCTGAGCCTGTAGTTTGTCTCCCGGAAAAAGAAGTCTATAACTGCGTTCTTAGCTCTGGCCCACTCAAGTAAAGCCTCAAGCTGCTTAACATTTAACATAACTTGGCAAATTCTTATTTGTGGGCTTCAACTAAAAATCTAACGTCCAACTCCTATTAGAAGCGAAGCTTCAGGTAAACCTTTTCACCAATATCAATTTTATCGCCAAGGATTTTCGAGGGTATTACGACTTGCAACCCGCCCGCCGAGGCATAGATTTTTCCCTGTGCCTCTTGTTTAAGATATGTTTCGGCTGACATGACTATTTGCCAGTAAGATAGGTCTCCAGGCTCCCTAGAGAGCTCGACCTCAACTTCACTTCCCACTCTGGGGTCAGCTCCTACTTCCTGTAGTAGTTTGTCAGGTATTTCTACGTCTAGTGTTTCTCCCTCGATCTCTATCTGGACACGCTTAACATTAGCGTAGGACACGATGCCCATGCTTGTGATTGTTCCCTTCATTTTTCTCTCTCCGCTACACACTTAGCGTGAATTATAATAAGTTTTATGTTTCCTAAGAACGCGTGGTTTGGAACGAGGTATTTGAGATTGAAGAGATCGATATCTTTGGGCGACGGGGGAAACTTTATACCAGGCGGGGCGTTGTTGAGACGCCCACTCTGACACCTGTGATTAATCCAAGCAGGCAGATTATTTCCGCGAAGAGAATAAAAGAGATAGGCTTTCCCATGCTCATCACCAACTCTTACATCATAAAGAGGAACTACGGCGACCTGGCTAAGGAACTAACAGTTCACGGTATCCTGGGTGTGGACGGCCCAGTTTACACTGACTCAGGAGCTTACCAGCTTCTAGTCTATGGGAAGGTTGAGGTAAGCCCACTCGAAATCTTCACATATCAAATAGAGATCGGATCAGATGTCGGGGTCATATTAGACATCCCAACAAGGCGTGAAACCCCCTTCCAACAGGCTCGTGCGGAGGTTGAGGAGACTCTCAAGCGGTTACGCGAAGCCGCCCAGGTAGATAGAAAAGGCATGCTGCTTGTCGCTCCAATTCAAGGCGGTGTTCACACAAGCCTTGTCGCGTATTCTGCTCGACAGGCTTCCCAGATACCAGCAGATCTTTATGCCGTAGGGGGGCCGACACAGTTTATGGAGGAGTATGATTACGAGGAGGTCGTTAGGCTTGTAATGACCGCAAGACTAAATCTACCGTGGGGTGCACCATTACATTTATTCGGAGCTGGGCACCCGTTGATCTTACCTCTCGCCGTAGCCATGGGTGTAGACGTCTTTGATTCCGCATCTTACGCACTATATGCTAGAAACAATAGGATAATAACTTCCAGGGGGACATTGAGGCTGCAAGACGTTGAAGAGCTACCCTGTTCTTGCCCTGTTTGCTCCAAGTATACCGCACGCGAGCTGCGAGAGCTTCCATCACAAGAACGCGTGGAGCTGATAGCTCTCCACAACCTTTACGTTATTTGGGAAGAGATAAAACGGATAAAACAAGCAATACATGAGGGCAGGCTCTGGGAGCTAGTGGAGGAAAAGGCTCGGGCCCACCCCGCGCTTACAAACGCTTTTAGGGAGTTTTTAAGGTACTCCGAGTTCTTTGCTAAAATTCATCCTTCTACGAGGTCCAATCCAAGGGGGATATTCTTCCTTGGAGCTCCTAGCAGATATAGGCCAGAGGTAGTTAGACATGTCAATAGGCTCAAGACTAGGTATAAGAGTAGAAGCGACATTCTCATCTTATTTGAAGAAACCCCGCAAAAACCCTTTACGCGGTTTGGACTAATAAAGGAGTTTCTTACCAATGCTATGAGCATTCTTAGTGAGTATGATGTAGCTGTCATTTCGCCAGCATTTTCCATAATACCTGTAGAGCTCGACGGCTTCTATCCCTTGTCTCAATACGAGGCGAGCAGGCTCGTGTTCGAAGAGGCAAAGGATGAAATCCTTGCGGACGTGGTTTGGTTTATCTTAAACAAGGCTTACCGGGGGGTTGTTCTCGCATATTATTCTCTTCCAAGCAAATTCGTGAGAAAAATGGGGAACAAGTTAAGAGACGAGGGGGTCATTTTTATGGAGGTAAGCCTTCCCAGCTATGAAAAAGCTTTGAGTGAACATGAGAGAACTTCAAAGAAGATACTAGATGCAGTGGCCATCCTTAAAGGGATGATTACACGTGATAGACAGGAGGCTCTCTCTCCTTAACCATCTCTCTCATTTTCCTCTCAACTTCCTCTAACTCTCTCTCAAGCATTGTGCCCTCCTCGATCAACTCATCAACCGTTACGCTATAGCCATAAATCTCGTTGAACATCCGTAGAGCCTCGGCGGCTGCCTTGGGATCAGGTCTGTCCGGGGCTGCGTATGGCAGTATCGCTACTGCCGGTACACCCTCAGCTTCAAACACTGAAAGAAGAATTGCTAGGGGGCCAACCACCCCTAAGCCCTCCTCGATGAGTTTAAGCTTACCGGTTTCGAATAATTCCCTCCGCTCGTTATAGAACGCCGTGGTCGGTGCTAAGCGAATCTTGTCATCCTCCTTAAAACGATGGTCGAGTCCTCCAAATAGTATAGCCTCTCGCACTCCAACCTCGAGTGCGAACTCTGCTAGGCTCAAAGTGACTATGGAGGCATCCTTTTGACTTAGCGGGACGTTCGGCAAGAAATACAGGGTGTCACCGGTAAGGTAGAACTCGTAGGGAGTCTTGACCCCCTTCTTTATCGATACAAATGGCTGCATGTAGGGTGAAAAAACGTATCCTACTCTCTCCGCATTGGTTTTTTCGACTAGGTGCCTCACTGATATCCATCCAACGTGGCCTATTCCGTGAAACCCAGCTACGAGATAGTGAGGTTGAACATCCCTGTTTAAGAGTATTTTAATCCTTCCCTTTTCAACGACCCTCATAATAGACCCATAACATTAGGCATTACGAGTAAATAAACTTGTGTTCAAACGGTAGCGAAAAACTAAAAAGGCTCGTAGAGTAGGGAGATAGGGTATAGGTCATGGGAATATACCACGGTAATGACTTGAGAAAGATAAGCGGAGGGCTTAAAAGTAGGCATGTAAAGGTTAAGAGAAAATACCTTACCGGTCGATACCCACTTAACCCTACGGTCGGCAATAGGACTGAAGTTAAAGTAATCCGTGCTCGCGGAGGAAACTATAAGGTTAGAGTGAAAGTTGCAGCAGAGGCTAACGTATATATTCCAAGCCAAAAGAAGACTATTCGCGTAAAAATTTTGAAGGTTCTGGACAATCCCTCCAACAGGAACCTTGCTAGGAGGGGAGTTATAACTCGGGGAGCAGTTATTCAAACGGAAGCCGGTAAAGCCGTTGTGACCTCGCGTCCAGGACAGGATGGCGTTGTGAATGCTGTTCTTGTGGAGTCTTCATGAAGAAAAGAGAAGGCAAGATAATCTGGACCGTATACTTTGATTCTCTAAAACCCCGGGATAAGGGGCGCCGCGTCCCTAAAGTTTTATCTGTCGAAAAGCCTCGCGTAGATGAACTGGTGTTAGCAGCTAAAAACGCCGGCTATACTGACGTCTTAATAGAGAGCGATAAAAAATTCCCGGCTTTCTGGTATGAGAGCGAGGGAAGAATTATCGTGAGGACGGCAGACCGGAAAAGTGTTGTTTTAAAAAAGATAGCTGTCGAGTTGGTTAAGCTAAGGAGGGAGCCTAAGAAGAAATAGCCTCAGTTATCTTTTTACGCACAACCTCTGCGACTATTTTTCCGTCGATTTTACCCCTAACCTTCTCCATGACTATTCCCATGATTGGGCTAAAAGCCTTTTCCTTTTTCTCCATTATCAACTGCTTCCTCTCAGATATAATCTCATCCACCAAACGCTCAAGCTCCTGCAATGTTAGACCTCGTAGAGACAGCTTCTCAATCACGTCCTCCACACTAGACTCAGGGTTCTCGGCTAGTGCTCTTAAGACTTCCGGTATTGCCTCCTTCGCTAGCTTGTTCTCGGCAACCGCCTTTAAAACCCTCTTTATGTGCTCCTCTTCTAACACTTCGACGTTAACTCCCTCTCGTCTCAGGCTTTTCAAAGTATTCGTGAGCAGGGTAGCAGCTATAACTGGCTGTACGCCCGTCTCCTGTACTAGCTCTTCAAAGAAGAAAAGGTACTCTGAGCTGAAAAGCTGCTGGGCCAACACGTCTGAGAGACCATAGTGTTTCTTTAATCTCTTTAAGGTTTCCTCAGGTGGCTCCGGAAGCTCTCCTTTAAGTTTTTCTATCAACTGTGACGATATTACGATAGGTCTAATATCTGTTTCCGGGTACATCCTTGCTTTACCAGGCCTAGGCCGCATAAACCGTGTGGTTCCGTCAGTGTTTGCCGCCCTCGTCTCCTCTGGTACTCCGGAGAAAGCTTCCAATACTCTCTTGTAAACAGCTTCAAGTGCTTTCAAGGCTTTTTCTCTCTCGTCAAATACCAGCACGAAGGCATCGTTTTCTCCTAGACTGAGAACCTCCGAGAGGATTTTAACTTCCTCCTCCGAGATGCCATAACCCGGAAGCTCGTCGCTGTGAAATATCCCTCCAACCCTCGCCCAGTAGCGAGCCCTGTCAGCCAACTCCGTACCAAACCTTCTACCCGGCTGTATCTCCTTTCCAAGGATGCCCTTGAACCCCTTGAGCTTCAAGGCCAGGGCAACACCGCCCTTTTCCAGGGCACTTCTCGCCACCTTAGACTTTGTTTTTTCAAAGTACTTGGAGACGTCGACGGGCTCGAAAAGGATGTCCGTTACAGAGAGCCCACGGGCGACAAGCTCGTCTCTTATTTCGAGGAGTTTTACCTGTCTTTTAACCTCGTTTTCAACAACAAGCGGGATTAAATCTAGGTACTGTACTCCCTTAACCTCAACCCTTGCACCCCCCTCAACAGATATGTTAAGATCCTGCCTTATAGTCCCCAGCCCCCTCTTTACTTTCCCCAGAGATCTTAAGAGAAGCCCGATATAGTGGGCCACTTCACGAGCCTCCTCAGGGGACTCGATGACCGGACCGGTAGCCACCTCAATTAGGGGTATTCCTAGCCTGTCAAGCCGGTAAATTACTGTCTGCTGGTCTTTTCTTTCATCGATCTTCCTAGCCGCATCCTCCTCTAAGCATATTGTTTCAATTGGTATCTCTTTGCCCTTCACGTTTATCGAGCCGCCAACAGCCACAAGCATTGTTCGCTGAAACCCCGTGGTGTTAGACCCGTCTATCACTATTTTCCTCATCACGTGGATTTCATCAATAATTCTCGCGTTGACTAGTAGAGCGAACTTAAGCGCAATAGTCAATGCTTCCATGTTTGTAGGGTGGGGCGGCTCCTCGTCCATTTCCACTAAACAAACGCTGTCATTGTAGCCCTCATAGAGGAATTGGAGCCCTTTCTCGAATTCAAACAAGGCAGCAGGGTCTATCTCGCCGATCTCGCTTCGCGCCAGCCTCAACCTCCGCAGGAAAGTGAAGTCTGGGGGATCCTTTCTGATTTTCGTGGGACAGGAACAGAACAGTTTTGACTGGGTGTCTAGCATCTGGTGTATCTCTATGCCGCACTTTATCTTCCTTGACAGTGTCGTCATTGCCACCACCAGGCTCCAGGGTAAAACTTGTACTCGTTCCTCTCAGAGGTTTCGAAGGCTATGTTCTTTTTGAATAACTTGACGGCCTCTTCGACCTCGGTAGTTTGGCCGAAAACCCAGCTTAGCTTAACGTATGATGTCTCAGGAAGCATGTTTCCAGCTGGTAAAACTCCAGCTCTAAGTAGCTCTACTCCTGTACGATAAACGTTCATGTTGATAGACCCCCAAAGGCATTGCGAAGCCATTACAACAACCATCCCATCTTTAACGAGCCCTCCCAAAACGCTAATCAACTTACTGTTAACATGCCCCAATCCCGTGCCTTCTATTACTAGACCATGATACCCCTTATCTCGGTAGAATTCAAAGATCGATGGATCCATTCCAGGGTAGAACTTTACTAAAGCCACTTTCTCGCTAAATTCAGGGTATACTTCTAGATCATTGCTCTTCTGTTTGTACTCTTTTGTTAACAGGCTGAGTTTCTTAGAATATGGATCTACAGATGCAAGTGGCAACTCATTAATGCTTATGAATGCGTCTCTCCTGCTCGTATGCATCTTCCTAGCACGCACACCCCTGTGAACGAGAAGCTTGTCATCGTTAACACTCCCATGCATTACTATAACCGATTCGGCAAATGGGGCATCGACAGCAGTGATTGTGGCTCCGATTACGTTTAGTGATGCGTCGCTGGAAGGCCTGTCGGATGATCTCTGGGCTCCTGTGAAGACAATGGGACCCGGTGCCTTCTGAACAGCGAACGCAATCGCGGAGGCCGAGTAGTGCATAGTATCGGTGCCGTGGGCTACCACTACTCCTGCAGGAGCATTTTGCTCGAACACCTGTTTTATCTTTCTGGCTATCTGGCTCCATTGTGATGGTGTCATATCCTCACTGAAGATGTTGAAAATTGTCTCGCTCTCAATTAGTGCAATCTCCTCAAGTTCAGGTATCATCGAGTACAGCTCTTCAGCTGTGAAATACGGATAAACCGCGCCCGTCGCGTAATCTACCCTTGAAGCTATCGTCCCGCCCGTACCTATAAAGTGAACTTTTGCCTTCGCGAGAGTTTTTCTCGTAGATTCCAAGATCTGCTCCTGCTTGACATGAGCCTCTTCTTCGAGCCTGATTTCCTTGATCCTATCCACAAGAATACCTACGTTGTAACCGTTCTCAAGCTTAAGAACAAGTGCGTCTCGTTCCCCGGTCGAAGGCCTGGGTAAAATAATACCTCTTAGGTTGATCCCATCTTTTAATTGCACCGAGACGAGGTCAAAGACTTTAACACCATTACTCTCTAACAACTCCCTTACACGCGGACTGTATCCAGAGTCCTCCATGGTTAACGTTTTCCAAAGTCTATGTGAATTTTTAAGTTTAACACAGTTTACTTCCATTCTGCCAAAGCCTGAATCAAGAGAAAATATAATCGAAAAGAAACTGTTTCCGCAGATCAACATTAGAGAAAAGCTTATATTATTGAATAAAAGAGGGAATCCGGGAATAATTTATGCCTTCACACGGTAGTTTAACGAAAGCAGGAAAAGTAAGAAATGCTACTCCCAAAATACCTCCAAAGCCCAGAAAAAACCTCATCCCGCGAAGGAGGAACCTTCGAAACTTTAAGCGAAGGATACTCGCCGCACAGTCAAGCACATCGTCTTAAGATCTCGTTTACCAGGATTGACAGAGCCTCCTCAATACTTTTGCCATTTTTAACAGCTGAGTAGACAATTTCCGCGGCCACCTCACAACTTATACAGTTTTTCAGCCAAGCGAAGCCAAGAAGCGATTCTACGCTCTCTCCGGGCTCAACATGGTAAGGTAGGCGCATAGAAGACAAGCCTGATAGATGATAAACCTTGTTTAAAAGCTTGCCGGGTACTTTAACCCCTTTTATTTTCCCCGTGGCCAGCGTGAGTGCAGCTGAAACTACAAAGTTTACCAAAGCATCTCCTAGCCTGGCCAGATCCTTATTTGAAAGTATAGAAATTAAGTCGTCCCTTTCCGTAAGGACTCCCGCAATGCTTCCAACTTGTTTTTAAGTGAGGATGTTGCTTCACGCAGAGCCTCTATAGGGGATAGTGTTCCATCCGTTTGGATCAGTAGATGGGCAAAGGGTAAAAGAGGGTGATCAATCTTATACGATGCTGTAACATGGGGATTCTTGTTTAGTTCATCTACGAGCATGTTTAGTATTGTATGCCCCTCGCCCCTGATTTTGACTTCCATGGAGTTTTTCGAGATATTTTCAACTTCCACAATAACCTCTTCAGAAGACATATCATGTCCTCCTACTCTCGCCGACTATATAAAAATAGATTTTGTGAGTCCTGCCGCCCTCTTCAACAGTCACTACCTCCACAGGCTTCCAGCCCGTTATTTCAAAGTCGTGTGAGACTATCCTCGTGTCCGGCTTAAGCTCTCTTTCTAGTTTCGGTCTGAGACGTTCATTTACTGAAGTTAACAAATAGAGGAAAACAACATCGGCTGGAGGAAACTTTATATCGTAGAAGCTTCCGTGTATCAGTAAAACCTTATCCGATACCCCCTCGTCCACTATCCTTCTCATAGCGGTCTCGAGTAAATCCTTCCTAATCTCAATACCCACACCTCTAGCCCCGAAGTACTTGGATGCTATTACGAGAGACCTGCCATCACCGCACCCTGGGTCAAGAACGAGCTCGCCCGGCTTCAAGTCAGCTATTTGGAACGCCTTTTTGATAACTTCGGGCGGGCTAGGCACATATGGAACACTTATACTCATAACTCCCTCTTTGATTAACTATGATTAAAAGTTTATCAGGGGTATGCTTCGTGAAACGAGTTGCTGAATCACCTGGGTAAATAAGAAAAATTTATTTTTACATTTGTATTAATAGACTTATGGATTCAGGAACCCTTACTGAAAAACAATTTGAACTATTAAATTATTTCTTCAAAAAAAGTCAACCAATCCGTGTCTATACAGTCACTGAAACCCAAAGCTCCATAGCTAAAAACTTGGGCATTACTAGACAGGCACTAAACATGCATCTCAAGAAGCTACGCGAGCATGGTCTTATACGCACGGGAAGAGGTTTTATTGATCTAACAGAGAAAGCAGTCCAAATGATCTCAGGGCAAAGCGGCACAGCTTTGATCATGCTAAAACTTGAGCCTCAAAAACGACTTCACATATATTCTATACTTAGAGAAATGCCGCTTGAAAAAGTGTACAGAGTGACCGGAGAATATGATGTTGTGATACATGTTTCACAAAGCCTTCTTGACCAGGTCTTGAACAAGATAAATACACTTGAAGGGGTACGCGAGACAAAAACATATATCGTGATCGAGACCTTAAAATGAGAATTTCTCACTCTAGAAGAGCATAAATATCGTAGAGAGAGGCCCTTCCCTTCTTGTAATTTCTTAATGTTTGCACTATTTCTTCGCGAGACTTTTTTACCCCTAGTTTCTCGTAGAGTATTCTCGCAAGCCGTGAGTTCTCATTAAGCAGAAAGCCAAGGAATTGAGGAATATTGGATGCAAACTTGTTTTCCGAGGATGACTCGAAATCGATAATCACAGGCGTACCGTCTCTCTGGACGAGTATGTGATCTTTAAACCTCGAAAGCTCATTATGTGCTACACCTATCCTGTCAAGAGTCCAGAGTTGGCTGAGGATAAGGCTAAAAGTGAGGCGTATTTCTGTCGCACTGCTTTTCAGTATCCATTCATCTAGGGGGACGCCCTCAACAAATTTCCAAACCAGGAAGTTTCTGGAAGCTGCTATGAGCCTGGGACCTACATTTAAAGCATTGATCTTATGAAGTATTCTTGCTTCGCGTAGAAGAGTGGGGCGTGATGCATCTAGTCTTCGTATTTTCACGGCAACACTCGTTCCTCCAATGAATTCAGCCCTGACAACTATACCTACGGTTCCCTTTCCTAGAACTCTCTTTCCTAGAACCTCGACTCCACCTTCTTCGATAAACCGCTTGATGCCTAGCATTCTGAACTCTGTAACCCTCCTAAAAAGCTCCTCGGAGTAGGGTACAGGATACGTTATAATTTGTGCCCACTCACGTATTTCTTCAAGCAGTAGATCCAAATCTCGCTCCCCGCTAAGACTCCTTTTATCTCGCGGTATTCATCCTCCGCAATCTTCCAGTAGGATTCCTCTCCTCTCATAATCTCCCATTCAAAGCCCTTGTATACTTTCAGCGCGTTCATGATCACTTCCTCGGCCTTCCTTATTTTTCGTTCCGAGATAACAACCCATCTGTCGCCGTCTATGAAGGGTGCCGGTGTATGAGAAGCCCATTTTCTCAGAAAGTTTTTAGAGTTAGTATGCCATACGGGGGGACCAATCTTCTTTTCAAGAGGAGGCAGAACAGATGTTTCGAGCTGGAAGACGAGAAAGAAATCCCTTCTTGCATGAACCATAAGCCCTCTGAGAACATTGAACCCGTTTCTCTCTAGTGTGTTACGCGTTGAGTCAAGAATTCTTCTAAGCTTGCCGGCTAGCGCGTCCTCGGATAGGGGTGGATGAGATAATAGGCGGAGAATAATTATGTTCTCGTCCAACATATAGTCGGGAACCTCTCTCTTACCCTCTAGCATGCAGCACAAAATCTCAGGATTTTCCACGAAGATTTTAGAGAAAGCAATGAATTTCGAGAGCTGCTCAAGACCGACAGCGGCAGCCGCGTTACGCCTTAAATCAACGGGATCTAGAACTATTAGGGGTGCAGTACCTATCAGGCTCCGGGGAGCATCATGGGGGATAAGTACCTTCCAGGGTATCCACCTCGACGCGGCTTCCAAAAGTGGGACGAGCCCATCATAGGCTATCACCAGTACTTCGGATAAGTAGCCTGAGAATCCTCTGACCTCCAACTCGGCACCGTAAATTCCAAGTCTTTTAAGCAAGACTTTCAATACGCGTATCTCTTTTTTGAGCCATGGTTTCCTAAGAAGGGATGAGGTTATGTAGGATGTGTGGAAGGGGGTTCTATCCACAGCCGTCCTCATTTCCCTAATGTCTTCTATCTTATATGCCGGGACTATTTCTACTTCAACCCTGTTAAACCCGATGACATAGTAAGGGTGAGAGGCAAAACGTGTTTCAATAGAAGCTCCCAGCTTCACAGCAACCTTGCCGCTTATCAGTTCTGTCATCTTCCTCATTTGTTCGAAGTCGAAGCTCTTATCGAACAGCAGGAAAACATCTACATCAGTGTCCTCGGGCAGCCATGTGTCTCTAGCAAAAGACCCTTGTACGGAGACCTCTCGGATCACTCCTCGAAGCCCTAGCTCTTCGATGACTTCATTGATTTTCGAGATAACCTCTCTGGTTATTTTCTCGATATTCTCGCGTTGTTCAGGTGTGGGTTCATATAGATACGAGTAGTCATTGACACACTCCAGGTTTACTTCAAGCGATTTGTCAGCCATAACTCTCATTTATTTGCATTTAATTCATGTTTGAGACAGTGGGTAGACTGCAAGGTCTGTGTAAATGGGACCCCTAGGAGTTAAAGTACTCTTTATTAGATGGAATTGGTGAACCTCCTGTTCACCGAAATGCGTTGACCCGTTACTCTCTAGTATTTTTCTGACCTCGCTGTTTATTGGTGCCTTCACACGAGCTATCGTCAAGTGTGGGGTGAATTCCTCTGACTCGAACCTTATGCGGGATAAGGCTACGGCTTGCTGTACAGCCCTCGCGAGGGCGGATAGCTCGTCAGCTCCTTTCTTGACACCGACCCATATGACCCTAGGGTTGCGTATGTTCGGGAAGGCACCTAAACCCTCAAACTCGATCGTGAAGGGGGAGGCCTTAACCTCTTGAAGATTTCGTTGTATGAGGAGAACTTTCTCGTGGGGGATTTCACCTATAAATTGTAGAGTAATATGCATGTTCTCCAGCTCAACCATTTTCGCTTTTATACCAGCTCTCTCTAGGTCTTCCTGTACTCTCTTTATCTCTTCTAGCACTTGACTGTTGGTTATCTTAACGGCTACAAAGACCCTTAGGACTCTCTCATTGGTCACTTTCCAACCACCTTTTTAGTAGAGGACAAGAGAGGAAGTCTACCTCGCCACTGGCACATCTTGCGAGGTTTGGGCAATAGAAACAGGGTATCTCGTCGAGAAAGGCTGGTAACTCTATCTCCTTCCTGGCCCTATGTGCGGCTCTCACAATGTAAGTTTTCCTGCCGCGTTGGATTACCTGTTCTCTTTCGATCAATCCTTGTTCCTCCAGCCGTTTGATGATTTTAAGGCCTTTCCTGCTGTCAAGGCCAAGCTTCTTCCACAACTCTTTTTGAAGGATCCCAGAGTCTCCCTCATTCACAATAGTCTCTAGAACTTTCTTGAGAAGCAGGTCGAACTGCACTGACGACTCTTCTAGCTTCTCGATGTTCTCCTCGGCTAGGGAGATCTTTGACCGCGAGGACATTAGAGCGATCGCCTAAATGATCTTTATGAAAAACATGAATTTATTGCTTGTTATATCCCCCAAAGCTTTGTAGAGCAATGTTTAATGCATATCTTCTAGTCTATCTCATTTGAGGATCATGAAGCTGCTCGTATACATAATTGGCCCGGCAGGCTCCGGAAAGTCGACCTTCACGGCAAGTTTTCGAGACTGGCTTCAGAGCCACAATGTACCTACAGCCACCGTCAACCTAGATCCAGCTGTTGAGAACCTCGATTATGTACCAGACGTCGATGTACGTGAATACGTGTTTGTACGGGATGTTCTGGAAGAATATGGGCTTGGCCCTAACGGCGCCATAATAGCGGCTACCGATTTATCACTGGAGCATTTACCTAAAATTAGTAAAAGCATTGACGAGGAGGCTGAGGGGTATGTGCTTATAGATACACCGGGACAAATGGAGGTGTTCACTTTTAGGCAGAGCGGAGGCATAATGGTCAACACATTGTGCTCGAAGGATAGGGCCTGCGCTGTCGCCTTCCTGCTTGACGCGTCACTATCAATTGACCCTTATAACCTCGTATCACAAATATTCCTAGCGGCATCAGCTTTCTACAGGTTTAAACTCCCACTCATAGTGCTATTGAACAAGATGGACTTGCTGTCCGACAGCGAGAAGGAGAAGATCTTGAACTGGCTGGCACATCCAGAGACATTGGAGTTTGAGATATCTAAGGTTCCCAGAGACTATGACGCTCATTTCACGGGAAGTGTTGTTAGGGTTTTAACAGAGTTCCTGTCCATAATACCCGTGGTTATGGTGTCGGCAAAGAAGAGCGAGAACTTTGAAGAAGTCTACTTCTACCTTCAACAGATCTATATGGGTGGAGAAGATTTCGAAACACCTCAAAGCGAGTGATTGAGATTGAATATGAAAGCCCAGACAAATACATGATTAAAAATTAAAAAGTTTCATTAGAATTCAAGGCTATAAGAACTCCAGAATTTTGTCGATGGTTGGGTTAGAAGTTATGTATCTACCTACAACATAAATGTCGGCCTTGAACGTTTGCTCGATCTCGCGTTTTAGTTGAGGCGTGATTCCCCCGGCAACCGCTATTGAAAGCTCGGGTAGTGCTTTTTTAAGAGCCCCAGCCACGTCGGCGACCTCTCCGAAGAACTCTTCCACGCTTATCCCTCTTTCTTCATCTATCCCTCTGTGAAATTCGAAAACCAGGTTCTCGGTGGGAAAATTAATCTCGTGTACAATTTCTAGTATTCTCTTAGACCTTGCTCTCAGATCAGAGACTCCAAGGAAGTCAATTACGACCCCCCTACCGTAGTCCTTCCCCGTGATCAACACGGACCTGATTGTCGAGAATGGTGCCGCTGCTAAAACAGAAACGCTGTCCGCGGAAAAAGAGTATGCTAGTTCCGCCTCAAGTCGACCGACATCGGCCGTCTTTAAGTCTGCCATAAGCTTTGTTTTCGGAGATGCTAGCTTCATCCTCGACAAAATACTCATACCGTACATCTTTATCAGTGGGGTTCCAGCCTCAAGGATGATCCTCTTACAATCTAAAAGACCCTGGTTGCATGCTGTATCTACTAATCCAGCTATCCCTAGAGCCTGTTTTTCATCAGTGACGTCAACCGCTATCTGTAACTTGGTTGTTGAGCTCACAAAATAGGAATTATCTGTGGAAATTAACGTTTTTGTTAGGGATTACTTTTTTGAAGCTCTTTTCCAAGCATGTTAAACTCGACAAGCAGCTTGAATTCGTCCAACGTTAGAGACTCTCCCCTCTGGTATTTTTCGTAGGCCTCTAGAGCCTTGCCGTAAAGCAACTTTTTCCTCTCTTCCAGATGCTGTGACAACTCCTTTGCCTTTAAGAGGACTGATACTCTCTCAAGCTCTTCACGTAAAGTTTTCTCCTCTTGTAGTAATGAGATAAGCTCTTGATGATATGCATTGGCCTTTTCGCGAATGGAATCCCTTTGTTGTCTAAGCTCCTGGATTTTCTTGAAGAGCTCGCTCCTCTGTGTTTTCAGCTTCTGAACCTCCTCTTTAGCTTTAAGGTATTCATCTACAACCTGTTTTAATTCCTGGGACAACTTTGAAATTTTATCTTTAAGCTGGGGGATCTTCTGCCTGGTTTCCTCGAGGCGCGATCTTAACTCATTGAGGTGTTTAACGTTAACGTAAATAGACTCGAGGCTTCTAATCTTGTTAATTAGGATCTTCTCGACCTCGGGCGGCAGAGTCATAGTCTGGTACTGCCATTCAAGCTGCTCAATTCGGCTTCTCAGCTCTTCTTCATCGTAAGTTCTAGAGCCTAGAAAGCTTCGTAGCGACTTGTACTCGGCATTTAATCTTTTCAGGTCTTCCCTGCTCTTGTTAAGCTCTTCGATAAGCTTACGCCTCTCATCACGGATGGCCACAAGCTTATCGTAAAGCTCTTTTTTCCTTGCAATTAGTTGCGTCGCTTGATCCCGCATTTGGAATAATTGTTCGCGTAGGGATTTTATCTCAGCGGATAGTTTTTTCACCTCCGAGTTTGATAGATCTCGGTTGCTACGCAGCTCAGAAATTCGCTCATTCAACTCTTGCAGTTTTTTGCGCAACTCAATGAACTGTTGTCTTAAAGTCTGAATGTCCTCGTTAACTATAGCCATATGGTCACCATATGAAATTGCGGTTTGTGGCGCTTTACGAGCATTTTTGCACAACTTAATTCCCAATATAAACTTTACATTTAAAAACTTTTACTTATTCATTGGAGCAATCTTATATCTTTAGAACAATATCCGTGGAGTTTGTAATTTCTTTAATAATCCTTCTCACCGTTAAAGGCGAGACCTCCGCAATATTAGCTATTACATCCTGGTTAAGCCTGATCCCGGTTACACGCAAGAAAAAGTAGATAGTTGCGGCTGCCAAACCGTTAGGCTTAGTTCCCTGAAGATACTTTGAAAACTCTTCCGAGGCCTTGAGCAGTAGGTTTTGAGGGATTCTGTGAAAAAACGTTAGAACCTTACCTTTCTCCGGCGAGCTCTTTAACTCTTGTTCTATTCGACTAGTTATCTCTGGCAAATAGTGCCCAGGCTTCCTAGGAGTTGAGGGCTTCGGCGAATCAATATAGCCTTCTCTTACGAGAAACCTATAAAACCTGTAAATCCTCGTAATGTCCGACTCGGATATTTTCTCAAGCGTTTCTCTAGTGACCTTAACGTTTGGGTATTTTTTCGAGACAACATATAGGAGCGTTGCTATCACAAGCTTATGGCTTCTACCCTTCAAAACCCTTCCCTCTTGTAGTTTTTGAAAAAGCTTCCGGACCTCTTCTATCACATACTCCGGCACATTATACGTGCGCTGAACGCTCGAGAGATACATATCATACCTAACAACTCTAGCCTCATCCTGCTTCAGTAACCTCCGTCCTAGGGGATATTTTTTAATGAGTGATTTAGGCGTAGTGTCAGGGTTCCGCGACATTTTCTCGCTGTGAACTTTCATCCTGTACTCGTCCTTCGACCTTGGGATAAATGGCTCCCAGACTGGACCGTAAATATATCCACAATCAGGGCATATATATTCCCCAGAATCAGGGTTAAAGACAGGCGGCTTGGTTGATCCACAAGAGGGACACTTAACGTCGACCACCGCCTCCCCCCTTCCTAACCTTCCTTGCGCCTCGGGGCGTCCCCTTCCAATAAAGAATCTTCCCTATAAATGCCTCAGGCTTCCATCGACTCTCATCAACCTTGACCAAGACATAGGGAGAATTCACCGGACCTATAATATCGTATATATATCCTATCTGCGCCATTTTCTCGTCAAAGACACGCTCCCCTATCTCCGGAACCTCCTGCGCCTCAACCAGGAGATTCTTAGCACGAGTATAAAGTCTAACTTTCCCTAGAGGCCTCATGAAAACTTCTCCTAAGTAAAGAGCATTCACTACTTTAAGATTTTCGCCGAAGGACTACAGGCTCTCCAAATATACAGGAATACCCGCCCAATCACTTTTACAACGTTACATGGATCAAAGCATGTCTTTGTCTCTTAATGAAATATAATTAAAGAGAAGTAAGCATTCCCTAGAGATCATTTACGTAACTTTAAACTCGGGAGAGGTTTATATTTGAGACCAAAACAAATCTAAAGTGGTAGATATGTCTGTACTGTATCTATTTCCATCGCCCTTCGCCCTCTACTTACTCAATGAGAACGCGGAGCCAATTAAATATTATCAGATGTACCAAGCCCCCGATTTGGCCTCTATTGCAAACTACTTATACGAACTAGAACAAGGGAGGCTATCTGAAAACGCTCTCAAGTTCATCATGGAATCAACGAAAACTGGTGATACGATAATAGTCGAAGACGAAGATCTTGGACGGTTTCTCTCCTCGAATTTACGGAATATTAAGGTGGAGCACTCCCCCAACAACACTGTTTTCGCGAGAGCACGAGAAAAAATTGTTGTTCTCGTCGAGAAAACGCTAGGAATAAAGGAGGACGAGTACTACAAGATTCTACGCGATGCAGCCCTACATCTTGCTAGGCTAAAAGTAAAAGAGGTAGCCGAAAAGAGAGACCTATTCATAGCCCAGGCCATTAACGCCCTCGACGATGTAAACAAGACGATAAACCTCTTCGCGTCGAGAGTAAGAGAATGGTATAGCTTACACTTCCCCGAGTTAGATTCATTGGTTGAGGAACACGAGGACTACTTCAAAATAGTCAGTAATGCTGGCTTTAGAGAAAAAATTACCAAGGAATCACTAGTCAAGCTTGGTATTAAGGAAGAACTTGCAAATAAGATCGTCGACGCGGCAAGCAAAAGCATGGGCGCGGATCTCACCGAATTCGACCTTGAGGCCATCAGGCTGATCTCAGATACTGGTCTTCGCCTCTACATCGTAAGACGAAGCCTTGAAAAGTATATTGACGAGGCAATGTACGAGGTTGCTCCAAACGTAAGGGGACTCGTAGGCTCGCTACTGGGTGCCAGGCTCATCGCACTTGCTGGTGGGCTAGAAAAACTAGCCAAACTGCCTGCCAGCACGATACAGGTTCTAGGCGCAGAGAAGGCGCTTTTCAGGGCACTCAGATACGGCGCCAAGCCTCCAAAGCACGGCGTGATATTCCAGCACCCCTTAATTCACAAATCGCCCCGATGGCAAAGAGGAAAAATCGCAAGAGCACTAGCTGCGAAGCTGGCGATAGCAGCACGTATTGATGCATTCTCAGGCGAGTATCGAGCCGATGAGCTTCGAGAAGATTTAGAGAAGAGAGTCGATGAGATAAAGAAACTTTACGAGAAACCTCCTTTAAAGAAGGAGAGCGAGAAGCCTAGAAGGGTTAAAAAGGGTAAAAAACATTGGAAAGGTGATAGGAGATGATTAGAGCTATAAGTGTTCAGGAACATACGAGTTTCCCGGCTGTCTACGTCGTGTCTTTCGAGGACGGAAGTGAAAGATTGGCAACGGTAAACCTGGCACCAGGGATAAAGGTTTATGGGGAACAGTTAATTGTCCTAGAGGGAAAAGAGTATAGGATATGGAATCCATACAGGAGCAAGCTAGCGGGTGCCATATCAAAGGGACTGAAAATCAATCCCATTCGGCCAGGTACAAAGGTTCTCTACCTAGGAGTCGCCTCGGGAACCACCCCCAGTCATGTCTCCGATATTGTAGGCCCGAAAGGTATCCTCTATGGCGTCGAGTTCGCCCCCCGCGTCATGAGAGAATTTATCGAGAAAGTAGCCAATCACAGGATGAATGTGATCCCTCTACTAGCTGATGCAAGGTTCCCCTCAAAGTACGCGCACATAGTTGAGTCAGTAGACGTCATCTACGCGGACATAGCGCAGCCATTCCAGAGTAAGTACGTGGCAGACAATGCTGACATGTTTTTGAAAAAGGGCGGATGGATAATGATGGCGATCAAGGCCATGAGCATCGACGTAACTAAAGCTCCATCCGAGACATACAAGAAAGAAATGGAGCATCTTGAACAGCGCGGGTATAAAGTGCAGGAGTCGCTACACCTAGAACCTTACGACGAGGCCCATGCATTCATAGTGGCTCAGAAAGAATAGCCTACAGAAAGCGTCATTTTCCACCACCATAATAACTCTGCTCATGTGATCATTTTGAATATTGAACTACAAAAGAAAAAAATGGTACTAGCTTACCGTGAGCCTAAAGACCTCTTCGAAAGAGCCGTTGAGGCTTGCAAGAGACGACCACCTCCGCCCCGGGTGGAAAAACTCGAGAGAATGAGACTCGACGCTCAACGATGCATAGAAAGATCTTTTAAAGTTGTAGACACACGTCTCAGGGCAATAGTAGAGACCAGTCCCTATCTCGACGACCTTCACCCACTCTTCCGTGATCTTCTACTTCTGAGTGTGGATCCCAATGAGTATAAGAAATGTGCAGCAAAGCTTGCCTCTGCCAGAAAAATCATTAGGAAAATCTACTCTGAGTCAAAAAGGAGGATAAAATCCTCCGCAAGTCAAGCCGAGGCAGTCAAGGCGAGACGGGCGTTCTTTGGACGAACACTATCTGTCTTGAAAAGCTTGGAAAACTGTTTCTCCACAGTAAGAAACGTCCAGGAAGCCTTCCTAAAGCTCCCAGAGATCGACACTGAGATCCCATCAGTAGTGATAGCGGGAGCACCCAACGTTGGAAAATCAACCCTCCTGAGGGCACTCACGAATGCCAAGCCAAAGGTCAGCCCGTACCCGTTTACCACGAAAGAATTACAAGTCGGCATTCTTGACCTCAAATGGTCCAGGGTTCAACTATTAGATACCCCTGGTTTACTGGACACGCCTCTCGAAGAGAAGAACAGGGTAGAGCTCCAGGCTGTACTCGCAATCCGACACATATCCAAGCTCATACTGTTCGTAGTGGATCCTACGGAGATGTGTGGATTCCCACTAGAATATCAGAGGGCTGTTTACACAGGCATAGCAGGAAACTTTCCCCATATCAGACAAATAATAGTCCTAAACAAGATAGATGCTGCTAACGATGAACATCTTACTAGATTTAGGCAAGTCTTCCAAAACCTGGAGTTTATCGGTATATCCGCCGAGAAAAAGCAGAACCTAGAGAAACTAATCGAGGCTATCGAGGAAGCAATTGAGGAAAAGACTAGAAAGGTTTAACCGGAGAAATTGCTCCGCAAGCCATGCATTTGATCTGCATGATCTTCTTCTCCTTTACGAGGAGTGTGTCTGGGCTTTCGCATATGGGGCACTTTACATACTCGTTGAAGAACCTCTCCAAGAGCTTGTTCAGAAGCTGTGGAGAGACCTCACCCTGAATAACAGCTACCCCCTCATCGTATACGCCTGGAAGAGCTACTTCTTTAAGAAGAAATCTAAGCAAGACGTGAGGATCCCTGTTGAGAGTCTCCGCGACTTCCTTAAAGTTTATAATATAGACCCTTTTACCCGTAATGTTTACCTCGAACCTCGGCAATACAAATCTCTCTCCCGTTGATTTTGACCTGCGCCGGGGAAGTAGTTTATACGCTCTTTCAAGCAGTTCATCATACGAGGCGAAGTCACCTTCCATACTAGTCATTATCCTCACTCTCTCAAGGATAGCAACATATTAAGCTTTTCCGGCTACCACTCAGCTTACAATGTACAACGTTAAGTATGAGGTCAGGCAGGCGGTGTTATCTCAACAATCTCCTCGACATAACCCGAGTTGACAAGCTCCTTGGCAAGCCTTTTGGGAAGATAAGCTATGTCACCCTTATTGAATGGCCCCAGACTCAAGTCATGGTCGATTATGCGTGGATACGCCTTCAAGAAGAAGACAAGGGTTTTCCCCTCCTGTTTCACTTCGCTAACTATTGGAGGAGATCTAGAGCTTTCACCCCCAGGCTTCTGGGTGGAGCTCGTTTCACCCGTCTTTGGGGCATTGTCTTTCACGTCCTGACTAGGCTCCAGGGATTTCAAGGCGTCGATGATTTCAAGGAGGATTTTCTTTTCTAGTATTGGCAATGTTTCCACGTCGAGCTTAGAGGGATCTGTGACGAGCATCATAAGCTCCTTGGAAAGCCTCAGGATCAACATGACCTTTAGAGTATTTGATATGCTTCTCGCTAAAACCCTCTCACCTCTAAGCTTGTTGAGCTCATTAACTGTCCTTTCATAGAAATCTTTCTCAAGTCTTTCCAAATTCCTGTTCAATAGCTCGCTTATGAATTTAGCGAAGATGTTAGAGTAATCCATTGGTATTCCCTTGAGGTTCTCTAGACGTCCCCTCTTTTTCGGCGTTGAACATGCCGATAAGTGTTTTTATCTCCTCTAGAGTCTTTTCATCCAGCCCCAAATTTTCAGCGGTGTTAGCCGGGAGGGTTTCCATTGTTTCCCGGAGTTCATAAGGAAAAACCACCCAGTCCTCTACGATTTTAACGTAGTAATCCGGGAAGGGGTTAGCCCAGGGCTTGACATACGGGGCAGCACTCCTAACAATTCTGGGTTTAAGACTCTCGACATAGGCCAGGACAGCTTTCAAGGTTTCACCCGTGTCGACAATGTCGTCGACTATCAGTACACTCCTACCCTTAATTGTACTCTCATCTATATCTGCTGAGATTACGGGTTTGTCCCGAGTGGTTCCGACACCCTTGTAAAAGGAGACCGGAAGGTTTACGAGCTCTTTAACTTGCAGGAGATCTGAGAGAATCCGTCCGACGACTAATCCTCCCCTCACAACAACGATAAGTCTTTCAGGGATAAAGCCGCTTGAAATAATTCTCTTAGCCAACTCTAAGGTGTCACTGAATAGTTCGCTCCATGAGATCGTTGTAATTTTAGGGGATCCACCAACCATATATCTAATAGTTTAAACGGCAAATTAGCTTTATCGCCTCTTAAGGGGTTAAACCTCCCCCTCATCTAATCCTTGGATCGGCTCGTGTCCAGCCTCACGCCCGTATACTTCCTCTAGCACGAGAAGGGCAGCGTTCGGCGGTATTAGACCTATCTCCGTGATTATCCCTGTTATGTAACTTGATGGCGTGACGTCAAAAGAGGGGTTAAGTATTTTTAACTTGGGATGCTTGTCTAGAAACTCTTGAGATGCTACTTCTGTTGGAGCCCTCTCTTCTATAACTACTGGCTCGCCCCAGACCGTGTAGGGGCTGAACTTGTAGGTCTCAGTTGCCACATAGAAGTCAGTCCTCCTTTCGTGAGCTATCAAAGCTATAAGGCTCGTGCCAATCTTGTTGACAACTGCACCGTTAGCTGTCACAGTATCAGCACCCACTATGACCTTGTCAATTCTACGAATAATGCTTCTAATGCTTGAGTCCGGTATTAGAGTTATATCCGCGCCAGCATCGAGAAGCATCCTGGCAGTGATATGTCCCTGATACAAGGGACGGGTCTCCGTGGCAAACACCTTAATGTTTTTTCCCTCACGAATCGCACGCCGGATGATAGAGGCAACAGCCTCGCTGTTACAATGCGTAAGAATGTTATCTCCGTCCTGTACCAACCTGCTCCCGATCTCGGCTATTCTCTCGAGAGCATCCTCCGAATATTTTATGAATGCTGAGGCACGTTCTAAAAGCATTCTCCTCGCCTCCTGCACGCTTTTCAAATCCCGAGCCTTAAAGAAGGGATTCACCACAAAGCTTACCGCGTTCGGAAGCGAGACAGCCGTGGGACGAGTCTTTACAAGATACTCAGCAACGAACCCGATGTACCTCCTAAAGTCTTCCAAGTCGTCCCCAGAATATTTCTCCACGGCCATGCTGAGAGCCCGAGCCGCGGCTCTCGCAATCCTCCCAGCGCCCCGTATCCTCATATCCTTTATGTCACGCGCTATCTCGACAACCTCCTCAGGGAGAGCTCGCTCCATCATCTGTCAACCCGTGCCAATTCCATGAGAGTCTCTTCAAGAAGAGGAGGTTTAGGAGGCCACCCGTAAAGGTCGCGAACAGTCATTATAGCGAAGGATGGCGCTACAAGGCCCTTCTCAGTTATGATCGCGTCTATATACTCGGGTGGTGTGACGTCAAATAGAGGGGCCCTTATCTTTACCTTATCCAACCCTTTCTTTAGCAACATTTCCCGCATTTCACTGGTATCAGCTTCAGGTATCTCCACGAGTTCGCCGACAAGTGTTTCAGGGCTAAACTTCAAAGTTGACGTCACCACGAACACTCTGACTCGAGCCTCGTGGGCTGCGAGCGCAATCTGACTGGAGCCCACCTTTGTAACATTCGCTCCATTAGCGGTGACGCTCTCAGAAGAAAGAAAAACCTTGTCAACATTTTTCATTACAAACCTGACCGCCGAGTCAACGATTAGAGTAACGTCTAAGCCCAGTGAGACAAGCTCTGAAGCCATTCTGAATCCCTCGCTACCGGGCCGCGACTCGGTTACAACCACCTTTAAATCTTTCCCCTTTTTAACCGCGTTTTCAAGGGTTCTCTTCACGAAAATACTGTAAGAAGTTGTAAGCAGGGTGTCACCCGACTCGATTCTCTTCTCGGCTATCGCGGCGGAAGATTCAACAGAGTCATGAATACGCCCCTTTAACTCTTCCACCTTCCTTCTGGAAAGCTCCAATATCTCCTCAATGCTGCTTTCCTTGTTCTTCAGTATTACTTGTGCAAGTTCCCGTGTAGCGTTCACTAGCAAAGCAGACGTGGGACGCGATTTCACAACTTTAAGTGCAAAATTAGCAAAACTGCTGAGCTTTTTCTCGGACTCAAGAACGTCAACCATCTTATTCAAGGCGAAGATAACCACCTCGGAAGAACTATGAATTCGTCCCGACCTTATGCTTTCAATAACCTCCGAGTAATCGATCTTACTCATCACCCATCACCCTTTTTAAGCCGGCGGCTAAAGCCGGAGCTACACTAACGCGGGCAAATGGGTTAGGAACGCTGTTCGTGGATATAATATCTTGTACACCGGAGGCAAATATCTTTGACTCCGCACCGCTCACGAAAAGACCGTGCGTACAGGCAACAAGTATTTCGCCCGCTCCCATAGCTTTAATATTCGAGGCTGTCTCTGCAATGGTAGAGCCAGTACTAATAATGTCGTCAACTATAACTACTCTGCCTTTATACGGGAGACCTCCTCTGACCTCGACGTCCTCATCACCCCTTCTCTCTTTCCTTAGAACTATGTACGGCGCGTTAACCTTTTCTGAAAAAACCCTAGCCCACTGTTCAGCCTCTTCATCAGGACCGACGACCAGGGAAAAATCACTATATCTTTGGGAGAGATAACTTGCGAGTTCGTTCATGGCAGTCACATTGACCGCTTTGATGTGAAAGACCTGCTCCATACTCTTAAACCTGTGAAGGTGCATATCTACCGTAACAATGCCTGAAACCCCAAGCCCCTCCAGCATTTCTGCCACGATCCTCAGGCTCTCGGCTTCCCCGGGATTGAACTCCTCATCCTGCCGCGCATAAGGGAAGTACGGCAGGGCCAGTACAACTTCACGAGCCCCCTTCTTGAGAAGAGTCTTCACCGTCAGGACACTCTCAACTAAGGCTGAGTTAGGCCTTCTCCCAGCACACTCGACGAGGACAACTCTTTTCCCACTAACACCTAACGGAACCCTTACATAGAGCTCTCCGTCGGGAAACTCACGGGTAATCACTGGCTGAAACTCTACTCCCAGTATTCTCGAGACCTCGAGTCCGATGGCTGTACATGTAGAACCGCCTAACACTATCAACTCATTCATGATTTTTCAGGATAAAGGCACACTAACTTCTTATTAGGCTTTCCTACTGCGCAGGGCGGCTTAGACTTCATCCCTCCAACTGTCAGCTATACGTGAAGCCTTCCTTAGAGTCCCAGTGGTTTTCATCACATATATGCTCGAGGAACGATCCAACGTTAAGGAAGCTCTAAAGATTTTCAAGCCCTCGCGTCTAACCCTTATAACGGAAATCCCACGGTCATTACGGTAGACAACCTTCGGGAGCACTCTAGAGAGACCATCAACGCCGAAGAGTTGGAGTATAAGACTGGTTACTAGTCCCTCGATCTCTTCTGGAGACTTTGAACTATCCTTGACACGGACCACGACGTATCTGTGCTTGACGTCCCTCATACCAGGGCAACAGTAATTAAGCCGTAGATTCAGCTCCTAAAATATTTTTCACCTGGAAGAGATCTACTAAGGATACTTAGAGTAGCAGGGAATGAAACACTTACAGCGTCTGGTTTACACGATGGTTTAAATAATCGAAAAAATTGGTAAGAGATATTGTTAGAACCGTTTAGGAAAAGAAATAAATTCCTTAAAGATATAATTTAAAACATGGCTTCAAAAACAGCATCTCTCCTGCCACTGTATAAGGAATTATACCTCCGCTCACTTACAGGAAGACTCGTAGGAGAACATCTCTTCGATGGGCTCAAGAGGGTAGCCGTTCTAACGTATCCCGACAGAATATGCGCCGCCATGGCCGCATCCGCACTAACATCCTTCACATATGTTACGGGATATAGAGATGGAATAGGCGCAGTTTTTACCTACGAGAAGGAGAGAATTGAGGAGATAGCAAAGGAGATAGTCGAGGAAAAATTCGAGGCAGTATATATCTCATACGGTGGGGAGCAGAAGCTAAGCACGGTCAATGAAGCCACCATAGAGACCCTTAAAGCCCTAGCAAAGGCGAGATTCAAGGGAGTACTAGCTATTCACGTGCGGGTATGGCTGGCGACAAAACAACTATCCACTGTACTGTCACACGAAGATCTTAAAAAATACTTGGAGCAGTTGCCTGAGATCAGGGTCTTCACAGCAGACATACCAAACAAGAAATTCCTGTTCCACAGAGTGAAGCTTTCAGAGGGCAAAACGAGCTTAGCCACCTACAGGGAGTGTCTACTAACAGATGAACATGTAGACCTCCTTAAAGGCTCGATACCTCCTCCAGAATAACCCGGCAACCTAATCGAGTATCCTTTCAAAATTATTTCTCTTTTTCTCTTATTAACCTATTACAAGCAGTCGGCGTGTTAAGCTTTATCAGTTTTTACGCGCACACCCTCTACGGGTCTTATCCCAAGTATCCTTTCCCTGTTCTCGTGCAATCTTTTCTCGATAAGCGTTGAGGCTGACTTGACCAGAACTGAGTAATCGGCTCCCAGTGTAAGCTCGGCGAAAGAGAACAGAGCCCTCGGATCAATACTTCCATCCCCTCCACTAGATACGAGTACTGGCAACTTCTTCGCTATAACCTTTTGCAGCGAGGTGCGGGCGTGCATAATCTTCTTGGAAAAGATTAATGGGTCCGCGTCCCACATGTATGAAAAGGGGACCTCTACCAGCTTCTCGTATTCGGCTATGTAAAGGATATCACCACGGAACAGCCTTGGAGAGACACCTGGGACTAACGTTAGAATGTCAATCCTCCTGTCACGACTCGCAAAGGCTATAGATTCACGAGTTAATCCCTCAATAGATGCTAAGTCGCATAACCTTCTAGCCCTAGCTAGGAAACTCTTAGCCTTTCCCTGACCCGAGACCTTAAGGTGACATCTCAAGTATAATTTGTGATTATCCTCTTGGAGAATATCTAGAACCCTGCGAGCGGCTCTAAGTTTCTCAAATGCCTCTCGTATATCGCTGGAATCCTCGATTATATAGACAATAGCACAGCCGGCGTAGCCGAGTCTTGACGCTCTCGTGTAGAGACCTTTAAGTTCGTACGGGTCTAGGTTTCCGACGAGGCCGCAGAAAACGTCGTAGAAACGTTTCCGTTTCATGATAAAACTCCTAGCTCCTTGAAAACTGATTCAAAGTCGCCACGCTTGCGTAGATGGGGCTTAAACTTTATAACGCATTTAATCACTTCATCCCCCTCGCTGAGTTTCAGATTCCCGTAGTACGCCTCCTGTTTATCGAAACGCAGGTAGAGACGCCCCCTGGCAAATCTTTTCTCAAAATCATCTAATATGCTTTTGATGTCCCCCTTTGGGAGATGGGAGAGTATATAGAGCGTTATCTCGTCAACTTGGGACTCTGGGAAATTTAGGCTAAGGAAGACTATAGGGTTCCCATAGTAACCATAACTGATGCTTTTCTTTACATCAACATATTCTAGGTTCCTGAGGTCAGGAGGAAGAAGGTTTTTCACGGCTTGAAGGACTCTTTCCTCTTCCTCTGTAGCGTGGATAAAACTAGAGATCTCGACGGATGTTGCTAACCTTGTCTTTTTCATTTTGAGTCTTTCTCCTCGCCTCCAGGAGACCCCTCGAGGTTTGCTTTCTGTAGGATCTTTAATAGCTTTTCACGGGTGATCCTGTAGTCCTTCTTCACGCTGAACCCGGATATCCACCTCCTCTCGGGGTCGTTCTTTACAGCAGGATGGTTAGGGTCAGCCATGACTACCTCATACCATTTGTAGACTCCGTCTTCACCAACCCAGTATGAGCCAAGGACTACTAGATTTGGGAACTTCCTAGCTGCTTTTTCTTCAGCTATCCATTGCAGGCTCTTGTGAGGACTGTAGCCCTCGACGCCCATTCTCTTCGGCCTCCTGCCACTGCTTGGACGTGGCCTGTTCAAGCCGCCCTTTCTGACACGAACCCTGGCAACGACATAGCCCTGTTTAGCCTTGTAGCCTAAGGCTCGTGCACGGTTTATCCTTGTAGGCTTCTCGATCCTAACCACGGTGGGCTCTCTTCGCCAGAATATGAATCTTTCCTTCATGAGCTTTCCGTGATCCCCCTTGAGGGGTCTCTTCCAGATTTCAGCGAGGTATTTCTGATAGCCCATGAGATTCTCCCACGTCAAGATTACCCCTCCATACATAAAGTTTTCTTTTTCAGATAGAGCTCCACGCGTCCAGAATCGTTTTCAGGTCTGCGCGTGTCCTGAAGCCTTTGTCGTCAAAGTGGGTGTGAGAGGAGGGGTAACCAAGAGAATTCAGCCGGGTTATCAGATCATCAGGAGATACTTCGTGCGGGAGCTGGAATCGGGAGGCTATACTCTCGGTAGTGAAGTAGAAGCTCTCGTGGTGTAGCTCCTCGACGACTCTTTTGGCGAGTCTAGCCCCCTTCTTACACAGCCCTAGGGCGGTCACCCGGGACGTATAATGGTCTAACACTTTATTAGCGGCCTCATCGCCCCATAAGCTTCCCAGCCATAAGGGGCCTCCCAATACGGCTACGCCGCTAGGTGCCAGCTTGCCAGGCAGTCCATAAAGCTCCCGTAGAATGATCTTGTGGCGCTCCAGCGTTTCAGGGTTGTAGAGTATGAGACCCGTGTTTTCCTCGAGAAAACTACTTTTGGAGCTCTTTTCAATTATGACGCAGACTCTAATATGATGATCAAGATAATATGTATAGAAGGGCCTTATACGCCTTCCTAGCTTAGCCGCTTCACGGGCGATAAAATAAAGAAGGATTCTAGCCGCCAGTTCACGTGAAAACTCCGACTTGAAGCTTAGAGAGAAGTATTTCCTGACACAGGCTGCAGGGTATTTTCCCAAAAGAGGTGGAAGGTCCGTTGCCGTGACGCAGAGCAGTCCTTTGTGCCTCAAAGCCCTTATCGCTGGATGGACATAAGGGGCCGGAGTCCCGAAGGGGTCGACGTCCACAATATCCGCCCTGAGAGAGGCTAGCAAGATGTGCGCCTCCTTATTCTCAACCGATGCTACATCCCGCAACCCGTTCAAATCGACATTCTGTCTTGCAAGGTCTACCGCCCTGGGATTCACGTCGTTCAAAATCACCCTTGAGATGCCCTCGACCTCGAGCGCATACCGTATCCCCCTCACGCCTGTCGCACTCATCACGTCGATAACCGTCAGGTTGCTTCTCCCGGTTAGCTGTGCGTAAGCCGCGACAACCGACGTTGAAATATCTCTTGAGCAACGCATCCTAGGATTGTAGAAAACCGGGGCCCAGGCAGGGTCAACAAATCCAGAGGCATCGGCATACTCGCTTAGATCGCAATGTCGTAGTACGGCTTTCCCCTCGCAAGTCTCCCGTATCCTGCAAAAGTCGGTCATGAAGTCAGCCTTACTGGAAGTGAACTTGCTGGCCTTCTCTCTTGAAGATGTTAAGGATGGCATCTCTGACTTTGCGTGGGTCCTTGCTCTTAACTACAACGAGGTTCTCCTCATCCCCTACCTCGTCAAGCGTGTTAGCTATGACGACAAGGGGGGTGTGAGTGTGCTCGGAGACCTTGCTAGCTATCATGATGTCTTTACTCGAGGACTCCTCTTTTATAGCTATCTTGACGTTTATCTTCTCGCGTGCGAACTTCACACCCGCGTCGAAGGGCACCTTGGAGAATACATAGTTCTTGAAGCCATAGGATCTAAGCTCTATGAAGACGGAGCGAAGTATAGCATCCCTGGGTTCAGAGTCTGGGGCCTTTATTTTCTCGTTGAAGATTTCCTTCAACGACTCTGTCGAGACCTCCTCGAAAATAACATCCCCGAAAAGCTTTTCTAGCTTCCAAGCGACGTCCAGGCTAACGTCACTCTCTCCCTCCTCGTAGTTAACTATAGCCTTGTTAGAGACACCTATCCTCCAGGCCAGCTCTCCCCTGCTCAACCCCATTTTTTCCCGAAGCTCCTTGAGCTTTTTACCCCTCACTTTGACGTATACGCCGCCGTGAGAGAAGTAGATGAGAGGTGCCCTGCCTCCAGTAAATAGATGCTTGAAAGTCTCGTGGCTCACCACCGGGATGTTGTGGCGAGAATATACAATGCTCTCCTCCAGCTTTTCCCCTGAAATCTTATTGGAGAGTATAATGGGAAGCGCGTCCAGGAAATCAGCTATAGTTTTAAGGGTGTTCGCTGTCCCCGGCGTTATCTTAGATGCGTCGTCAGACTCCTTTGCGAGAACCACATTCTTCTCAGCTACTAGTATATAGTCTATGCAATATTCACTTTCAGGGAGTTTCACATAGAGCGGTGAAGCATGCCTGGGCTTCTCCTCAGTCATATCTGGAGCCACGATACCCCGCTCTCTTAATTAGAAGACCTAATGGAAACTTATAAACTTATGTACGGGAGGTTCTCAATAGACACAAGGCTTATAGCCTAGCATATTTTGTTTTTAAGCGGTGTAACTGATGGGAGAGGCAGAGTTCCTCCCTGGTACTACAGTGGGTATTAGGGTTGCTGATGGTGTTGTGCTTGCAGCTGAGAAGAGGGTCTCCTATGGTCTATACCTGATGAGCAAGTCGGGTAAGAAGGTCTACAGGATACTTGACCGAATGGGCATAGCTAGTGCGGGACTTATGGCGGATATGCAGACACTGGCGAGAATCGTTGAGGCTGAAATGCGTTTGTACGCGTTGGACGCTGGGATTTCGCCTAGTGTATGGACAACGGCTAAACTGCTCTCTTATGTTCTCTATGAAAGGAGACTTTTCCCCTACTTCGCGGAGATAGTTGTCGGAGGGATAGACGAGGGTGGCTCTCATCTATACTCGCTCGACCCTATAGGAGCTATTATTGAAGATGACTATGTTGCGCTGGGAACGGGAACCCAGCTGGCGATAAGTATCATCGAGGACGCATATAACTCCTCTTTAAGCATTGAGGAGGCGGAAAAGCTGGCCGTGAAGGCAGTAGAAGCCGCCATGAAACGAGACGCGGCTAGCGGGGATGGTATAGACGTTCTAACCATATCAAAGGAGGGTGCTCGAGAGAAAAATCTTACCTGGCCTCTCCCCCGCTGAGACAAGATATGCATCCCGCACATTATCTTTTTTAAACAGCTCCCGATAGATAGTCTTGAAGATGGTCGTGTCTGAGGAAGTCTTTTGGCTTCTCGACGTTAGCTATGATGTGGTTAACGGGGTACCGGAGGTTAGATTGTGGGGTATTAGCGAGGCTGGCGAGAGGATAGTTGTCATCGACAAGAGTTTCCGCCCGTATTTCTACGTGCTGCCGGCCGGCGAGAAAATAACCGATGAGCTGCTGAGGTCTCTCCAAACGAGTCTTTCCAAGATAAAAGTGTTATCTTTAGAGAGAGTAGAAAAGAAGTACTTCGGTAAACCGGTCGAGGTCGTCAAGATAACCTTGTCGGATCCTCGAAGTGTTCCAGAAGCGCGTGAAGCCGCTGCGAAAGCCAAGGGTGTAAAGGAGGTTCTAGAGGCTGACATCAGGTTCTACATGAGGTACATGGTTGACAATGATGTCAGGCCCAGCGCCTGGCACAGTGTAAAGGTGAAGGAGGCTGAGAAACCACGTGTATGGCGGGTAGACCGTGTATTCGAGGCTGTGACGCCTCCGGAGCCCGTAGAGGAACAGAGACTTCCTGGTCTAAAGGTGTATGCCTTCGACATAGAATGCTATAACAAGTTTGGAGAACCGGATCCCGAGAGAGACAACATTGTCTTGATAAGTAGGGCGACGAGGAATGGCATAGAGACATTCGAAGCAGAGGACAAGAATGATTCTAGGCTGATTAGAGAGTTCGTAGATGATCTCTTAGAGGAGGATCCGGACGTAATCGTCGGGTATAATAGCAATAGGTTTGACTGGCCGTATATTCTGACGCGCGCCCGTAAAAACGGGGTAAAGCTGGATATAGCTAGAAGTACTGGCGAGCCTGCCCAAAGCGTTTACGGACACTACAGCATAGTTGGGCGTGCTAACATGGACCTCTACGACTACGCCAGCGAAATCCCTGAGGTCAAGATGAAGACCTTGGAGAATATTGTCGATTATCTCGGGCTGGTAAAGAAAGAGGAGAGGACGCTAATAGACCCGATGCTAGTCTATCAGTATTGGGATAACCCGTCCCAGCGTGACGTTCTAAGGCGCTATAATAGGGATGATGCGTTAAGCACATACAGGCTTGCCGAGGCTGTTTTACCTTTTGCCATCCAACTTTCAAGCCTTGTAGGGCTACCATTGGACCAGGTCTTTGCGGCTTCAGTCGGTAACCGCGTGGAGTGGCACCTTATCCGCAAAGCATATTCTTTTAATGAACTGGTGCCGAACAGTAAGGAGAGGCCCCTTGAAACCTACGCTGGCGCTATTGTCCTTAAGCCTGAGCCCGGCATACACGAGAACATAGCTGTTTTGGACTTCTCATCTATGTACCCTAATATAATGATCAAGTACAACGTGTCGCCTGATACCTATGTTCCTCCAGACCTCGAGGTTGATCCAGAAGAAGTTAATATAGCACCGGGAGTCGGTCACAGGTTCAGGAAGAGTCCAAAGGGGTTTTACTCAAAGGTACTGGAAGATCTACTAGAGGCAAGGCGAAAGATCAGGGAACAGATGAAGAAGCTCGACCCTGACAGCGATACCTTCAGACTGCTTGACGAGAGACAAAAGGCCATAAAGGTTGTCACTAACGCTACCTATGGGTATAGCGGTTGGAGCGTTGCAAGGTGGTATATGAGGGAGGTTGCAGAGTCCACGACGGCCTGGGGTAGAGAGCTTATAAAGACCACCCTGTCACGCGCTAAGGGTCTCGGCCTCCACGTGATCTACGGTGACACGGACTCTCTTTTCCTGGAAAATGATCCCAAGAAGGTTCAGGAACTCGTTGACTATGTGGAGAAAAACCTCGGCTTTGAGATAAAGGTAGATAAGGTCTATGTCAAAGTATTCTTCACAGAGGCGAAGAAGAGGTATTGTGGGCTTTTACAGGATGGTAGGATAGATGTTGTCGGGCTTGAAGCGGTTAGGGGTGACTGGGCAGAGATATCCAAGGAGATTCAAGAAAAGGTCATAGAGATCGTCCTGAAGGAAGGAGATCCCTGGAAGGCTGTGGACTATGTGAGAAAGGTCATTGCAGACTTGGAGGCAAACAAGATTCCCGCACAGAAGCTAATCATATGGAAGACGCTTTCTAAAAGCCTTGACGAATACGAGGTAGACGCGCCACACGTAAGGGCTGCCAAGATTATGGCCAGTCAGGGTTGGCGGGTGGGCAAGGGGTCTAAGATAGGCTATATCGTGGTTAAGGGCGGGGAGAAAGTCTCTGAGAAGGCTCTTCCCTTCTTCATGCTGAAATCGCTCAGCGATGTTGACACAGAATACTATACTAAACGCCAGATTATACCTGCAGCTTTACGCATCCTGGAATATTTCGGCATAAAGGAGGAACACTTCTATAAGGGTAAGAAACAGTCCTCTCTATTCGACTTTGCCTAGATGCTATAGGAGATAGAATAGGAGTATGTAGACGTTGGTTGTCAAGTCGTAGACAGTGTCGGAGATATCTTCAAGCATCTCGGCGACGCTTAGGAGTAGGAGGGAAGTACTACTTGAGACGTTCGAGTCTAGGATGCTGAAGATCGTGGATCTATAAATTGAATCTATCTTGTTTTCAAGCTCCGATATCTGCTTGATAGAATCTAGGGCCTGTGCGGGGTTTGACTGTAGTTTATTGAGAAGTTCATCCATGGTCTGTAGCATTCTTCCTAGTTCTTCACTCATGTTTATGAGCCCGTCCTTGATGTTGGCGGGGACAACCCAGTTGCGCTGTATTAGAAAGCTTAGCCTGTTCGTGATGCCGCTTAGCCTGTCTATGATTGCCATTATTCTAGAGCCTATTCTGACCCACTCCTCCTTGTGCTCAAGCATCCGCGAGATTTTGGAGAGATAGGAGAGGTACTCTGTTTGAAGATCCTTGGTCTCGTTCTTCATAATCTGGGCGTTTTCCAAGAGTTTCTTCTGCTCCTCGCGTTGAGTATCGTCTTCGATGGTCTTCAAGACCCGGGCTATGTCGTTGAGTATTGCCTGTGCGAGGGTAAGCTCCTTGCGTAGGATGGCTATTAGTTTAGCGTCGGCTATTGAGACGCTAGACACTCGTGCTCACCTCTCTAGCTCTTACAGTTGCTATTGTGTTATCAGCCACCCCCAGAGTTTTAAGCTCGTCGGTGTTGCACCAAACCTCGTTGGGAGGTACCTTGTCGAATGTTTGGCTCGAGAAGTGTAGTTTTTTCTTGCCGGCTATCACGACTTCAATCTCGGAGGTTATCCCGAGCTCGGCCATTGTTGAAGGATTCATGTAAGCCTTGCCCTCCGGCACCTCATCTTTTCTACGAATCCTTAATCTCCTCTCCTTCCTCTGCATTCAGACACCGAAGCTTAAACGTCGAACATTAATATATTTTATTTGCGTGAAGCTTATGACTTAGAGGATGCTGGCACGCCTAACCCGTAGAGGCTTGACTGTGTCAGGATATACAGCGTAGATAATTCCCCGTCTAGCTTTAAACCTTGTTCTTGATATTGTATCAGCTTGGAAACCTATCTTGAGAAGATCCTGGGGGTACGGGTTATGAATCAAGATGAGTTGTGAGTTTCTCACGACTCGCTCTGAAAGGTCGTCAAGCCTCTGCGAGACAGCTATGACTTGTTCGCCGAACTTCCTGACTTCCAGGAAGAGCCTCTCACCTATGGAGGGGGGATCCCACCTGGCCCTGTAAGGAATTATATTCCATGCCTCCTCGATCAACGTGGCGTGAAGTATCCTTCCTGTGATTCCTCTAGCGAACACTGAAAAGTCATAGAGGTGTTTTAAAATGACCAGGGCTAGTAACCCTCTGTACTTTAATGGGAGCGTGCTTAGATCGACGATGACGTTGTCTTCAAAAAGGAAATAGGGGGCTTCGTCACCGTTCAAAACCATGCCCATAACGCCCTCGTTTAGTAGAGATAGCCTGCGGAGCAGGGCTGCCTTGACTTCAAACTCCTTGTAGTCTCGTGAAGGTTGATCCTCCACGGCTTCTATGAGATACGAGAGCTTTAAGCCATCTTTGCCTCTCTCTTTAAGGCTTTTAACTAGAAAATACCATTGAGGTTCAGTCAACTGGAAGACCTGAGACAAGAGGTCGACCACAAACTCCACGTCGATCTTGTCGTGGCCGGCGAGGATGTTCATCGACAGGTTCTCCCCGGGAACATATCTCTTCAGACCCTTGTATTCACCGTGCCAATCAAGTATCAAAACACTTACCCCTTTCTTTACGTACTCCTCGACAAGAACCTTAGCGGTATTCGTCTTACCTGACCCGGTTGGACCTATGATAAGTATGTGGCTGTCAGGTATCTTCAGCTTGCCGAAGAACCTATTTGATAGGTTTACGCTCAACTGCCTAGAAAGCATCACCGTTTTAAATTAGCGAGGCTTAAATCGTTGCGAGACATGTTAGACACGTAATGGCTGAAGAACGCGTGATAACCGTTGATGGACACCTGCGGGTGCTACCATCAGAGATTAGGGCAGAGAACATTGTAAAGATCGGGGCCGCTGTATCGTTGAATCTAAGTTTTAAAGATGTGACTCTGCGTGCAAGGAAAATAAGCACAATTGGAGTAGTAAAGAGTGTTTTTAAGGGGAGATCGTTTCAAGACTACACTCTCAGCTTTGAAGAGCATGAAGTGATTGTTCGTGTCTGGCCAGATAAAATACCGGTGGAGACGATGGGTTGGCTTGTCGAGGGTACGCCCGTGCTGGTATATGGGATGATAAGGGAGTTCAACGGTGTCATCTATGTCTCGGCAACTCTCATTAAAAAAGTCCCTGAGACCTATTTCGAGGTATTTAAAAGACAATTAGTCGTTGACCGCGAATTGATTTTGAGAAGTATAACTCCCACGAAAACATAATAAGCAATTCTCCGATTTGAATAAATGGTAAAAGCGGATGCCCTCTAAACGAAAAAAGGAGGAAAAACAGCCTAGTGGTGTAGACCTCACAGCATTCCTAACACCAGGGTCAGAGGAGAAGAAAACTGTAGAGGGGGAAAAGAGGGAGGAGCCCGGTATAGGGGCTCTACTGACAGAGGAGGTTGAAGAGTTAATACTTGAACGTTTGAAGCCGGAGGGCGGGGGGCTTACGCGCAGCCAACTCTACGAGTGGAGTAAGAAAAAGGGGATTAAGCCCGCTGTTTTCTACAAGGCCCTTACATCGCTTATCGAGAAAGGTGTAGTCGTCAGAAAATTTGACCCTAGCAAGGAAGAATATGTTTTCCAACTCTCAGGAAGCCCTTAAACCTTGGTAAACTTCCTTTTGAGCTCTCTGTACTCCTCCTGAGGAACCTTCATGGCCTCCCTCTTACCGTCATCCGTCAGGTTTACCTCGTATCCAGTCATTGAAACATAGCCTTTATCCTTCAACCCTCTTAGAGCCTCCGCGAATCCAGCAACGACGCGTGCAAAGTTCGGGTTCTTGCGGGGGAGAAACTCCTCAGTGATAAACTCTGCTAGATACTCCTCAGGGGTGTTGCTGCTAGCCTGGAAGTATATTTTCCCGCCATACTCATAGTAGATATATGCAAGCACGAACCTTTCGACTCCCGTAAGGCTCACGAAATCACCACTGAACCCTTCCATTGATGCCGTTATAAGCGTTTTGCAACCAGGATTAGGAGTAGGCTGAGGATTCATTCACGCTATCCCCAAGTGACCAGAAGTGCATATGAGGTGCGGCCGCCGGGATTTGAACCCGGGTTCTCCGCGCCTACAGGGCTCTGCGGCTTGGGAGGCCGCCATCCTACCAGACTAGACTACGGCCGCACCACACGTATTAGTAAGGGTTTCACTCAAAAATTTTTTGCCACACACGAGGCACTAGGAAATCGATGAACGGGAGACCGGCTAGTAGGATATAGTGCCGGGGCCGGGATTCGAACCCGGGAAGACCGGATAGCTCATCCCGGTTGATTATGAGTCCGGCGCCCTAGACCAGGCTAGGCGACCCCGGCTTGAAAAATAAACTACAGAAAGAAAATATATCCGTTACGCTGCTCCTCTAGAAGGAAACACGGGAAGCGTATATCTTCTGGCGCATCTCATCTATGAACGTCTCTACTCCTCTGATGCGTGGCAATCTAGACATGACGTCGCGTTCAGTAAGTATACCTATAGGCCTCTGACCCACAGCCACCATGAGGGCCCCTACATTGTGGTTCTTCATCTTTAGTATGGCTTTTCCCACGTCCTCTTCAGGATCGACTGTTAACACAGGCCTGCTTGCAATATAGGATAGGGGCACGCCGTAAACAGCCTCCACTCTCCCAGAGCTCAATGAGTTCAGAGACTCCTCTGATGCTAGGAAGCCTATCATGTCCTTAACAGTGACGATCCCCTCCAGAGCACCACCCGAGATCAATGGGAGTCGACGAACCCTGCGCTCAGACATAACCTTCATTCCCGCAGCAAGAGTATCACTGGGCGACAAACTGACAAAATTACTCGTCATGATCTCCTTGACTTTAACATGGGTTTCAATATCCGCGAAAAGAGAGATCAGATGACGCTCCGAGATAAGCCCCCGCAACTTTCCATCCCTGTCAATAACGGCCAAAGCCCCAACCCCCTTCTCCAGCATCGTCTCAACAACCTCCCTTAAATCAGAGTCGACATAGACGAAAGGAGGCTTATAACTCAGTTCTCGGGCCTTCGTCGCTCGGAGAGCCTTCAACACATCACCGCCGAAAAGCCCCCCTACAACCGTCTCGAACCTTTTACCACCTAAAAAGTCAATAAGATCCCTCACAGAGACCATGCCGACAAGCCGACCATTACCGTCCACCAGAGGACAATGCCTTACACGCTTCGAGGCCATTCCTAGGAACACGTCCATTAGTGAAGCCTCAACATCAAGATACAGGGCGGGAGGGTATCGACCAATATGAATCTCGCTAACTCTCATCGTCATATACGTAGAAGGGGAGGTTAAAATTTGTTATCCAACTAAAAATGAATTAACAGTTGACGAATAAAAACATCAAAAGAATGAAGAAAATGAATTCGCGCCGCGCAGGAGATTTGTGCTCAGGCTTACACCAGTAGACAGCCTCGGGCTATTGGGAGTGGCCGGCTCGCACCTCGGAAACCCTCGGTGCCTACACCGCCACCCCATCAACCCCGTCTTCTACGGGTGCCCTCGTCCCGGCCACAAGCCTCGTCGCCGAGGCCCAATGGCCGGGAATGGCCGCCTCGTCTCGGGGTGGGTTTCCCGCTTAGATGCCTTCAGCGGTTACCCCTTGCGGCGTGGCTGCCCGGCAGTGCCCTACCGGACAACCGGTAAACTAGAGGCCACGGCCCGCCGTTCCTCTCGTACTGAGCGGACCATCCCCTCAGGCGGCCAACGGTCCCGGCAGGTAGAGTCCGACCTGTCTCGCGACGGTCTAAACCCATCTCACGTTCCCCTTTAATGGGCGAGCAGCCCCACTCTTGGCCCCTGCTGCAGGGCCAAGCTGGGAAGAGACGACGTCTGGGTACCAAACCGCGGGGTCGATGTGAACTCTCGCCCGCGACGAGCCGGTTATTCCCGGGGTAACTTTTCTGTCATGCCCGGCCCCCACCGAAGGGGGCACGAGCGTTCGCTAGGCCCCGGTTTCCCGCCTGCGCCCCATGCGTTTAAGGGCGCAGTCAGCCCGGCTTTTGGCCTTGCCCTCTACGGCGGAGTTCTGACCCGCCTGAGCCGAGCTTTGGGCACCCCTGATACCTTTTCAGGGGTGT